>Ga0194120_10006604_pt1 | contig 16300 bp, 10 predicted proteins | sample TA2MahCa65mmetaG_FD_148642 | JGI IMG/M metagenome (GOLD analysis project Ga0194120, IMG submission 148642) | Freshwater microbial communities from Lake Tanganyika, Tanzania - TA2015019 Mahale Deep Cast 65m | ecosystem: Environmental > Aquatic > Freshwater > Lake | place: Tanzania: Lake...
CGGCGGCGGGGCCGCCATCGCGACGGCGCGCGCCGTGGTCGTGCTGGCGGCGGCTTCGGCCGGCGTTCCGGCCCTCGCGCCGCCTGTCCGGATCGGGGAAGAACCCGCCTATGCGGCCGCGCGCCGCGACGGCTTTACCGGCGCGATGGCGCTTTTTCCGGAGCAGGTCGCCGCCATACGCGAAATCTTCCCGGAGAGCGAGAATCGACAAAGGGCGAATTCGCCGGCATAGACAGACCGATGAGCAAGTCCCGATCGGGCGTGCTGGAAGGGGTCGCCGCGGCGGCGCTCTTGAGCGCCGCGGTTTTTTCGCCGCCGGCGCAAGCGCAGCAGCAGGCGCCCCATCATCCCCGCCCGCCGCATGGCCCGCCGGAAGCGGCTGGACCGCCGCTGCCGCCCGCGAGGCTGTCGACGCTGCGGCTGAGCGCGACGCTTGCGGCCAATGATCCGCAGCCGATCCGTTCGGGCGTCGTCTGGCGGGTTTTCGAGGAAGGCGCCCAGCCGGACGGCTCGCATAAGCTTGTGGCGCAATCCGAGGAGGCGGCGCCGACTCTGCCGCTGCCGGACGGCGCCTACATCGTTCACGCCGCCTATGGCCTGGCGGGCGTCACGCGCCGCGTCGACATAGAGGGCCGCAATGTCGCCGAGCGGATCGCGCTCAACGCCGGCGGCCTCAGGCTCATCGACAAGCTCGGCGACGCGCAGATTCCGGCGCAGCGGCTGTCGATTTCGATCTATGTGCCCGAACGCGGCAATTCGGAAGCGAAGCTCATTCTCGCCAACGCCAAGTCGGACGAGATGATCGGCCTCCCCGAAGGCGCCTATCACGTCGTGTCCAAATTACTCGACACGGGACAAGGCGCGCAGGGCGGGGCCAATGAAACCAATTCCGTGGTGACGGCGGATTTGAAAATCCCCGCGGGCAAGCTCATCGAAGCGACCCTGCGTCATCGGGCGGCGACGATGACCTTGAAACTCGTCAAGCAGCCGGGCGGCGAAGCGCTGGCCAATACAAGCTTTTCGGTGCTGACCCCCGGCGGCGACGTCATTCGCGAATTGATCGGCGCCTTTCCCTCGCTCGTTCTGGCCGAGGGCGAATATGTCGCCATCGCGCGCCACGAAGGCAAAACCTATCAGGAAACCTTCCGAGTGCAGTCGACGAAGGACTCGGACGTCGAAATCCTGATCCGCGATCATCCGCGCGACCACGCCGACGAGGAACAACCGCAATAAAAAAGCCGTCCGGCGGACCGGACGGCTTTCAGGCTTGCTTGGGAACCGTTTGATTTTTACAGGATCGTGAAGGGGATGATCACGTCCATGTTGAACATGCCCTGCGACGAGCTCAGGCCGCTGCGGTTGAAGAAGGGCGTCGCGCCGTTGACCGACGTATCCCAACGCAGTTCCGGACGCAGGATCACGCCGGTAATTATTGGCAGTTTGGGCAGTTCGGGGGTGATCGTCGCGCCCAGCGTGAGCGCGAGATAGCTCGTGCCCGAATAGATCGGCCGATTGGCGTAAAGGCCGGTGCCAAGGTTCTGGTTGATGCAGGACGGGCACCAGAAACCGTGGAACAGATTGACGGCGTCGAAATTTCCCGGATAGGCGCCAATGAAGAAGTTATTGTTATCCCGGAAGAATTCGGCGCGCGCATTGATCTTGAAGATATCGTTGATCTTGTAGGAAGCATATTGCGCGATGCCGAAGGCGCGGGCGCCCATCGGATTGGCCGGGGCCGTTCCCCAGAAGCCGGTGCCGGTGATCGCATTGGCCGCGGCCCAGGCCTTCTGCGGCAGTCCGAAGGAGCTCGGATTCCAGCCGCCTTCCAGCATGAAGCTCATGTCGGTGACGAGCGTCAGGTCCTCGGTCACTTTCCAGGTCGTGGTCAAGTTATTGAAGGAGCGGATCGTCGTGTTGACGTCGCAGGCGCAGAGGCCCGGCGCGCCGAAGCCGCCCTGGTTAACGGGCCAACCCGCCGTGAGGACATTCGGCCAGCCGGTGTCCACCCAGGGGTTGCCATTGGCGAAACCGACCGGCCAGCCGACGCCGAGCGGATCGGTCTGTCTCGGATTCTCGGGACCGGTATGGGTGATCGCCAGAATGGTGAGATTGCCATCGAGAAAGTTGAAGCCGAAACCGCCGTGAAAAGCTGCCGCGGCGTTGTTGTCGCCCGGCCATCCAAGGCTCGTGTTCACGCCGCTGGTCACGCCCGTATAGACGTCGAGCCAGGGCTTGACGTGGGTGGTGGCCATCACGCCGGTGTGAATGAACGGTCCGAAGTTGAAAATGTAGGAGTGGCTGTAGAACAGATTGTCCTTGGCGTAGATGAGCTCGGCGCCGTTGTAGGTCGGGAACATGCCGATTTTCAGATCGACGCCGCCCTCGCTGATCGGGCTGGTCCAGGGAAGATGCGCCGTAACATTCGCCTCGATCGGTCCGATCTGCGTTCTTGAATTGATCGCGTAATCGAGAATGCCGATGTAATGGTTGTAGCGCATGTCCTGGCCGACCATGCCCTGGAGCTTGAAGCCGAAGTCATAGCCTTCCGCCTTCGGGTCGAGCGGACGCTGCACCGTCAGGACGGCGCCGTTGAAGGTCGGCCAGTTGGCGCGGTCGGTGTAGAGATGGCCCCAGTTCAGCTTGTTGAACGGCTGGTTGAAATTGAACGGGATGCCGCCTTCGATATAGCCGTCGACGGTGATGGCGTCGATCCAGGCCGGCGTCGGCGCGGGAGCGGGTCCCTTGACGATCTTGCCCTTCTTCATGCGCTTGGCCGCCGGAGGAGGCGCCGGTTGATTTTCCTCAATGAGGGTCGGATCGACCTCCATCAGCTTTGACTGAGCGTGCGCGGCGCTCGTGATGCTGGCTGCCAATGTGAGAGCTGCAACGCTTGATAGATAGGACCACTTCATAGCTGTTAACTCCGGCTGGTGGCGAAAGTTGATTGATATCACTCGCGACCGGAGTTCCATTCAAGTCTAAGGTCCGCGCATTTGCCTAATATTTCAGCAAAAATGGCCTTGGCGAATATTTGTTCTTATTGGTGTGGCTCCAATGTCACATTTTTTACGTGCGCCCGTATGTCATTCGTTGACTTTGTATGGGCCGCCATTGTCAGAAATGTAACAAGGCCTGTGCGGCGCCTCCGAATCACTCCTCGCATCGAGCGTTGACCGAGGCTTGTCGCGTCTCAAGCGTCGCCCTTTTTAAAGAGCGTGGCGATTTGGCTGGCGCGTCGCGCCGAGCCGGCGGAAGAGGGAGAGCGACATGGCGGAAGAGGGGCACGATCAACCAGAGGGCCCCGACTTCTCGCAGGGCGTCGCTCTCCAGGATGTTTCGGAAGATCGTCCCTTGCTCGGTCACGTGGCGGGCGAAGCGGCTGTCATGGCGCGACAGGGCGACGCATGCTTCGTGATCGGCGCCCATTGCACCCATTATCACGGGCCATTGGCCGAGGGGCTCGTGGTCGGCGGTTCGATCCGTTGTCCTTGGCATCACGCCTGTTTCAGCCTGCGCAGCGGCCGCGCCTTGCGGGCGCCCGCCTTCGACCCCTTGCCGCGCTGGCGGGTCGAACAGGCTGACGGCAAAGTTTTCGCCCGCGAAAAACTACCCGATCCACGGCCGGCGGCGCATAAGGGCGCGGCCCAACCGCGCAGCGTCGTCATCGTCGGCGGCGGGGCGGCGGGCTTCGCCGCCGCGCAGATGCTGCGCGCCGAGGGCTATGACGGACTGCTGGAGCTGATCAGCGCGGATTCGGCCGCGCCCTACGACCGGCCCAATCTGTCTAAGGACTATCTGGCGGGAACCGCCCAGCCGGACTGGCTGCCTCTGCGCGATCCGGCCTGGTATCGGGACAATGGCGTGCAGCTGCGTCTGGGGCGCCGCGTCGAGTCGCTCGATCCGGCGGGCAAGCGCCTGACGCTCGCCGACGGGGCGGCGCTCTCATACGACGCCTTGCTGATCTCGACCGGCGCCTTCCCGACCAAGCTGCCGACGCCGGGCGCCGATCGAAGCCACGTGCATTATCTACGCTCGCTCGCCGATGCGGACCATCTCATCGCCGCCTGCGCCGGCGCGCGCCGCGTCGCGGTGATCGGCGCGAGCTTCATCGGCCTTGAAGCGGCGGCGTCGCTGCGCGCCCGCGATCTCGACGTCCATGTCGTCGCGCCGGAAGCGATCCCGATGGCCCGCATTCTCGGACCTGAAATCGGCGAGCATGTGCGGAAGCTGCATGAGCGCCACGGCGTCGTGTTCCATCTTGAGGATACGGCGACCGAAATCGGCGAACGCACGCTAACCCTAAAAAGCGGCGCGATTCTCGATGCCGACCTCGTGGTCATTGGCGTTGGCGTCCGGCCGGACCTCGCCCTGGCCCAGTCGGCGGGCCTCGCCGTGGACCGCGGCGTGCTCGTCGACGAATATCTGCAAACCAGCGCGCCAGACGTTTACGCGGCCGGCGACATCGCGAGCTGGCCCGACAAAATCACCGGCGAGCGGATTCGAGTCGAACATTGGGTGGTCGCGGAGCGTCAGGGTCAGACGGCGGCCCGCAACATTCTCGGACGCCAGGAAAAATTCGACGCCGCGCCCTTCTTCTGGAGCCAGCACTACGACCAGACGATCTCCTATGTCGGCCATGCCGCGTCGTGGGACCGGCTGGAAATTTCCGGCGATCCAGCCGCCGCCGACTGCGCCGTGTCGTATTTTAAGGGCGACAGGCTGCTCGCGGTCGCGACGATCGGTCGAGACCTCGACAATCTTCGCGCCGAAGCCGATTTTGAAGCGCGCATTGGCGCCGCGGCGCCGGAAGCGGTCGAATAGGTCCGCGCGCTATTGGAAGCGTCCGGAGGCGTGGCCCAGCATTGTGTAAACCTTGCCGGCGTCGCCAGTCAGCAGTTCGAGCGCTTTCGCGCCGTCGCGATCTCCGCGGCTCGTCTCGACCAGCAGATCCTCGAAATGCTTGATATAGTGATCGGCGGTCGTGCGAAAATCCTGATCCGCGCGATAGCGGCGTCTGATTTCCTCGAAGGTCTGATAGCCCTGCGCAGTGTAGAGACGCCGACCGAAAAGCGCCCCCTTCTCGCCGCGCTGATACCGGCGCCAGATTTCGGTCACGGCGGCGTTGTCGACCATTCGCGCAATGTCGAGTGACAGGCTGTCGAGCGCGCCCGCGCTCGCCAAGGACCGGGCCGCGCGCGGCGGCTGCGCGGCTTCGTCGAAAGAAGCGCGCGCCAGCAGGTCGCTCAGCCATCCGCCGTTCGGCGGGCGGTTCGACAGACTTTGCGCGGCGGCCCGCGGCGATGCGGTTTCCCTGCGCGCGGCCTGATCCAAGACGGCGCGGCGCGGCGGGGGAGCGCTCTGCTCGGCGGCATCGTAGACCCGGCCCGAACGCGCAACGATTTCGGAGAGTTCGTTCAGCGCATTCACCTGATCGCTGACGACCCGCTTCAGCATCGCCGCTTGTTCCGCCGCTTCCTGCGGAATCTCGGTCGCGCCGCGGCGCACTTCCTGGCGGGTCTTCTCGATCTCGCCATGGATGGCGCGCGCCATGCCGCGAATCTCGCTTGACGCGGCGTCGAATTTCGAACGCGCGTCGTCGAACAGCCGGACGATTTCTTGATTGGCTTGCGCGAAGGCGGCGTTCAGCGCCTCGGAGGTCTGCTCGCGTTCGCCTTCCGCAGCGGCGCGCACCGCCGCAAAGCGCGCTTCAATTAGATCGGCGGTCTGCCTGGAGGTTTCGTTCAGCGCGCCGCCGAGGTCGCGCGACCGCGCTTCGATCGAGTGGAACGAACGCTCCATCAGCTCGCTGAATTGCGCCATGGCGCTTTCGAGTTCGGCGCGCCGGCCATCGATGACCGTCGTCAGTTCTTCGAGCGAGTGATGGCGGGCGCGCATCGTCGCGTCGAGCGCCTGCTGACTTTGCGCCAGTCTATCGGCGCTCTGAGCCAACGCATGCTGTCTTTGGTCGAGCGCCTCGACGATGGCGTTGGCGTCGCGCATCGTGTCGCCCGTCGTCGCGGCGACGTGCTCGACCTGGGCCGAGGCTTCGTTGACCGCGCCACGGAACTCGGCGAGCCGCGCGCCAAGCTCGTGTTCAAGCGTGACAAGATTGCCGCCAGTCTCATCGACGATGGCGTGCAGCGAGGCGCTGGTCTGGCCGAGCCCGTCGAGCAGGATGGGCAGCTCGGCGCGAATCTTCTCGTTCGTCGCCAGCAGAGTCGCAATCGAGTTCTGCGCGCTGGTCTCCAGCGTCAACGCCAGCGCCTCGCGCGAAGCGTTGAGCGTGTCCGTCAACTCGTCGCGCTTGACGCCGAGGCGCGAGACGAGGGCGGCGCCGGCGTTATCGACGGCGGTCGCCGCCAGATCGGCAATCTCCGTCAATTCCTGAGCGACAGCCCCGCCGCGCTCATCGAGCACCGAGTGCATTTGGCTGAGCCGCGCGTCGAGCGCGCCGGTGATCTCCGCGACACGTTCGGCGAGCGACTCGCCGAGAGGGCCGGTGTGCGCGTGAAGCGTCGCATCGAAATCTTGCCGCGCGTCGGCCAGAATCTCCTTGATGTCGTGCAGCCGCGCGCTGATCGTGTCAACGACCAGCCGGCCTCTTTCGTCAAGCTCCGAAGAGACCTCGCTGAGCCGGCTGACGACGTTCGTCTCAAGCAGCTCGATCCGATTGTCGAGGGTCGATTCCAGCGCCTTGGCCTGTTCCCCCAAGGTTTCGTTGATCTGCTCCGTCCGCGACTCCAAAGCCTGGGCGAGTTCGCCCGATCGCGACAGGAGAATCCAGTCGACGTCTTTGATCCTCGCGTCCAAAGTCTGCATGACTTGGCGTCCGCCATCTTCCAGCACGCGTGCGACTTCAGCGGCGTGTTTGGAGAGCGCCTCTTGCAGAATATGGCCGCCCCCGCCCAGGCCGGCGTCGACGCGATCGACCAGTTGATCGATGCGGTCAGCCGCTTCCACGGTCCGAGCGCTGGCGACGCTCTCGAAGGCTTCGATCTTGTTGGACATCGTCGAGGCGATGTCGATCGCGCGCGCCCCGAGCCGTTCGAGGAGATGGCCGCCCTTGTTCTCGATCGTTTCGTCGATTTCGGCCAATTTCGCATCGATCTCATCGGCGAAATGGCGGGAATTGTCGCCTATGCGGGCATTGTAATGCTCGACTTGCGCCGACAGTCGCTCGACGAGCGCGCCGCCTTCCGCGCGCAGCGTTTGATCGAGCGACTGCAACCGGTCGTCGAGCTGACGCGCGAGCTGCTGCGTTTGCGCGTCGAGGCGCGTGACTGCATCGGCCGTCCGTGTCGTCAGATCGTCGACGAGATGCGACCCCTTGTTGCCGATCACGTCTTCGACGGCGGCGAGACTTTGCGAAAGTTCGTCGGTGAGGCGTTCGGCATGCGCGCCGACCCGATCGGCGACCGCGCCGCCGTCGCGCAGCAGCGCATGCTCGAATTGCGTCAGCTGTTTGCCCAGCGTCTCCGCGATGCGCTGGCCATGATTGGCCAGCGAAGCCACAACTTCCTTGCTTTCGGACAGGACGGCGTCCTCGAAGGAGCCGAGCCGGTCGTTCAGCAGTTCATGGAGCCGCTCGCCTTGGGTCGCAATCGCCAGAACGGCGTCACCGGCCGTCGTCGACAAGCGCTCATGCATGGTTTCGGCGTTCTCGGCGAGCGCCGACGAGGCGTCGTCGACGCTTTGGCGAAGCTTTTCGCGTAAGGCCGCGCCATGCGTGTCGAATTCCTGCAGCGCGAGCTCGCGCGTCGTCTCCATCGTCTTGGCGACGCGCATGCCCGCAGTCTCCAGCGCGTTAAGTCGCTCGTCGAGCAATTCATCGACGCGCGTCGCATGTTCGCTGACGACCGACGCGACGCTATCGCTATGGCGCTTGATGGAGTCTTCGAATGAGCCGAGCTTCTCGGCAAGACTTACGTCAACGCGATTGGCGTGCGCCGCCAGGCGTTCGGCGATTTCGCCGCCGCGACCCACAAGCACGTTCTCGATCGCCTCGAGACCCTGCGTGACAGCGTCCTTGACCTGTCCGGCATTGCTGGCGACGCTCTCTTCGAAGGCGGAGACCTTGTCGGCGAGTTCGACGGCGGCGCGTTCGGTGCGGTCGGCCACCCGGGCCGCCAATTCTTCGCCCTGGCCGGCGACCAGGTCTTCGAACGTCGAGAGACCTTGGGAAAAAGCCGCCGTCGCGCGCTCTCCGTGTTCGCTGACGCGCTGGACGATGTCCTCGCTGTGGCGCGTGATCGCCTCTCCGAAGGCGGCGAGCTGCGCCGAGAGGCCCGATGCGGCGCGTTCGCCGCGCTCGCCGACGCGCTCGGCGATGTCGTCGCTGTGACGCGTCACCGCTTGTTCGAACGCCGCGAGCTGAGCCGACAGGGTCGCGCTCGTCCGATCGGCTGTTTCGCTGACCCGCCCGGCGACTTCGCCGCTGCGGCGATCGACCGACTCTTCAAACGCCGCGAGCCCGGAAACGAGCGCCGAAGTGGCGCGTTCGCTGTGTTCGCCGACGCTCTGCGCGATTTCCTCGCTGCGCGACGCGACGGCGTTTTCGAAAGCGGCGAGTTGGGCGACGACCGCCGTCGCGGCCCTCTCGCTATGTTCGGCGACGCGCGAGACGACCTCGTCTCCGTGCCGCGCAAAGGTGTCTTCGAAGGCGGCGAGCCCGTCCGAAATGGCGGAGCTGACGCGGTCGCCATGGTCAGCGATGCGGATGGCGGCGTCGCCGCTGTTGCGCACGACCGCATCTTCAAAGGCCGCCAGCCGCTCGACGACAGTGGTCTCGATTTGTTTGCCGCATTCGGCGATGCGATCGGCGATTTCGCCGCCGCGGCCGAGCACGGTCTCCTCGAAGACCTCAAAATTGTCGGCGAGCGCTTGTGTGACTCGATCGCCATGCTGGCCGATGGCCGACGCCGCTTCGTTGGCGGCGGCGACGAAGCGCTCCTGCAAGGCGTCGACCTGCTCGACGAGCGCGGTAGAGTTCTGGTTCAGGCTGCGCGCGACCGTCTCCTGCAGCGCCTGGCCGCGCAGCTCGAATTCGCTCTGCGCCTTTTGATGCGTCTCATCGAGCAGGCCGACGATTCGCGTTTCCGCCGTCTCGAGCGTGGTTCGAGCATGTTCGACATGTTCAAAGACGCGGGCGGTGAGGCGTTCCTGGGTTTCGGCGAGCGAACGCTCAAACGAACCGCCCTGGGTTTCGATCGTTTCGCGAATGGCGTCGCCGGTTTCGGCGAGTTGCGCGACGATCCGCTCTCCCTGGCCGCCGACCGCTTCCGAAAAACCGGCGCCGATCTCTTCGAACCGTTCGAGCAATTCGGCGCCGCGCGCGCCAAAGTCGCCGGCGATCGCGTCGCCCGCAGATTCCAGCTTGCGGTCGAACTCCTCGATTCCTTCGGCAAAACGTCGGCTGACGTCGTCGCCTGCGCCGGCCACCTTTTGCGCGACCTCGTCGCCCGTCTGAGCGAGTGTGAAGAGCACGCGCTCGCCATGACTCGCCAGAGTCGACTCGAAGGCTTCTCCCGCCTCGTCAAGCGCGAGCCGAATCTCCTCGCCCTTCGAGCCGAGCGAGGAGGCGACCCGCGCTCCAGCTTGACTCACCGCTTCGGCGAGATGGACCGAGGTCGTCGCGAGTTCCTGGGAAAGCGTTTCGCGCGCGCCAAAGAGCGCGGTCCGCGCGTTGTCGGCGTTGACGATAATGGCCTCGCGTTCGCGCGTCAGTTCGTCGATGAGCAGACGAATGCGGCGCTCATTGTCGGTGTAGGAGCGTTCGAGGTTGGTGACCTCCGTGCGCACGATCACTTCCAGCTCGCCGGCGCGCGCCAGCGCGCGTTCGATGCCGTCGCCCATCGAGGCGGCCTCGCGTCGTATCGCCTGTGAAAGCGAGACGATTTGTTCGGTGGCCACCGTCTCCGGCTCGATGAGCCGGATGGCGACTTCCGTCATGGAATTGGCGATGAGCCGCATCTCATGGGCGCGGCGCGCCATCAATCCGGTGAGGAAGAGAAAGACGAGAGGCGCGATGAGCGCCGCGAGAGCGAGCACCGGCTTCGGCGCGAGCAACGAGTTCTCGCCGTCGAGGATTTCTCCCTGATGGAAATAAAGATACAGCGCCCAGCAGCCCGCCCACAGCGCCATGGCGGCGAATGTGAAGGCCATGATCGAGCGGTTCGGCTTGATCTGCAGCGCCTGCCGCAACTCGCCGACGGTGCGGCGATCATCATTGGCCGGCGCAAAGGCGGGAGCGATGGCCCCGTGCGGATCGCGGTTCTGCGGCTCGCCGTGAGCGGGCGCCGATCGGCGCTTGTCGCCGGCTGGCGCGTCGGCTCGGGAGGACGCGGCCGGGCTCGATCGGTCGTTCGCCTCGTCCACAGCGTCTGCCGCGGCCTCCGGCGTTGCGCCGATGTCCAGCGCCTCCTCGACCGCCGACAGAGCGGCGGAGGCCGCGTCCTGGATTTTCCCCGATGTCGCCATTCGCCCACTCCAGGCGGCGCAGAACCGTGCGGTCCGGCCGAATCCACGGCCTGCCGCTAAGCGGCTGCCGGTGAATAAAGATTAACCAAACTTTACAGCCCATTCCGGGCAATTGAAACATCGGGGCGGCGCGTATCGGGAAACTTCGTTAACGCGTCCTTCAGGTTACCTGCGGCAATCTTGCGCAAAAGCGTCGCTTGGCGCATTGGTCGAGGCCTCCCGATAGGATCGCGCTCTGGTATAAATATCAAGGAGAACAGGGAATGGGGATGGCGAAACTCGCGGAGTCCGCATTTTTGAACTGCGAAGCTCACCCGCAGCCGCTTTTAGACGGGCAGCCGGAATTGCCGATCGATCTTGTTCACCTCTCCCGCCAGACCTTCGGCGACCATGATCTCGAACGGGAGCTGCTGGCGCTTTTCGACGCGCAGGCGGCGCAATGCGCTGAACGGTTGCGCGCGCCCGCCAGGGTCGGCGACGGCGACTGGCGCATCGGTCTTGCGCATACCATCAAGGGCTCGTCGCGGGCGGTCGGCGCGTTTGAGGTCGGACATGCGGCGGAGGTCTATGAGCAGGCGCTGCGCGGCGGCGAGTCGAGCGTCGGCGAGAAACGCGATCAGCTCGACGCCGCGATCACAGGCGCGCGCGCCGCCATCGCTCAGTTGCTGGGCCGCGCAGTTTAGAACGGCCCGACAGGGAAATATTTCAAATAAAGCTCGGCGAAGACGCCGCGTTGGGCGAGCCGGGACAGCGCGTAATCGAGCGCGCGGCGCAGCGGCGTATTGCCCTTTTTTACGGCGATGCCGATGCCTTCGCCAAAATATTTCGGATCGGTGAAGGGGCCGTCCCGAAAGACGCAGCACCCGGCGGCTTCCGCGCCGTTCAGCCAGTAGGAAAGCGAGATCGCGTCGCCGAAAAACGCCTGAACGCGGCCGTTTTTCAAGGCGTTGCGCGCCAAGGTGGGCGTCTCGAAGGTCATCAGCGTCGACTGAGGATAGAAGGCTTTGAGAAAAGCCTCGTGCCGCGAACCCGCGACCACGGCGATCGGCCGGTCGGCGAAGGCGGTGGGCGAGGCGGATTTCAGGGTCGTGTCGGCCTGCACCGCGAACCGACCCGGCGTCATCATGTAAGGTCCAGAAAAATCAACCTGTTTTCTGGTCTCGTCGTTGATCGCGAGCGACGCGATGATGGCGTCGCCGCCATTGTCGTTGAGCGCGGGGATAAGTAGATCCCACCGTCGTCTCTGGATCGTGCAGGCGACGTCCAATTCGACGCAGATCGCCCTTGCGAGATCGATGTTGAAGCCCGCCACCTGCCCGTCGGGAAGCAGGAAATTGAATGGTGGATAGTCGTCCTCGGTCAGGAACCTGATCTGTCGCAATCCGGTGAGATCCGGCTTTTCCGGAGTCCGGCTGGGGTCCCAGAACGAGGGCGCGGTCGCTGCGGGCGGCGTTGGCGCGGTCGGGGCGTCGCCAGCGTTCGCGGCCGGCGGGCAGGACGAAAGGACGAACGCCGCGAGCGCCGCGCGAAGCGAAGCGAGAAGAGCGACTCTGGGCGACTTTTTGATATGGCGCAAAAAGTTCATACGGCGCATAAAGTTATTGCGTAGCCCCTGCTGGAGTTTGATAGTCGTTGTAAGGCTGACTGCGTTCGCCGGAATAATGCATGAATTTTGTTCCGATCGATAGTGCCGCCTCCGCCGCTTCGCCGATCAAGGACGAACTTCGCCAGCCGGCGCGAAGGCATCCGCCCGTCGGCTCCGCCGCCGTTCGCCGACCGCCGCCGCTTCGCGCGACCGCGCCGCAACCCGTCCCCGTCGAAATCGCGTTTCTGTCCGGCCATGGCGTGCCGGAGCAAGTGCTGCAGTTCGCCGCGGCGACGGCGCGCCGTCAAGGCGTGTGCGCGGACGAAGCGCTGCTCGCCGAGGGTCTGGTCTCGGAGGATGTCTTCTACCGGGCGTTGGCGAAACATCTCAACGTCGACTTCATCGACAGATCGATCGATGTTTCCGCGCCGGGCGTCGCGACGGTCGAATGCGGCTATGCGCGGGTCCGCGACGCGTCGAGCGGCTATCTTTGGCTGTTGGCGCCGAGCGGCAGCGGCGTCTTCCGGCTGATGAGCGCGCGACGCGTGGCGCGCGGCCGGCCGCTGTTCGCCCTCACCACGCGAACGCGGTTCCTGGAGGCGGTGCGCCGCGCCGATCCCGACGCGGCCGCTCGCAACGCAGCCTTTCTCGCCGAACGCGTCGACAGCGAGCTTTGCGCGCGCGGCGGCCTGCGGCGCGGACCGGCGGGACTGCTGCTCGTTGCGCTGATCGGGCTCGCGGCGAGCATTCTTGCGCCGTTTTTCCTGCTGCGCCTTGCGTCGGCCTTGCTTCTGGCAAGCATGTTCTTTAGCGGCGTGTTCTTGAGGCTTTTCGCCTGCGCGGCGAGTCTTCGGGAATGCGCCGACGTTGAACCGCTCGAAGCCGACGCGCGGCTGCCGGTCTACACCATCGTGCTCGCGCTCTATCAGGAGGCCGCCGTTGTGCGTCAACTCACCCGCGCGATCGACCGGCTGGATTATCCGCGCGCGAAGCTCGACGTAAAATTCGTGATCGAAGCCGACGATGAAGCGACGGCGGCGGCGTTGCGGGCGCACCCGCCCCGCGCGCCCCACGAGGTCGTGGTGGCGCCCGAGGGCGTTCCGCGCACCAAGCCGCGCGCGCTCAATGTCGCCATGCCGTTCGCCCGCGGATCGCTCGTCGCCGTGTTTGACGCGGAAGACCTGCCCGAGCCGCGTCAGTTGCGCCGCGCCGCGACGCGCTTTGCGAGCGCGCCGTCGAACGTCGCCTGTCTGCAGGCCAGCCTCGCCATCGACAATGGCGCGCTGAACTGGATGACGGCGCTGTTCGCCATCGAATACGCCGCTCTCTTCGATGTTTACAACAGAGGACTGGCCTTGATGGGGATGCCGCTTTTTCTCGGCGGCACCTCAAACCATTTCCGCATCGAGGCGCTACGCGAGATCGGCTTTTGGGACGCGTTCAACGTCACCGAAGACGCCGATCTCGGCCTGCGGCTGGCGCGTGCGGGCTTCGAGGTGCGAACTTTCGCCTCGCAGACCTTCGAGGAGGCGCCGGCGACCTTCACGGCGCTGGTGAAACAGCGCACCCGTTGGTTCAAGGGCTGGATGCAGACCTTCGTCGTGCATTGCCGCCGGCCGCTGCGGCTGTTCGTCGATCTTGGCGCGCGCCGCGCCGTTGCGACGCTGGCGATGTTCGCTGGCGGATTGTTCGGGCCTCTGCTCGGTCCGTTCCTGGCGGCGCGCATGGCTTATGACGCGATGTTCGGCGCGCTGCTGACGCCGGTTTCGCCGCTCGAGATCGCCCTCAGCACGCTATGGTGCTTTCTGGCGATCGCCGGCGCGGCGGCGCTCCTTCTGCCGCTCGGCATCGGCATGCGGCGCCGGAATCTCACGCGGTTTCGCCGCGCGCTCCTCTATCTGCCGCTGTGGCTGACGATGCTCAGTCTCGCCGCCTGGCGCGCCGCCTATGAACTCTGGCGCCGCCCCTTCCATTGGGAAAAGACCCAGCATGGGTTGACCATGCGCGGCGCTGTCGACCCAGAATTAAACGTTGATCCGTTCAGCTCAAGAGAAGAGCCATTGTTTGATCAGGAAGCCGGCGCTTAGCGCCTTGCCGTAATGCTCATGCAGCGCGACATGGCTCATGCCGGCGCGCGGCAGATCGGATTTCTTCAGCCGCTTGAAGAAGGGAATGAGCACGTCCTCGAAATTCGCCACGGTGTATTTGCCGCCATGGCGGTCGGCGACGCGCTCCGCGACATTAGTGAAGAGCAGGGTCAGCGCCTTGAACAGCGCCGGATGGGCGATCTGCTCGTCGGCGTTATGCAGGCCGAGGCCATGCCGGCAGGCGCGCAGATAAGCGTTGAGCACGGCGTAGACTTCCTCGGCGCTCGCGTCGTCGAAGGCGCCCTTGATCGAGCGCAAAGCGGCGTTGAAGGTGACGCGCGAAATCGTGCCCTTGCGCCGCTCGGCGGGGCTGAGCAGGCCGTTGAGGGCGCTGTCGTCGCGGGTGTAAAACAGATCGAAGACGTCATGCAGCAGCGCGTCGGCCCGCGTCTCGACTTCCGACAGGCGGCGGATGTCGAGCAGGAGTTCGTTGGGGACCGGCCGCTGCTTGGTGTTGATGTCCATGAACAGGCGGCACTCTTCCGAGCGCCTCAGCCTGTTGTAGATCACCACGGGGACGTCGACGGCGTGTTTTGCAAGCTTGAAGCCGAAGACGCGATGCTGGCCGTCGATGATGAGAAAGGCGCGGGGGTCCTGGCGGAAGGTCAGCGCGCCGCTCGCGCGGTCGTAATGCATATGCGCGCGCGACTGCGCCGACAGCACCACGGCGCCGGGAACCGTGCCGAACCCCGCGTCGATATATTTGGCGATTGATTTAGCGCGTTTTTCGTCGAGCAGGCGCTGAAAGCCCTCGATCGGATTTTCGACCCGCGGCTCGACCGTGCAGGTCTGCGCAAGCAGCCCGCTCGGCAGCACGAGGGCGTAAAAGCGGTGCTTGCCCTGGGCGACGAGCTGCGCCGGAACGCTGACCGAATTTTTGGCGGCGGCGGAAGCGGCGGCGCTGCGATCGTCGGCGCCATCGCCCGCCAAAGGGGCGGCCAAGGGCGCGGACTCGGCGATGTCGCCGAGCGTATCCCGATCCATGTTCTGATCCCTCGAAAGCGCGAACTTTTCACAGCGTTCGCGACAGCTGACTCGACGAATCGACAGGCACTCGTGCGCAAACGGTAAGCGGGAAAAGAGTCAAGAGCAAGATGGGATTGAGGGGCGGGAAATGGATCGATTTGAATTCCGCAAAGCGCTAGGAGCGGACCTTTGTGCGAAGTTCCACAATGGCGGTAATCAACCACAAAGCAACTCGACCGTGTTCGCCAGCGATGACAACATGACGCGAGAATGAGTCGTCCTTGCCCTTGCGCGCTGCATTCCCTAAACGGCAAGACACTCATTAAGCGAGGTGACTGATCAATGGCCAAACTCAATGATCCTGCCAGCACATCGGCTGCATCGTCGGAGATGCCGCAGGTTATCGCTAAGCTCGTCAACAGATTCGACGAGCAGCAGGCCACCTACATGTCTGGCAGCTATAACGAGACGCAGGTTCGCAGAGACTTTATCGACCCGTTTTTTAAGGCCTTAGGTTGGGATATCGACAATGAAAACGACTACGCAGAAGCGTACCGAGACGTGATTCACGAAGATATGGTTCTTGTTGGGAACGCAAAAAAAGCTCCCGACTATTCATTTCGGATAGGTGGAGCCAGAAAATTTTTCGTGGAGGCCAAAAAGCCCTCGGTCTCGATTAGCACCGACCCAAAACCAGCCTTTCAGTTGCGCCGCTATGGATGGAACGCAAAGCTTCCTCTCAGCATCGTAACCGATTTCGAAGAGTTTGCCGTTTATGATTGCGCGCACAAACCCGATGAAAAAGACGGCCCTAGCCAAGCCCGATTGTACTATTACAAATATACAGACTACGCCAAACATTGGGGTGAGATAGCCAGCCTTTTCTCAAAACAGTCGGTGATGAAAGGGTCCTTTGACCGGTTTGCCGGCAGCAAGAAGAAGGGGACCACCACCGTTGACGAGGCGTTCCTCGCTGAAATTGAGGAGTGGCGACAGTGGCTAGTGTCCTGACTCTCAATTGGCGCCCAAAAACTCAAGCGGCGTTGGCTTTGTCGAGCGCCGCGCGGGCCCGATGGATTTTTTCAAGGATAGCCTCGCCTTTCGCCTTCCATTTATAGGGACGCGG
>Ga0194120_10006607_pt1 | contig 16296 bp, 14 predicted proteins | sample TA2MahCa65mmetaG_FD_148642 | JGI IMG/M metagenome (GOLD analysis project Ga0194120, IMG submission 148642) | Freshwater microbial communities from Lake Tanganyika, Tanzania - TA2015019 Mahale Deep Cast 65m | ecosystem: Environmental > Aquatic > Freshwater > Lake | place: Tanzania: Lake...
CGGGGTTCACGCCCGCGTCGGCGTCGTCGCAGTCGCCGCCGGTGGCCACCCAGCCGGCCGGCGCGTCGCAACTGGCCACGCCGCCACTCTCGTCGCCGTAGCCGTCGCCGTCGTCGTCGGCGTAGTAGGTGGTCTTGCTGGCCGCCGAGGCCGAGCTGTCGTCGTCGTCGGCGCGGCCGTCGCAGTCCTCGTCGGTGTCGGCCGCGTCGCACACCTCGCTTCCCCCGGGGCTGGCACCGGCGTCGGTGTCGTCGCAGTCGGCGCCGCGCGTGTACACGGTGGCGCTGGCCTCGCCGGCGTCGGAGCAGTCGCTGTCGCTGCTGTACACCACGGTGCTGGTGGCGTAGCCGTCGCCGTCGGCGTCGCTGTAGCAGGCCGCGTAGCCGTCGCAGTTCTCGTCGCCGCCGCTGCCCGTCACCTCGGCGTCGGCCGGCGAGATCGCGGCGCTGGCGTCGTCGCAGTCATTGCCATTGCTCACGTAGCCGGTGGGCTGGTCGCATCGCGTGAGCGTCGTGCTGGAGGTGCCGTAGCTGTCGCTGTCGGCGTCGCGATACCAGGTGCTCTTGGTGCTGGCGTCGGTGCCCGAGTCGCTGTCGTCGGCGTTGCCCGAGCAGTCCTCGTCGGTGTTGCTGGCGTCGCACACCTCGGTCTCGCCCGGGTTCTCGCCGGCCGAGGCGTCGTCGCAGTCGGCGCCGAGCGCGTAGGCGGCAGCGGTGGCCTCGCCGCTGTCGGCACAGTCGGTGTCGGTCGACGACCGGGTGCTGGCGGTGGCGTAGCCGTCGCCATCGGCGTCGGTGTAGCAGGTCTCGGCGCCGTCGCAGTTGTAGTCGATCTCGTCGCCAGTGGTCTCCGTGGCTCCGGGGCGAATCGAGCTGTTGGCGTCGTCGCAGTCGGGGCCGGCGGCGTACTCCGTGGCGGTGCCCTCGCCGCTGTCGGTGCAGTCGGTGTCGGCCGAGGCCAGGGTGGTGGAGACGGCGTAGCTGTCGCTGTCGGCGTCGGTGTAGCAGGTCTCGGCGCCGTCGCAGTTCTCGTCGTCGCCGTTGCCGGTGGTCTCGGTCGCGCCAGGGTAGTCGTTGGCGTCGCCGTCGTCACAGTCGGTGGTCGGGTCGCTGCTCGTGCCCTCGCCGGCGTCGCTGCAGTCGGTGTCGGTGCTGGCGCGAGTGTCGCCCGAGGTGTCGAGGTAACCGTCGTTGTCGTCGTCGTCGTAGCAGGTCTCCGCGCCGTCGCAGTTCTCGTCGTCGGCGTTGCCCACGGTCTCGGTGGCGCCCGGGTAGTCGCTGGCCGAGCTGTCGTCGCAGTCGGTGGTGGAGTCGGTGGACAGGCCCTCGTAGGCGTCGGCGCAGTCGGTGTCGGACGAGGAGCGCGTGTCGCCGGTGGTGTCGAGGTAGCCGTCGTTGTCGTCGTCGTCGTAGCAGGTCTCGGCGCCGTCGCAGTTCTCGTCGTCGCCATTGCCTACCGTCTCGCTGGCGCCGGGGTTGTCGCCCGAGTCGCTGTCGTCGCAGTCGGTGGTGGGGTCGGTGGAGAGGCCCTCGTAGGCGTCGGAACAGTCGGTGTCGGACGAGGAGCGCGTGTCGCCGGTGGTGTCGAGGTAGCCGTCGTTGTCGTCGTCGTCGTAGCAGGTCTCGGCGCCGTCGCAGTTGTCGTCGTCGCCGTTGCCGACGGTCTCGCTGGCGGCGGGATTGTCGGCGGCCGAGGCGTCGTCGCAATCGGTGAAGGGATCGGAACTGCTGCCCTCGTAGCTGTCGTTGCAGTCGGTGTCCGTGGAGGTGACGGTGCCCGAGGAGGAGGCGAGGTAGCCGTCGTTGTCGGCGTCGTAGTAGCAGGTCTCGTAGTCGTCGCAGTCGCTGTCGACGCCGTCGCCCGTGGTCTCGGTGGCGTAGGGGTAGATGCTGGCGTCGCTGTCGTCGCAGTCGGGGTAGCTGCCGTCGCCGCCGAGCACGTAGCCATCGCCGTCCTCGTCCTCGTAGCCGAGGTAGGCCGTCGCGAGACCATAGCCGCTGGAGTAGTAGTAGCCGCCCGCGATCACGTCGGCGTAGCCGTCGCCGTTGACGTCGCCCGCGCCGCCCACGGAGCGCCCGAGGTAGTGGCTCGTGGAGAAGCCGGTGATCGACGACTCCGGGCTGCTGGCGAGCCCGGAGCTGCTGCCCTGGTACACCTCGAGCAGCCCGTAGCCGGAGCTGTAGTAGTAGGCGCCCACGGCCAGGTCGTCGTAGCCGTCGGCATCGGTGTCGCCGGCGCCGTCGAGGGCGTAGCCGAAGTAGCTCGACGAGTAGCCGTAGAGGTTGGTCGAGGCGCTCGACGACACGCCGCTCGAGGTGCCCCGGTAGACCGCCAGGCGCCCGGAGTAGGACGAGTAGAAGGGCGCGCCCACCGCCACGTCGTCGTAGCCGTCGCCGTTGAGGTCGCCGGCCCCGGCCACGGCGATGCCGAAGTACTCGCTGCTGGTGCTGCCGTAGAGGTTGGTGGAGGCGCTCGACGACACGCCGCTGGAGGAGCCGTGGTGCACGTAGGCGCGGCCGGTGTAGGAGCTGTAGCCGTAGGCGCCGACGATGACGTCGGCGTAGCGGTCGCCGTTGACGTTGCCCGCGCCGTCCACGTCGTAACCGAGGTAGTAGTAGGTGCTCGAGCCGGTGAGGGTGGTGGTGGACGAGGACGCGATCCCGCTCGACGAGCCGTGGTGTACGTAGGCACGACCGGTGTACGTCGAGTAGCCGGGCGCGCCGATGATCACGTCGTCGTAGCCATCGCCGTTGACGTCGCCCGCGCCCGCGACGCTCTGGCCGAGGCGGTAGCCGCTGCTCCCGGTGATGGTGCGCGAGGCGCTCGACGAGATGCCCGAGGAGGAGCCGTGGTGGATGTAGGCCGCGCCGTAGCCGGAGCCGTAGTAGTACGCGCCCACGATGATGTCGTCGTAACCGTCGCCGTTCACGTCGCCTGCGCCGTCTACGGCATAGCCAAGGTAGTAGCTGGTCGACCCGCCGGTGATGGTGGTGCTGGCGGTGTATGACAGTCCCGACGACGAGCCGTGGTACACGTAGGCGCGGCCGGTGTAGCTGCTGTAGTAGGGCGCGCCGACGATCACGTCGTCGTAGCCGTCGCCGTTGACGTCGCCGGCCCCCGCCACCGACCAGCCCAGGTAGGAGCTGCTGGTCGTCCCCAGCGCGTACCAGGAGTACGAGGAGAGCACCGGGTCGACGTGGATCGGCCAGCTGGCGCCGTCGTCGTCGACGTGTACCCGCAGTCCCCCGGGCATGGCTTCCATCCAGGCGTCCAGCGGCTCGCCGAGGTCGTCCCAGGCCCGCAGGCCCGCGACGCCAACCTGGCCGCCGCCGTGCCCCACCAGCAAGAGCCCCTCCTCGTCGGGTGCGGCCTCGACGTCCGCGCCGGTTACCTCCACGTCGATCACCAGGAGCCCGGCCCCCTCGGGACGATCCTCGATGTCTCAGCCGACCTCGAGCGATCCCGGTCGCGACACCCACCACTCCGTCAACCCCTCGCGTGGGAAGTCGAGCCGCGGCAAGCAGCCCCGCGGCCCGGCCACGCAGCCGCCCTCCACCGGCTCGACGGCCGGCAACGGGCGCGTGCCCGACTCGCGTCCCGCCGACGCCGTGCGCAGCGAGATCTGCTCCAGGCCGGCTCGCAGCCGCACCCCATCGCCGCCGAAGTCGGCGCGCAGGCCCGTGACCGGGTCGATGGCTCGGAGGCTCCCCTCGGCGTCGTGGATGGCCGCCGTCTCGGCGCCGATGTCTTGGCTCACGATGCTCCACCAGTCGGCCGGGGCCGCGGTGTCGTCATGTTCGCCAGGGTGGGATGGGGACGGATCGACGCTAGGCGCGGTGCAGGCCAGCGCCAGGAGGAGAAGCAACATCCTGGTGAAGATAGCCCACCGCCCTTGCCGATCGCGCGCGGCGAGGCCACGCTTCCCCGGATGCTCAGCCTCCTCGTCGTCGCCGTCGCCCTCGCCGACTGCCCAGCGGTGCCGCAGCTTCGCGACGACGACGGCCAGGTGTCGGTGCTCTCGCAGAACCTCAAGTTCATCGCCACCGGCACCGCCAAGGCCGATCGTGCCGCGATCCTCGCGGATTACCTCGGGGCGCACCCCGACATCGACCTGCTCCTGCTCTCGGAGGCGCGCGCGCTCGATCCCCTCCGCGACACGCTCGCCGAGTGGTGTTTCTACACGCAGGAAGGCGCGCCCGACGCCTACCAGTGGGCCCTGGGTTCCCTCTCGCCGGGCGGTCTCGTGCTCGGCGTGCGTCAGCGTGCCACGGGCGAGGCGCGCGACGTGGGCGCGGCGGCGGGGCGTGTGTACCGGGCGCGGGCAGTGTCGCTCGCCGAGGGTTTCCTCGGCAAGATCGTGGGCTTCGAGAAGGGCTGGGCGGTAGTGGAGATCGACGGCACCGCCTGGGTGTGGACCCACACCCAGGCGAGCTACGAGCGGCGCCCGCTGCTCGGCGTGGGCGGCGAGGGTCGAGGCCGCGCTGGCCAGTTCGCCGATCTCGCGGGCGACCTCGGTCGCGCCGAGCACCCGGTGCTGGTGACGGGCGACCTCAACGTGCTCGAGGGCCTGGCCCACCCCAGCACCGCCGACGCGGCGCGGGCCGATGCGCTCACGCTGGAGCGATTCTCCGCCTTCACCGGGATCCGTTTCGCCGCCGACCGTGGCCCCTGCCACGATGGGAGTTTCCTCGGCGCGCTCCGTGGCGCGGCCGAGGGCGTGTTCTCGGGCGCGGTCTTCGATCGCGTGGGCACCAACGCCGCCTTCGACGCTACGCACCCCGGCACGGCGCTCGCCTGCGAGCGCATCGAGGCCGACGGACTGCACCTGAGCGACCACCTCGGCATCCGAATCAGCGCGCCTTTCGGCACGCCCGTGGTCTACACTCCGGCCCCATGAGGTACCTACCGCTCTTCCTGCTGGTGGCCTGCAAGCCCCCGGCGGAGGCCCCCGAGGAGCTCGACGAGCTCGTGGGTTTCCTGTTCGAGCACTTCGAGGACGAGGACTCCGCCGAGCTGGAAGCCGGCGTGGCCAACCTCGACACCTGGCTCATCGACGGCATGGATGAAACGCGCGAGGGCTACTCGGTCAACAACGTCACGCAGGAGGCGATCGACGGCCTCGAGAACGTCCACGCGCAGATCGACGGCAACCTCGCCGGCGCGGCCGTGGGCTACCCATCGGTCCACTCGCCGCAGATGCTCATCGAGACGACGATCACCACGCCGTCCACCGAGCTCTACCCCGACAGCTACACCGCCTTCGATCGCGAGTACCTCACCGACCCCGACTGCTTCATCGACGACACCTGCGAGCGCCTCGACACCACCATCGACAACGACATCGACTACACGATCCTCCAGGTGGAGGTGATGAGCCAGGTGCAGTACCGCCGCGTTGCCTTCGAGCGCGGCGACGTGATCATCGAGCGCACCTGGCTGATCCGCGAGCCGGTGATCTCGGTCGACTGGCTGCAGCTCGACGCGCAGCTCTTCTTCTGGGCCCTGTTGCCCGACGAGGATGGCAACGCGCGCTCCTTGCAGGCCACCTGGTTCGTCTACACCTTCGTCGACACCGACATCGACGAGGACCTCGCCGTGGGGCTGGTGATCGACAGCATGGCCGGCGCCGCCGAGAACCTCGACCAGTGGATCCTCGACGAGGAAGCTGGTCTCCACGATGAGGACAACACCGAATGATTCTTGCCCTTGCCACGCTCGCCCTGGCCGAGACCACCACCATCGGCGGCGACAGCGAGTACAACGACAACGGCGACATGCTCAAGCTGGTGGAGGTGGCCGTCACCGACGCCGCCGTCGTGACCCAGCTCGACTTCGCCGTCTACAACTACCGCAGCGACGGTGACATTTTCCTCGTGCTCTACGTGCAGGACGGCGACCAGTTCACGCTGGTCGATGCGGTCGAGGCGCAGGGCCTTCCCGAGAGCGAGGTGGGCTGGGCCAGCAGTGGCGCCGTGAGCTGGCTGCTCGAGGCAGGCAACACCTACGCGATCGGCGCCTTCGTGGGCGGAGACTGGTACTACTTCTACCAGGACGACCGCACCGAGCAGCCCTGGTTCGGCCGGGTGACGGGCAGCTACCAGGTGGAGGCGCGGGGCGCGTCGGAGGCATTCGAGCCCGACGAGGCCGAGGCGCACTACTACTACATGACCATCGAGAGCGAAGACGCCGACGTCGATGGCGACGGCTTCGTGGCCTCCACTTACGGCGGCGCCGACTGCGACGACGCCGACGCGGCGGTGGGGGAGCCCACCGAGGAGATTCCCGACGACGGCATCGACCAGGACTGCGACGGCAGCGACCTCGTGACCCCCGGCGACACCGACGACCCGGCCGACAGCGGCGACAAGCTTGACGGCGGTGGTGGCGGTGGCGCCGTCGATGCGAGCACGTGTTCTTGCGACGGGGGCGCCACCGGCGCCGGTGTCGCGGCCCTGGCCGTCGCGGCCGCGCTCCTGCGTCGGCGCCGCTAGCTGCCGAGATCGTCGAGGAGGATCCCCTCGAACATGCCGAGGGGGTCAACGCGATTTGGCCTCGTTTCCCCGCCAACCCGGGAGCCCGGTCCAGGCTGGGCCGGCAAGACTACGCCCGGATAGCTGGGCCCCGTTCCCGGAGGAACGATGGACGTCTCGATGACCACGACAAGCTTCGAATTGCACGGACACCGCGTGGTGAAATCCCTCGGCGTCGTCCGTGGCATCATCGTTCGGTCACGCTCGATATTCGGCACGATCGGCGCGAGCTTCCAAACGCTGGTGGGAGGCGACATCACGCTCCTGATGGAGCTGTGCGAGAAGACGCGCGCCGGCGCGTTCGACATGATGGTCGACCACGCGGTGGAGCGAGGCGCCAACGCCGTGATCGGCGTGCAGTACGATGCAACCGAGATCATGCAAGGGGTCACCGAGGTCATCTGCTACGGCACGGCGGTCATCGTCGAACCCACCCGTTAGAACCGTCGCTTACGCCCGGTTCGTCCGCCGGGCGAGGCCCGCACGGGCGCGGTTCGCCGCGCTCTCCTCGACCTCGGCCTCGGCCTCCGCTTGCCGCAGGAGATCCTCCACCCGGTCGAGCGAGGGCGCCGGGCCCCCCGCGATCACCACCAGGTGAAACTCCCGGAGCGCCTCGAACACCTCTTGCGCCTGCGCGTCGAGTCGCGCCTGCGGGGCATCGAGCGCCGCCTGGCTCCCTCCCAGCGCGGCGTGTGCCTGGCGAGCCTCGGCCAGCCGGTCCAGGCGCCCCAGCACGTCGCGTAGGCCCTCCTCGATCCGCGCGGCAGCCTCGTTTGCCCTGGGGTCCTTCGCGCGGCGCAGATCCTCGAGCAGGCGCTTCGCCGGCTCCCAGCGGGCATCTCCTGGATCGGCCTGCGGCGCGGCCCCTGGGTCGGGAGCCGAGCCACCAGGCTCCTCCTCGCGCGCAGAACCCCCGATCCACTGCCCGTTTGCATACAGGCGGCCCACCGGTTTCGCCGCGCCGGCCGCGTAGCGGATCGTCGCGGTGAACACCACCGGCGCCTCCCCCGGCTCTTCCTTCGTCCACGAGAGGGTCGTTCCCATGCCACTGAGGGTCGTCTTCTGCGCGACCCGCTGGCCATCGACCCACAGTTCCTTGTTGTTCTGCCCGGCGATGAGCCGCAGCTTGTGTCCGTGCCAGGTGGCCGCCCACTCTTGCCGGAGCAACGCGGTGATCGACTACACGGTCACATCCGCGAGCCCGATGGCGACGAGCGCGCTGGCGAGGCCGAGCATGGCGAGAACCGGGTCCAACTTGGCCTGTGCGCCCGCCTAAGGTTTCGGATCCGGGGGCGCAAGCGGTGTCGAGCTCGGTGACGGGGTCCACGCGCCTGGGTATCGGGTCGGCTAGGCCGGTTGCATGTGGCCCCTCCTCGCCTGCGCCGCCCCCGGGGCCGACGACAGCGCCCCGGTCGATCCGCCGCCGGTCGACGTCGCCTCCCCCGCCGACGGCTGGTACCGCGGCGACCTCCACTTCCACACCAACTACTCCGACGACGCCCTGGAGCAGGGCGGCGACTGGATGGCGGGGGCCCTGGCCATCGCCGACGCCTGGCGGGCGCCCGCGTGGCAGGCGGCCAACCTTGACCGTTCCCCCGACGATCACCTGCAGTTCGTGGCGGTGACCGACCACCGGACCACCGCTGGGCTCGCCGACCCCGACTTCGCGCACCCCACGCTGATCTTGCTCGGAGGGGAGGAGTTCGGCTCGGACGGCCACGCCGGTGCCTGGGGGATCACCACTCACGTCCCCCACGAGCCCCAGGGCGGCGAGGGCGCGGCCCGGCGCATCGCCGACGCGATCGGCGAGGTGCACGCCCAGGGCGGGCTGTTCTCGGTGAACCACCCGCTCTACGCGGGGGACCTCTGGGTGTGGACCACCGAGGGCATCGACGGGATGGAGGTGTGGAACGGGCCCTGGGCGGCGCTCGCCGAGGAGACCGACGAGGCCACTCTCGCCACCCGGCTGGCCGAGGCGGGCGTCGCGGGCGACCCGGCGCTGGCCGTCGCCGCGGCAAGGCGCGGCGCGGGACAGAACGCCCAGGCAGTGCGCTTCTGGCAGGGGCTCCTCGCCCAGGGACGGCACGTGCCGGTGGTGGGCGGCGGCGACCGCCACATGCTGCTCCCGGCGGGGCTCCCCACCACCTACGTCGCCGCCGCCGAGCCGAGCGCGGCGGGGGTGCTCGCGGGGCTCGAGGCCGGCCACACCTTCGTCTCGCGCGCGCCGAACGGTCCGCAGCTCGTGCTCGAAGCGGTGGTGGACGGCCAGGCGTGGCCGATGGGGTCGGCCTTGCCGGCGGAGACCCGCACCGTGGAGGTGCGATGGACCGCCGGCCGCGCGGCGGGCGGCCAGGTGCGGCTCTACGCGGGCCGGATCGACCCCTCTCTCCCCGAGCCGGACGTGCTGCAGGTGGCGGAGGTAGACGGGGACCACGCGAGCGGCACCGCGACCTGGACCGTGCCCGAGGGCGGCGGCTGGCTCCACGGCGTGCTGGTCGACCCGCTCCCCGAGCCGCCTGCGGGCGCGGAGGCCGCGGCCGAGGCGCTCACCACCTTCCCCGAGGACGGCGGGCTCGAGGCGATCATCGGGGCGCTGCTCCCGCTGGTCGACACCTCCACCCTCGGAGACCCGGGCCGCTGCGACCCCGCCGCCTGGGACCCGGCGAAGCTGTGGTGTATGCCCGCCGACGCCGAGCCGCTGGGGAGCTACTACGTGCCGGTCGGCCTGCAGCCCTACTTCGCGGCGGAGTTCGAGGGGGGCGTGTCGACCGGCTACGCGATGGGCGCCGTCACCTCGGCGTTCCTCGTCGGCGGGCCGCCCTGAGCGAGCGCCGGACGCTGGCGGGACTGGCCGGCCCCCGCCAAGCTCGGTAGCCTTGGAGCCACATGTGCTGCTTCTCCCAACCTGTTGCCTCGGTGTCCGGGACCGAGATCTTCGCGCGGCACCTCGGGGATGGCTGGCAGGCCATCGCCTACAGCATGACGGTGGTCACCGAGGCCAGCGTGGCGATGATCCTGCCGCTCCCGGTCGTGGTGGGCGCGGCAGAGGCCGACCTGGAGTTCATCTCCCTCGGCGGGTATCGGACCTTCTTCGAAGACCTGGCGAAGTTGGATCGCCCCCCCATGAAGTCCCTCCCGAGGGCACGCAACGGCACCGGGCTTGCCCCCCTCGCCGTCCAGGAGATCGGCGACTTCGTGGGATCCTTCGTGCCGACGCAGGCAGACTTCGTTCGCCTGGACCCTCGCTTCCGCATCGCGCCGGAGGTGTGGGCCGGGCTGCCCGCCTACGCCGACTTCGGGTTCGCCGTCTTCCAACTCAAGCATGGGGGCAAGGCGCATCCGATGGCCTTCCGCTTCCGGACTCGGAGTGTCGACCGCCTGTTCTTCCCCACGGTTCACATCCACGATGGCCAGGTGCAGGAGCTCGCGCCGTTCGACCACACGCTGTACTTCCAGGAGCCCGGCGTGCCGATGGCGGGTGAGCGTCGCTTCCTGGACCGCGGGCAGGAGCCCGCTTCGACCGCGGTCGATGTCGGGCGGGCCGCCGGGCTGGTGGACGGGGCCTTGCCGGTTCATCGCATTCTCCTGTCCGGGCGGCGCAAGAACGAGGACGTCCTGCTGGACTCTTCGCCGGTGCCCGAGGTGGCGCCCGCCCCGGCGGTGGCGAGCCCCGCACCGCGGGAAGAGCCGGAGCCGTCGTGGCTGAAGGCCGCGGTGGCCTGGCTGCCGTTGCCGGTGGGTCTCGCGGTGGGCGGCGTGGCCTGGGCCATGTGGCGGCGAATTCGGCGCGCCGGCGGGGGATAGTTCCCCATGCCGCGGGGGGGGGGGCGTGCTCACCGTGAGGCCTCGGCGTCCCCGGCGGGAGAGCAGGCCAGCGCGGCGGGAATCGAAACCCCCGCAAGCCAAGGATCGAGCTCGACAGGCCGGGCGGCCCAGGGCAGGAGCGTCGCGGCAACGAGGGAGAGGTAGTGCGCAACCGCCTCGTTGTCCCCCAGGTCGGCGCTCGAAATGCTCCGCTCTGCGAGCCAGAACCGGGCGATCAGGCTCCACGTGCCGACCAGGCGAGCCACCCCGGGCTCGTCCCGCGGGCCGACGAGGGCGCCCGTCCCGCCTAGGACCCGAACCGCGGCCGCCAGCCCCAGCCGACGCGCGCGATCGACCTCCCTGTACCGCGCGCCGAGCGCCGGCCAGGTGCGCGCCACGTGGACCACCGACTCGGTGAGACACCGGTATTCAAGCTGGGTTTGTAACGATGAACGGATGCTGCCGAGCAGGTCGGCAACGCTCGAAACGTGCCCCGCGGCGGCGGGCCGCGCGTCGTTCTGGGCGCGGATCTCGTCCAGGAGCCCGCGCACCAGATCCTCCTTCCTGGGGAACCAGTACGAGACGTTTCCCGGCGACAGGTCGAGCTCCCGCGCCAGGTCACGAATTCCCACGTTGTCGATGCCTTCCTCGTTGAACCGCATCCTGGCGTGGGCCAAGATTCGGTCCCGGGTGCCTTGCGTTTTTTCGTACACTGTACTAAACCGTTTCGTACACCGTACTAACACCCCGGAGTGCCCATGTCTTTCGATCGCATCGGCGGTATCGCCGGATTCTGCTTTGCTGCTGGCGTCTTGCTCCAGAACGGCGTGCTGCTCCAGGGCGCGCCCCTCCCGAGCGCCGATCTCGAAGTGGTCCAGCGGTTCTACGTGGAACGGGCCGCACCGGTCTCGCTCGCCGTCGGGTGGGTCACGCTCAACGTGCCGTTGCTCCTTCTCTTTGCGCATGCTGTGTCGCGAAGGATGGGGCGAACCGAGGCGGCGGCGCCGTTTGGACAAGTGGGCGCGGCGGGCGCGGTCTTGCTCGCCGGCGCATTCTTGTGTACCACGTGGCTCCAGGCGGTCCTCACCAGCAGCGCCGCCGGCCTGGCGGACGCCGGACAGCTCGGCCTGGTCTGGGCCATGCACAGTGCGGCCTTCGGCACCTCGGGCGTGTCGCTCGCGGTGGTCCTCGGCGCGTTCTCCGCCGGCGCCTGGATCGAGGGCACAGTGCCGAAATGGGTGGCCGGTCTCGGCTTCCTGGGGGCCGCATCGCTGGTGGTGTCTGGCTTCTCCGCCGTGGCCACCGTGGCGGGAGGCCCCGGCATCTTCTTCCAGCTCGGCGGCTTCTTGACGTGGGTGGTGTGGCTCCTCGCCGGCTCCATCCGGCTCGTGCGGGGGTGAGCCCCCGCCCCCAGGGCGGGCGAGGGGAGCAAGACGGACCCGCCGCCTCTTGTCATGGGACGCCCATGCTGATCCACCTGCAGATCGGCCAGGCTGATCCACCCGGGGGTCAAGCGGCGGCGGCCTCCCGGGGTTCGCGCGGCGCGACGGGCTGCGCCCGCAGGTGCATGCGCTTGCCATCGGCGGAAAACTCCCAGCCGCCGACGCCGAACACCCGCTGGAGCAGCTCCGCCCAGCCCAGGCACCCCGCCGCGCATGCCCGCCACCCTCCACGGTGCAGTCCCCCGGGCGCACCGACCGCCGAGTCCACCACCCCCGGATCACCTTGGCTGCCCTGGCCGCGATCAGTTCAAGCGCCCCTTGACACAGCACGGCCAGGCGCTCCCCGGTGGAACCAGCTCGAGGGCTCGCCCGCGAGGGGCGGACTTGGTTCCGTCAAGAGGGCTGGATTCGGAACCAACTCGCAGGCTCGACCCTCGAGGGTTCGACTTGGTTCCGGATCGGGGCTCCCCGGCGGAACCAGGTCGGGGGCTCGCCCGCGAGGGGCGGACTTGGTTCCGCATGTCGAGCATTTCATGTCGCGACATATCGGCCGAGTTCCCAGCCCTCTCCCGCGGGGCCGCCGTAGGCCCTCCGCGGGGCCCCCTCCGGGCCCTCACCCCGCCGGGAAGAGACTCGCGATCTCGACCGAGAAACACGGCAGTTCCGGGGACCGACAACATGAACCGGCTCCCGGGTCGTTCGTTGCCGCCGCTAGTTACCCAGATCCTCGAGGATAATCCCCTCGACCACCCCGAAGGGGTCGTCACCGTTGTAGCCGCCGTCCCAGCCGATGAGCTGCATGTCGCGGTTGACGACCATCATCGTGGGGTAGCTCATGCCGCTGTCGTAGCCAGCGTAGGCCGGCATCACCGCGTAGGCGAAGCCCTCGTCCTGGAGCACGGCGCCGGTGGTGCCGGTGCCCTCGATCCACTCGTCGACCTGCTCGCTGGTGGCGGGCAAGTTGATGGCGCCGAGCGTGCTGTTGAGCAGGGTGATCCACTCCACCTCGATGCCCTCGGCGGCCATCGCCGCCACCCAGGCCGCCTCTTCCTGGGCGATGGCGATGCACGGGCCGCAGTCGGGCGCCGAGCTGTCGATCACGAGGTACCGTCCCCAGAAGTCCCAGATGTCGACTTGCTCGTCGCACTGGTCGACGAGGCGGGCGTTGGGGAAGGTGCTGCCCGTCGCCAGCACGTACGACTCGGTGGGGCCGCCGGGATTGCACATCGGCCAGCCGCAGCTCGACTCGGTGCCAAGCGGCGCGTCGACGTCGGCGATCTCCGCGTCGGCGCGTTCCCCGGTGACGAAGGCGCCGCTGGCCACCAGCGTGAAGGTACCGTCGCCGATCTCGCCCTCGTCGTCCCAGGACGCCACGAAGGGGTCGGCCGCGCTCCCGGTGCCGGTGACGGCCCCCATGTCGCCGAGCGCCACGTTCTCGGAGCCCGAGCGCCAGAAGTGCAAGGCGCCATCCACCTCGCCGAGGCCCAGGTGCTCGTTCCGCACCGCGTCGCTGATGGAAATCAGCAGGTAGCAGTCCTCGTAGCCCTCGGCAATCGAGGCCTCGCCGAGGGTGAACCAGTGGCAAGCCGGGCAGGCCCAGCGATGGCCCTCGACTTCGACCATCTCGGCGTACTCGCGGTGGTAGCTGCAGTCGGCGTAGCCCTGCGCCTCGGCCGCCGCGTCGAAGTCGAGCGTCCAGTCGGCGCTGCCCGCGAGCGTGCGCGCCGCGTGGGGCGCGGCGGCGACGTAGCCGTTGCCGGGGGGGCACTCCCCCTCGGCCACGTCGGTGTCGGCGCTGTCGGCGGCGCTATCGCCGGGCTCGCCGCTGTCGTCGACGGTGTCCTTGTCGGGGTCCTGCGCTCCGGTGCAGGCGAGCAGCAGTGCCCAGGTCACTTCACCACGCAGCAGGCGCGCAGCTTGTCGACGGTAGCCGGGCCGATGCCGCTCACGGCGTCGAGGCCGTCGCAGCTGGCGAAGGCGCCGTTGGCCTCGCGGTAGGCGATGATCTCGGCGGCCTTGGCCTCGCCGATGCCGGGCAGGGCGTCGAGACCGGCCGCGTCGGCGGCGTTGATGTTCACCGGGCAGCCGGCCGCGGTCGAGGCGGTGGCGCTGGCCGGGGTGGTCGCGGGGGTGCTCGGCGAGGCGCTGGCCGGCGGCGCGCCGGCGCCCTCCGACACCGTCACCAGCGGGCGGAGCTTCTCCATGGTCTTCTCGCCGATGCCCGACACCGAGTCGAGCTGGTCGACCGAGGTGAAGGGACCGTTGCTGTCGCGATAGGCGATGATGTTGGCAGCGGTCGACTCGCCGATGCCGGGGAGCGACTCGAGCGCGGCGGCGTCGGCCTTGTTGATGTCGACCAGGTCGCCCGCCAGGGCGAGAGCGAAGAGCCAGGGCACGCGGCCACCTCGACTAGAGGTCGATGCTATCCGGCCCCTGGGGCGTTCGCTTGCGTAGCCGCTCCAGCCGCGCGGCCGCGTCTTCTCGGCGGCCGACCGTCGCGGCATCGTCGCGCACGAGCGCCAGCACGTCGCCCTCGCGCGTGCCCGCGGGGAGGAGTGCCACCGGCAGGCTGAAGCTCTCGTCACCGGCCACGAGCACGGCCCGGTCGCCCTCGATGCGGTCGACGACGATCATGGGTGACAGCACCCGGCGCTGCGCTTGCCGGCCTTCTCGGCCTCCTCCTTCGAGGGGTAACAAACAAGGTTGTCGCTGCTGATCTTCGCCGCGTTGCCGCAGCCGGCCTCGTGAAAGACCTCGGACTTCTTCGAGGCGGGGAAAGGGCAAGCCTCGGCGCTGGGCGCGGCCGAGCCCTCGGGGGCAGTTGGAGACGCCGGCTCCGGCTCAGGCATCCCCGCGACGGGCACCAGCGCGGTGTGCTCGCCCTCGGACTTCTCGGTCTCCACGCGGATGCCGCTGCCGGTGCTGAAGAGGCTCACGGTTCCGCCGCGGTCGGTGCGGTAGATGGTCGCCCCCGCGGCGCCGAGGCGCGACATCGTCTCCTCGCCCGGGTGACCGTAGCGGTTTCCCATGCCCACGCTGATCACCGCGATGCTCGGCTTCACGGCGGCGAGGAAGGCGCTCACCGAGCTGTGATTGCTGCCGTGGTGCGCGACCTTGAGCACGTCGCACTCGCCCACGTCCATGTCGAGCAGCGCGCGCTCCGTGGGCTCCTCGCCGTCGCCGGGGAAGAGGAAGCAGTCGTCGCCGTGCGTGAGCCGGGTGACGACGGAGTTGCTGTTGAGGTCGGACCGGGTGTTGGAGAAGCGCGTGTCGCCGGGGAGAAGCACCTCCAGCTTCGCGCCGTCGTCGAGGTTGAACACCGTGCCGCGCTTGCCCTCGCGGTAGCCGATGGCGGGGTTGGCCTCCACCGCGCGCATCAGGCCCTCGTAGGTCTGGGTGGTGTGGGGCATGCCGTTGTCGACGTACACCTTGGGCGGGAAGGCGGTGACCACCGCCTCCATCTGTCCCACGTGGTCGGCGTGGGGATGGGTGGCGATGGCGAGGTCGAGGTGGTCGATGCCGAGCTTCGCGAGCTGCGCGAGCACGTTGCTGTCGCGATCGCCGGCGTCGATGAGGATCGTCTTGTTGGCGGGCGTGCGGATGAGGATCGCGTCGCCCTGGCCCACGTCGATCACGTCGACGCGCACCTCTCCCGCGAGGGCGGCGCCGATGAAGCCGAGGAGGGCCGCGAACACGCGCGCGGGCTAGGGCAGCGCGGTGAAGTAGATGTTTCGCGCGGTGAAGTCGTAGCAGCCGGCGTAGCGGGCGCTGCCGATGCGGACCGACTCGTTGTGGTAGCCGAGCGCGCCCGTGCTCCCGGCGACGGTGTCGCTCGACCAGGCGCCGTCCCGCAGCTTCGCTAGCTTCATGTCGTTGTTGAAACCGTCGAAGTAGAGGATGCCCACGGCGCCGTCGTCCACGAACACGTGGGTGTCGGCGCCGGCGTGATCGCCCTCGTCGACGGTGACGAGGCTCCAGTTGCCCGGCGAGCCCTGGGCCACCTTGAGGTCCTGGTTGCCCACGTCCTGGTAGGCAATCCAGGTGGTGCTGCCGTCGAAGGCGATGCTCGGCCACTGGCCCACGTCGCCGTCGCTGTCGATGGTCTCCACGCTGTACGACCCGGCCTTGCCGGTGGCGAGCTTGAGGTCGCCGAAGGCGCGGTCGTAGAAGGCGATGTACTCGGTGCCGTCGGCGGCGATGGCGAGGCGCGCGTACTCGCCCACGTCGGCGTCCTGGGTGTCGGGGTCGGCCGCGGTGTCGGGCGGGTCGTAGCTCTCGCCCTCGACCGCCACCTCGCCCGTCCACGAGGCGCCGTTCCAGTGCGCCACGCGGAGGTTGCCCTTGCCGTTGTCGTGATGGGCGGCCACGGGGTTGCCGCTGCCATCGAGCGCGAGGCTGGTCCAGTAGCCGCCGTCGGGGGTGGCGCCCTGGCCCGCGTCGGCCATCGCCACCGCCCAGGTGCCGTCGGCCTTGTGGGCGTACTTCATCGTGCCGTTGCTGGCGTCCTGGTAGCTGATCCA
>Ga0194120_10006609_pt1 | contig 16295 bp, 9 predicted proteins | sample TA2MahCa65mmetaG_FD_148642 | JGI IMG/M metagenome (GOLD analysis project Ga0194120, IMG submission 148642) | Freshwater microbial communities from Lake Tanganyika, Tanzania - TA2015019 Mahale Deep Cast 65m | ecosystem: Environmental > Aquatic > Freshwater > Lake | place: Tanzania: Lake...
GATGATGGCCTGTTTGGCCAGCGCCTCGCCCGGTTTGGGCGGGTTCTTGCCCTCGGGCTTGTAATAATCGACATGGAAGCGCAGGACGTTGCGGTCTTCGATGGCGTGGGTGATGGTGTAGGCGTGGAGTTGCCGTTGGAAGATGTCTTGCGTGGTTTTGTAGGAGGCCTGCTGACCCTCGACCTGCTGATAGCTGGCGTTTTCGGCGAAGATCGGCGTGCCGGTGAAGCCGAATAGCTGGGCGTTGGGGAAGAATTCCTTGATGGCCTTGTGGTTCTCGCCAAATTGGGAGCGGTGGCATTCGTCGAAGATGAAGACCATGCGTTGGTGGCGCAGCGGTTCCAGTCGCTCCTTGTAGTTTTTCTTATGGTTGCCGTCGAGCGCCAGGCCGAGTTTCTGGATGGTGGTGACGATGACCTTGTCGGCATAGTCGTCGGAGAGCAGCCGGCGGACCAGTGTTTCGGTGTGGGTGTTCTCCTCGACGCAGCCTTCCTGGAACCGATTGAATTCCTCCCGCGTCTGCCGGTCGAGGTCCTTGCGGTCCACCACGAACAGGCATTTGTCTATTGCTGGGTCGTCCTTGAGCAGGGTGGCGGCCTTGAAGGAGGTGAGCGTCTTGCCGCTGCCGGTGGTGTGCCAGATGTAGCCGTTGCCAAGGGCTTGGCGGATGCACTCGACGATGGCCTTGACGGCATAGATTTGATACGGGCGCATCATCAACAGCTTCTGCTCGCTGGCCACCAGGACCATGTAGCGGCTGATCATTTCGCCCAGCGTGCATTTGGCGAGGAATGCCTCGGTGAAGTCGTCCAGATGGGTTATTTTCTGGTTGTCCACGTCCGCGAATTGGTACAGCGGCAGAAAGCGCTCATCGGCGTTGAAGCTGAAATGACGGCTGTTGTTATTGGCGAAATACCAGGTGTCGCCGCGGTTGCTGACGATGAACAGTTGCAGGAAGCACAGCAGGGTTTTCCCGTAGCCATTGCCGGGGTCGTTCTTGTAATCGACGATCTGCTGCATGGCCCGGCGCGGGCTGATGGCCAGCGATTTCAGCTCGATCTGGACGACCGGGATGCCGTTGATGAGCAGGATCACATCGTAACGGTGATGGCTGTAGTCGGTGCTGATACGGAGCTGGTTCACCACCTCGAAGCTGTTCTTGCACCAGTCCTTGATATTGACCAGGGTGTAGTAGAGCGGCGTGCCGTCGTCGCGCTCGAAACTGTTGCGCTCGCGCAGGTGCTTGGCGGCGGCGAAGACGTCGGGGGTGATGATCGTCTCCAGCAGGCGGTGAAACTCGCTGTCGGTGAGATGGACGCGATTGAGTGCTTCAAAGTGCTGGCGGAAGTTGCTTTCCAGCGCGGCGCGGTCGCGGATGTCCGGGCGATGGGTGTATTTGCGCTCGACCAGTGTTTCGATCAGTGATTGTTCGATTTCCTGTTCAGTCATGGGGAGTGCTCGGGAATTTCCTTGGCGTGGCTGACCGTAGTATCGTCGCGGGAAAGATCAGGTTCATCCTCTGACCGTCCCGTCCGGCCCGGGGGTTTGCGTGGCATCCTCGCGGCCCGACGGCGCAATATAGGCAGTTTCCCATAAGCGGCCGTTGCCGGGGAGTGATTCGCCATTTTCGCATTGAGCCGATCCCTGGTCTGCTGTTGACTTTCACGACAAGGATCATTGGGACAAGGACTGACGAAGGCGCCCGGAAAGGAGAGGGATTGCGGCGGGTGCGTCAGGATGGCGCCAACTGCCTGATGCGTCCAAACGACGTCAAGGCGTCTTTTGGGAGCGCTGAAACTTGGCATTCTGGTCCTTACACCGTAATGTATGTCAAAGCCGAACCGATGAGGGTCGGGTACTAACATCCCGGAGCGTTGGCCTGGCCATACAGCTTGACCCCGGGGCAGCCGGAACATTTAGGACAAACCTGATCCGCCTTGGCCAGAAACCCGAAATCGAGCAGGGGATATTTGAGTATTCGCATCAGTCTGGTAACTCTGGCTCTGTTCATGGGCGGCTGTTCAGTCTGGGGTCCCGATTATCAGAAACCCCAGACCGATACTCCCAAGCAGTGGCGTTCGCCGGATGCCTATGCGCGCATGGGAGGGGAAAAGATCCCCGCCATGGCCTGGTGGAACAAGTTCCGCGATCCCCTCTTGTTGAAACTCGTCGATACGGCGCTGGATCGTAACAACAACATTCAGTCGGCCGTGGGCGCGGTCTTCAAGGCGAGAGCCATACTCCAGCAAATCCAGATGAACTGGGCGCCGACCATCCATGCGGGTGCGGGGTACATGTCGAATGTCTACGACCGCAATGACAGCACCTACGCCTCGCTGCCGTTTCCAGGCGGCTTCACTGCGGGATTCATTCCCAATTACTCGCTGAACATCCTCCAGCAGTTGCGCACGCAGGAGCAGGCCGAGGCCAATATCGCGGCCAGTGTGGCGGCGAAGAATGCCGTCAGGCTGGCGATCATCAGCCAGGTGGTGGGCAGTTATTTTGGTCTGCGTGAGGAGGAATACCGCCTCGTCCAGCAGAAGCTTCTGGTCGCGAATCTGGAGGAGGTGGTGGCCAAGTTTACCGAGGCGCACCAGGCGGGGCTGATTTCCTTATTCATGCTCCAGCAGTACCAGATGGATCTGGCCAAGGCCAAAGCCGAGGCGCCGGTCATCGAGTACAACATCGTGCGCTTGAGTAACGCCATCCATCTGCTGCTCAACGAAAACCCCGGCCCCATTCAGGCGAGTCTTCCCTTAATGGAGTTGGAACATAAAGGCATAGTCAGTGGTAATCTGCCCTCCGCCGTGCTCAAGAATCGGCCCGACGTCATCCATGCCGAAGCCACGTTGAGGCAGTCGAGCGCTAACATTGGGGTGAATACTTCGGTCTTCTTCCCGACGATCAAGCTGACGACGCCTTTGGGGTTGTCATCGAATTCGCTGAGCAATCTCTTTACCGCCAAGGATAGCTATTGGCAGTATCAGGGCGGACTCAACATGCCGATTCTCGATTTAGGGGCGTTTGGCGCCATCAAGTCGGCAAAGGCCCAGTATTATTCCGATTACTATGCCTATATCGAAACCGTCAAAAACGCCTTCGCGGCGGTCGACACCGATTTGGCCTCCCATCAGAAATATACCGAAAGCCTGGACCAGATAATGAACTTCTACACCACGACCCACGGCCGTCTGGACAATGAGCAGACGCGGTACCAAGGGGGGCTGGTAGGATACCCGGAAGTTTTGGCGCTGAAAGTTACCATGAACCAGGCGGCGATTCAGACGGCGCAAAGCAAACTCGCGCAGTTGATGAGCATCGTGACCCTGTATCAGGATCTGGGGGGTGGCTATATGGTCAAGAACAACGAGACCGCGCGCGATCTCGGCGAGGGTCACCGGTTTGGGGATTTGTTTTAGGTCAGGGGACATGCGTACTTTTCTGCTTTTCTTCCTGCTGGGTTGGCTGCCCTTGTTCATGGGGTGCGAGAAAAAGCCCGAGCCGCCGCCTCCGGTCATGCATGTGAATGTCCAGCAGGTCTTCGCGCATGACATCGAATACATCTATGAATACCCCGGCGTGGTCCAGGGCGTCATTGACTACCCGGTGATTCCCCGCGTCAGCGGCGCCATCTTCAAGCAGCTCTACAAGGAAGGGAGCTATGTGCGGAAGGATCAGCCCCTCTATGAGATCGACAAGCGTCCGTACCTGTTCGCCCTGCAGACCTTTGAAGGGCAGTATCAAAAGGACAAGGCGGCCATGGACAATTACAAGATCATTTATGACCGTTACGCCAGCCTGACCCAGAAGGACGTCACGTCGGTACAGGATGTGAACACCGCGTTGATCAACTACCAGGCAGCGGCGGGCAACGTGAAAACGGATCTCGCCAATATCAACAATGCCAGGCTCAACCTGGAGTACTGTACGGTCCGTGCGCCGGCGGCAGGTTATATTTCCGAGCGCATGATCTCGGAGGGCATGATGGTCACCGCCTTCCAGACCCAGCTCAATGTGATCAATTCGCGTGACGCCATGTATGTCGCGTTCTCGATGCCGGAACTGGACCGGCTGAGCATCGAGAATGGAATACTGGATCAACTCTATCGGGTGCCGCCCGATTACCGTTTCGTGGTGGATCTCGAACTGGCCGATGGCACGCGCCTGCCCAACGCCGGGAGGGTCGAATTCAAGGATATCCGTGTGTCGTTCTCGGATGGCGTCTGGCAATTGCGTGCGACCATCGACAACAACCGCCTGCCGCGCAACAAACTGCTAGCCGGGCAGTTCGTTCATGTTTACCTGCGCAACCTGATCGTGCGCAGTACCTACGCCATCCCGCAGGAAGCCATCTTCCGGGATAGCGAGTCGTCCTATATCTTCGTCAATGTGGGTAACAAGACCAAAAAGTTGCGCATCAAGGCCGGCAAGTACCTGATGGACGGCACCCAGTTGGTCGACTCCGGACTGACCGACGGGATGATGGTCATCACCAATGGCGGAGTCCGCATTGCCGACGGCGATCCCATCGTGGTGGATGAAATGGTCAAGGATCTGGCCATGAACGCAGCGCCCCCGATCCCGAGCGCCCACTAGGCGGTACCTGATGATTTCGGAAAAATTCATCTCGCGGCCGGTCCTGGCCATCGTCTGCTCGATCATGATCGTGATCGGCGGGGTCATGGCGGCCCTCTACGCGCCCATCGACCAGTATCCGCTGATCATTCCGCCAGTGCTGAACATCAACGCCACCTTCCCGGGCGCCAGTTCGGAGGCCATCGCCAACGCGGTCGCGGCGCCGATCGAGGACCAGATCGCCGGCACCGAGGACATGATCTACATGCAGTCGGCCAGCCAGAACGGCAGCAACAGCGTATCGATCAACGTCTACTTCAATGTCGGCACCAGCCTCGGCATCGTCGAAGCGGACACGCTGAATCGCTCGCTGACGGCGTCCAATTCCTACATTCCGGAACAGGCGCGGGCCCAGGGCATCCGCATCCGCAAGATGATCCCCGATCTTTTTCAGGTGATCCCGTTCTACTCCGAAACGGGTTCGCCCGACCCGCTGTATATCGCCAACTATGTGCAGCGCTACATCTATCCGGTGATCGAGCAGATTCATGGCGTGGGCTTTGTCAACATCCTCGGCCAGCGTTCGTACGCCATCCGCATCCACGTCGATCCGAAAAAGCTGGCTTTCTACAAGATCGGGATTCCCGAAATCATCGACAAGGTGCGCGATCAGAGCAGCCAGTACGCGATCGGGCAGAACGCGATGCCGCCGACCTATGGGCCGGAAAAATCGAACTTTCTGATCACGACGACCGGCTACTACACCGATGTGAAACAGTTCGAGAATATCGTGCTGCGGGCGAATCTGGACGGGAAGAACGTAGTCGCCCTGGTGAACGCCGATGCCACCGAACCGCCGAAACTCAGCCTCGCAGGCAATGCCCAGATCGTCAAGCTGAAGGACGTGGCCCGGGTCGAGCTGGATGCCAACAACTACAATAACTACTTCCACGTCCATAGGCGCGACGAGAAAACCGGCGAGGTCAAGACCTTCGAGGCCGTCTCGCTGCAACTCTACCTGGTTCCCGGTGCCAACCAGCTTGCCACCAAGGCGTCCGTGGCCGAGGCGATGGCGCGCATCGACCAGTTCTTGCCCAAGGGCATCAAGTACTTCTATCACTACGATTCTTCGATCTTCGTCTACCAGGCCATTCAGGGCGTGGTGGAGACGCTGCTGATCGCCTTCCTGCTGGTGTTCGCCGTGGTGTATCTGTTCATCCAGAATTTTCGCGGCACCATCATTCCCATACTGGCCATTCCGGTGGCGGTCATCGGGGCGTTTGCCGGCATTTTTGCGAGCGGCTTCAATATCAACACGTTATCGCTCTTTGGGCTGGTGCTGGCCATCGGCATCGTGGTGGACGACGCCATCGTGGTGCTGGAAAACGTCGAGCGCATCATGGAGGAGGAGAAACTGAATTCCTTCGACGCCACGATCAAGGCCATGCGCGAAGTGTCCGCCCCCGTCATCGCCATCGTCCTGGTGTTGAACGCGGTCTTCGTGCCGGTCGCGTTTCTGGGCGGCTTCAGCGGGACGATGATGCAGCAATTCGCTGTCACCATCGCCATTTCCGTGGTCATCTCCGGCTTCGTCGCGCTGACCCTGACCCCGGCCCTGTGCGTGATCTTCCTGAAGAACGTCAAACACGATTCGAATCAGCCCAAGTTCATCTTTTTCAGATACTTCGACGCGGGCTTCGGCTGGCTGCAGGGGCGATACATGGCCGCCGTGATCTGGATCATCGACCATTCCAAAGCCTGCCTGATCGCCTGGGCGGTGGTCTTCGCGGCGACGATTGGCATGTTCCTGAAGATTCCGACCTCGCTGATCCCGCTGGAAGACATGGGCTATTTCTATGATGTCATCCACGTCAATCCGGGCGGCGCGCTGAAATACAGCGTCGATGAATCGAACAAGATTGCCGCTGAAATGATGAAGCGGATTCCCTACATGGATCGCCTGGTGGTCATGGGTTCGCAGGACATCATCGACAACGGCACCTTCAAAACCAATACCTCGACCATCATGGGCGTCCTCAATGACGAGGACAAACGCGACATGGTGCACCAGACCATCGACACGGCGATCGAGGAAACCGGCAAGATCAATCTGGAAAACAAGAATATCAGTGGCTATGCCTTCAACCAGCCGCCCATCCGCGGCTTGAGCCCCTCGGGGGGGGTGACCTTCTACCTGCAGGCCACGCAGCCAGTTTCGATTCAGGAAATCCACGACGACTCGGTCAAGCTGGTGGAGTATCTGGAGAAGAATTACCCCTCGGTCAAGCGCGCCAGCCAGTTCTATGAGATCAACACGCCGGAACTTCGCGTGGACGTGGACGCGGAAAAGGCTTACTACTACGGTGTGGATTTCAAGAATGCCTACAATTCCCTGCAGGGGGTTTTTGGTCTCTACTACATCAATTTCTTCACGAAGTGGGCCGACTTGTTCTGGGTGGAGATTACCGGTGATTACGACTACCGCAAGAATCCGGAACTGCTGAATACCGTCTATATCAAGAACACCAAGAACGAGATGGTGCCGGCCGGCAACATCATGAAGCTGACCGAAACCACCGGCGCGGAAGTCGTGACACGGCTGAATGATTTCCTCGCCAGTCAGATCGTGGTCGATCCCGACTCCGACAACGGACATACCTCCGGCGAGATCATGGAGATCATCGAGGACGTCGTGCCCAAGGTGCTGGGCAACCGCTACGACGTCAAGTGGTTCGGCCTGGCCTATCAGCAACAGATCGCCGGCAACCAGTCGGCCATCGCGCTGTCGCTGGGACTGATCATGGTGTTCCTGATCCTGGCCGCGCTGTTCGAAATGTGGTCGCTCCCGATCGCCATCGTCATGGCGCTGCCGTTCGCCCTGTTCGGAGCGGCCTTCGTGCTGCTGATGTTCCAGAAGCCAAACGATCTCTACTTCCAGGTCAGCCTGCTGACGCTGATCGGTCTCTCGGCCAAGAACGCCATCCTGATCGTGGAATTCGCCATCGATGGCGTGAGGAAGGAAGGCATGTCCTACCGCGACGCGGCGATTCATGCCGCCCGGTTGCGCTTCCGACCCATCGTCATGACCTCGATCGCCTTCATTCTGGGGGCGGTGCCCTTGGTGACGGCTAATGGCGCCGGCGCCCATGCCCAGAACTCCGTGGGGGCGGGCATCATTGGCGGCATGCTGGGTTCCACCTGTGTTGCCGTGCTCTTCGTGCCGATGTTCTTTACCGTGATGATGGGATTTTCCAGCAAAAAGGATGATGGTCAGGAACCCGCGGCTGAAACCCAGTGATGAGTTCAGGTCACACCCTGGCCGGGGCCTGTTTGGTATTCCAATTACCGACCGGGGTTTATCGTGAGCTTTGGTGTTACCTTACCCTACTGTAACCACTTGAATGGGGATGATGAATCGGCAGAGCCCGCGCCGAACCATGGCGACGCCATTACGATGACCGTCTGGCTGGATGTGACGACCAGCCTGACCTGGCAAGGTCCACCGACGGGTGTGGTCCGGGTGGAAATGGAATGTGCCCGGTTTTTTCTGGCGCGGGCGAAGAAGGAGGAGGGGATCCGGTTTTGCCGTTATCTGCATGACCGTCAGGGTTATGCCGAGGTGGACCCTGTTCTCCTGGCGTCCGTGCTGGAGGCGTTTTCCCGAGGGACCGAGGGGACTGCGGTGCGGCGTGCCGGGGGCATGAAGGTCCGCCTAGGCCGTTACCTTGCGCAGTGGCCGGAAGTCTGGCGGGCGCGAGTGTCCGCCCTCGGCCGGCTTGCCGGTGCAATCGCCAGGAACTTGCGAGGCGCCCTGCAAGCGCTGGCTCCGGGGGAATTGCCGGTCATCTTCGGCCAAGGTGATGTGTACGTTTCGCTGGGTTGCGATTGGGACGACAAGGACTTGCGGGTGCTGGAGCGATTCAAGGCGCAACACGGCCTGCGGGTCATGTTGTGCTGTCATGACATCATCCCCGTTGTGCGCCCCGACCTCACCCTCCCGAGAATCACCCAAATGTTTACGGCTTATCTGGATTTGCTGATCCGAGTGGCGGACCATGTGCTTTGCGTCTCCGCACACACGCAACGGGATTTTCTGGGCTATCTTGAGACCCGCCAGCAAGGCCCGAGAGCTACCTCGGTGATCCGGCATGGGAGTCAACCCTCGGCCGCTTCCCTGGGCGAGATCGCGCCGGAGGTGTCGCGCATTCTGGAGCAGCCCTTTATCCTCTTCGTCTCCACCCTGGAACCCCGCAAGAATCATCGGGTGCTTTACCAGGCGTATCTGCGACTGATCGAAACAGGCCAGCAACCTTTGCCCTTGCTGGTATGGGTCGGGAAGCCGGGCTGGGGGGTCGATGAACTCCTGACACAGTTGTCGCGCGATACCCGCATTCAACCCTATGTACGGCTCTTGCATCGCGTCACCGATACCGATCTGAATCGGCTTTACGAGCAAGCGCTGTTCACGGTGTATCCCTCGCGGTATGAAGGCTGGGGCTTGCCGGTCGCGGAAAGTCTGGCCCATGGCAAGTTTTGCCTGGTGTCGAATGCCGCTTCCCTGCCCGAGGTGGGGGGCGATCTCGTTGAATATCTGGATCCGGTCGATGCGGCCGCCTGGGCCGAACGGTTGGCCTGGTACTTTTCGCACCCGGAACACCTGGCGGCGCGGGTTGACAGAATCCGGCGGGCCTATCGTCCCACGCCATGGGCGGAAACCGCCCGCCAGGTTCTGCAAACGGCCCGTAATCTTGAGGCAGTCGCTTGAGTATGAGGCGTTTCCTGCTGGCGTACCTGAAATACGCCTATATCCGTCTGCCGGTCTCGGAGTTGACGCGCTACCGTCTGAAATCCGCGCTCATGTGGTTACTGACTCCGTGGCTGCGCCACTCGGCAGGGTATCAGTTCTGGTCGGAACAGCGCCGCCTGGCGCGCCAAACACTCGATCCGGGTCGGCTGTCCGTGGGGGCGAATATCGAATCCGTCGGCGGTGAGCGAGGCGGCGCCGATGATCAACCGAAACTCCTGTTGATCGACTCCTGCACCCCGACACCCGATCGGGATTCCGGCTCGATGGATGTCTTCAACTCGATCCGGATATTTCTGGCCTTGGGTTTTCGTGTCAGCTTCATAGCCGAGAGCAATCTGCTGAATCTGGGGCCATACACGCGAGCCCTGGAGGAACTGGGGGTTGAGTGTCTGCATGCGCCCCGGATCAGTTCGGTCAAGTCCTGGCTTCAGTCACAGGGCAGTACCTACGCCGTGGTCATGCTGTTTCGCGCTCCCGTGGCGATCCGGCACTTGCCCGCGGTCCGGCGGCATTGCCCGCGGGCCAAGGTGGTTTTCTCCACGATCGATTTGCATTTGCTGCGCGAATCCCGGCAGGCTGGGACCATGCCGGAACCGGATGGACGCTGGAATCCCCTGCACCGCGCCGAACTGGAGTGCATCCGGGGCGCCGATAAAACCATCGTCATCAGCGAAGCCGAGCGGCTCTGGCTGGAATCGGCCATCCCCGGATTGCAGCTTGCGCTCGTGCCGCTGGTTCGTGATTTGCCAGCACCCAGGCGCAGGGTGGGGTTTGAGGATCGCGCGGGAATCGCCTTCATAGGCAACTTTCAGCATCCGCCCAACGTGGACGCCGTCCGGTATTTTCTGGAAGAGATCTGGCCGGAAATCCATCGGGAATTGCCCGAAGCCGTGTTTTATATCGTGGGCAGCTATCTGCCGGGAGCGCTGAACATCCGCGCCGATGAGGGGGTTGTGGTACTGGGTTATGTCGAGGATCTGGATGCTGTCTTCGACACCCTCAGGCTGACCGTGGCGCCGCTCCGGTATGGCGCCGGGCTCAAGGGCAAAGTCGTGACTTCCCTGGGTTATGGTGTGCCCGCGGTGGTGACACCCATCGCCGCGGAGGGGATGGGGTTCGTCGACGGGGAAGAGATCCTGGTCGCCGATGGCGCGGAGGCATTCCGCGATCGAGTGCTCAGCGGATACCGGGAACGGCGGCTTTGGGAAAAGCTGTCCCATCAGGGTCACGCCGCGGCCCATCGGCTGTATTCCCTTGAGGTCAGTACCCACGCTTATCGAGGGTTATTCGCGGAATTGAAGCTGTTGGGACTGGCGGACGGCGGGTTGCCTGGAGTCAACGGCAGGGGAGACCGATGATACGGATGGGGTCATGACCAACACTTACCTGATGAATTTGTATGCCCGTTTACAAGGGCGTTATTGGCGAATGCTGGGCAAGGCCCATGCGGTAGCCGAACAGTTGTTACCGAGTCGGGCACGGGTCGAGGGTACGGCCGCGGGCCGCAAGGTCATCATTCATTTCCACAATTTCAAGAGCGCCGGCACCTCCATTGATTACATTCTGCAAAGGAATTTTGGCGGACGCTGGATGGCCTGGGAGGAGAATGATGATCCCGCCGCAATCACCGCACTGATCCAGAAGCGACCCAGTCTCAAGGCCATATCGTCGCATACGGTGGCTATTCGATTGCCGGAATCGCCAGGGATCCAGTTTTTTCCCATAGTCTTCCTGCGCCACCCCATGGATCGCGCGGTTTCCATGTATCGTTTTTATAATCAATACCGTCGCCATCCTGGCAAGGAAGCGGAGCAGGCCCGAAAAACCGATTTACCGGGATTCATTGCGTGGCAGTTGGACCGTGGTCGGGATTACCGCAACTACTACACGATGCGTTTGTCCCGGTGGAACGGCCTGTCTGAAAGTGGGCAATCCGAATTCGAGCGCGCCCGGAAGGCTCTTTCGGAATTGCCCTTCGTTGGCCTGGTCGATCAATTTGATGCCTCCCTGAGTCGTCTTGCGGATTATCTCGGCCCCGATTTTCCTGACTTTCAAATCTACTCCGTGCAGGCCAACGTAACCGCCAAAACCCAGGTCCCACTCGATCAGCGTCTCGGTAAACTCCAGCAGGACATGGGCGAATCGATGTTCGAACGGCTGACCGAGGCGAATCGGGACGATATCGCGCTGTATGAGATCATACGCGCCAGATATTTGAAATAATGGATGATTTAGCCCGTCCTGTTTTGCAGAAATGCGATCCCTGGGCGCTCATCCGGAACATGTTTCTCCTTCATTCCACCCCTTCTCCCTCAACGCAAAGAAAGCACTGATGTTAATACCCGTGATACTCTCCGGCGGCGCCGGAACCCGCTTGTGGCCCGTGTCCCGCGAAGGCAACCCGAAACCTTTCATGAAACTGGCCGATGGCGACAGCCTGCTGCTCAAGACGTACCGTCGTGCCGCCGCCGTGGCGGAAGGGGGCGAGCTACTGACGGTGACCAACCGCGATTATTACTTCATGAGCAAGGATGAACTGGCTCGAGCCCGGGTCGGTTCCGATTGCCAGGGCGTTTTTCTACTCGAACCCGTGGGCCGCAATACCGCGCCCGCCGTGGCCCTGGCCGCCGCCCTGGTGGCGGAAAAGCATGGCCGTGACGCACTGATGTTGGTGTTGGCGGCCGACCATCTCATCCATGATCAGGCGGGATTTGCCAGGGCCGTGCGTGTGGCCGCCGAGTTGGCGGCCCATGACAAACTGGTGACATTCGGCATTGTGCCCACCGGTCCCGAGACGGGCTTTGGTTATATCGAGGCAGGGGAGGCCTTTGGACCCGGCCGTTCGGTGGTCCGCTTCGTCGAGAAGCCCACTTTGGAGAAGGCCCGGGAATACCTCGCCACGGGCCGATTCTTCTGGAATTCCGGCATGTTCTGTTTCAAGGCCGGGGTCTTGCTCGACGAGATGGCCATACACGCCCCCAAGGTTGCGCAAGAGTCACAATCCTGTTGGTCGCATCTGCGTCAGGGGCACAGTCATGACGAGGCCATGCTGGAAATCCCGGCCGAAGGCTTTGCCCGGGTGCCCGATATCTCCATCGACTACGCCGTCATGGAGCATTCCGCCAATGTGGCGATGGCGCCCGCGGACTTCGGCTGGAGCGACATCGGCTCCTGGAGCGCCATCCGTGACCTGGCCAGCCCGGACGAGCAGCACAACCGCGTCACGGGTGAGGCCATCTTCGTGGATAGCCGCAACACCTTCATCAAGAGTGAGGACCGCCTGGTGGCGGCGGTGGGCCTCGATAACCTGATGATCATCGACACGCCGGATGCCCTGCTGGTCGCCAGCGCCGACAAGGTTCAGGAGGTCAAGCAGGTCGTAAAGCGCCTGAAGGAGTGCGATCACCCGCTCTACAAATTGCATCGGACCGTCTGCCGGCCCTGGGGGACTTACACCGTGCTGGAGGAAGGACCGCGCTTCAAGATCAAGCGTATCGAGGTGCGACCGGGACGTAGCCTCAGCCTGCAGTTGCACCATCACCGCAGCGAGCATTGGGTGGTGGTCAGCGGCATCGCCAAGGTGACGAATGGCGAATCGGAGCAGTTTGTCAGGACCAACGAATCCACCTTCATACCCGCCGGACACAAGCATCGGCTGGAAAATCCCGGGCTGTTGGACCTGGTGATGATCGAGGTGCAGAGCGGGGAATATCTGGGCGAGGACGACATCGTGCGCTTCGAGGACGCCTATGGCCGCTACACCGGGGAGGTGGGATGAGCCTGGAAGCATTCCGACGCGACTGGCCGCCGGGCTCGCTGGGTGCGGCCCTGGACCACGAACCACAGCCGCTGCAATTCGGCACCAGCGGGCGGCGCGGGCTGCTCATCCATCTGACGCAACTCGAAATTTATATCAACGCCCTGGCGGAACTCGAATACCTCCAGACCTTGCCACGGGTCGAAGGCGGCATAGTCCCAGGCGAAACCTTCTACTTTGCGAATGACCTTCGGCCCAGTTCAACCGCCAGGGTTGGCGTTCAAGGTGAGTTGGCGCAGGCTATTCAAGCGGCCATCGAATCCGCGGGCATGCGCCCGGTCTATCTGGGCGCCATTCCCACGCCGGCGCTGACGGCCTACGCGCTGGACCAGGGACGAGGGAGCATCATGGTCACGGGCAGCCATATCCCGTTCGATCGCAATGGCTACAAGACCAACACTGCCGTCGGCGAACTGCTCAAGCATCATGAAGCGCCCATCAACCGGCGGGTCGGCGAAGTCCGTACGCGGCTCTATGCTCAACCCATCGCTGAGTCTTTCTTTGACGCCAGCGGCAATTTGAAGGCGGGCGAGCGCGATCTGCCGCCGCCCGATCCCGCGGCCGAGGCGGCTTATGTCCTCCGCTATGTCTCTTTTCTGGGCAAGGAGGCCCTGCGCGAACTGCGGCTGGTCGTCTACCAGCATTCGGCGGTCGGCCGCGATGTGTTACCCCGCATCCTGCGCGAACTGGGTGCGGAAGTCTTCGAGGCGGGACGCAGTGAAACCTTCGTGCCGATTGATACCGAGAACATCGATCAGGCTCGGCTGGCGGCCATGCAGGCGCTGGTTGATGCCGTGGTCGCCGAGCAGGGCTCTCTGCATGCCCTAGTTTCCACCGATGGCGACAGTGATCGGCCGCTGATCCTGGGGGTCGATCAGGGAACTGGTCGGGTGCGGTTTTTCGGTGGCGATCTGGTCGGCATGGTCACGGCCGAGTTTCTCGGCGCCGATGCCGTGGTGGTGCCGATCAGTTGCAATGATGCGATCGACCGTGGTCCGCTGCGCCACTGCCTGGAACCCAAGACCCGCATCGGGTCGCCCTTCGTCATCGCCGGCATGGAGGCGGCCAAAACCCGGGGGAGGCAGGCCGTTTGCGGCTGGGAAGCGAATGGCGGCTTTCTGACAGGTTCGGATTTGCGCCGCGAGGGGAAAATCCTGCCGGCGTTACCGACCCGCGATGCGGTTTTGCCCATCGTTGCGGTCCTGGCCGCCGCCCGGGCGGCGGGCCTGAGCGTGTCCGATCTTTTCGGCCGTTTGCCCGCACGTTACAGCCGCGCGGCCCTGCTGCGGCAATTCCCGCGTTCCCGTAGTCAGGCCATCATCGCGCGCTATTCTCCCGCCGATGCCGCCATGCGGAGGGTTGATTTCAAGGATGGGCAAGTCCGGGTCGACGGGGCCGAGCCATCCCCCAGTGTGGCGGCAACACTGCTGGCAATACAGGATGGACTGGCGCGGCATTTCAACACGGACAGAGGGTTTTCGGGCATAGCCGGGCTGGATTATACCGATGGCGTCCGCTTGTATTTCACCAACGGCGAGGTGGCGCACCTGCGCCCGTCCGGCAATGCCGATGAGTTGCGCATCTATGCGGTGGCTGACACCCAGGCCCGCGCGGATGAGATCGCCGCCATGGCGGTGCGGGAGCCGGATGGGCTGTTGCGTCTTCTGGAACAGGAGTTATCCGGGTAAATTTACTTTAGCGGACCGCTACTGCGTAACCCGGGTTTCCTGGATTACGTTGCTCCCAAACGCTCCCTGAAGCCGCTGGACTTCCGGACCCCCTCGCCACACTGATTCCGCCGCACGGTGACGCGCCTGCCGGCGACCTCTCGCGCGGCGCGGCCCCGCCCATTGAAATGCCAATCCTTTACCTGACTTAACCCCACAAATCCGCCAAGGAAAACGTCACCGCATCAAACGGCGGCACGGCGACCGGGTCATCATCCTTGAGCGTGGCGATTAACGTCCAACGGCCGTGTTGCAACTCAAAGGCTTCCAAGGTTTGTACCAAAGGGTCGACCATCCACACATGCTGGACACCATAACGAGCAAAAATCGGCAATTTCACCACGCGGTCTTTCTTCGCGGTGGCTGGCGAAAGGATCTCACACACCCAATCGGGCACGACTTCAAAACGGTGGCCGTCAGGCACGTTCGGCATACGCGTACGCCGCCATCCCGCCAAATCTGGCACGGCCACTTCCACATCGCGGATGAAATGCACTTCGGGTTCGAGAATGATCCACCAGCCGCCCGGCCCGCCGCGCCCGAAATCAAAAGGCCCGGACAAATTGAACCCCAAGCCGCGCCCGACCACGCCATGCTTCCCAGAGGGACGCGGCATGGCCTGTAGCTCACCGTTCAAAATCTCCCCGGTGACATGGGGCGGCAAAGCCATCAGTTGTTCGTAAAGCGTTGGCTGCAAAATGGCGTTCATGGTTTTTTCCCGCGAGTTAACCTAGGGTACTTTGCGCCTGGCCACTGAGTTTTCGGCTCACCGTCTGTCCAATGCGGTTTGAAGTTAACCAATCAGGATTAAAACGACCCATCGGGATCGTCTCAATGCTTATTGGTCAGCCACGTACCCTCCTCCCCACGCCGCCATGACCGCTCGGACCGCGGGTAGCCGGGCGACGGGCCGATCCCCTGGTTCCTCCGGCGCCTGCCATATCGCCCGGCGCCACCGACACCCCGCCCGCTACCCGTGGGTGGTTCTCATCACCTCGATTTACGCCATCCTTCCGAGGGTCCCTACCGTCCGTAATGGGACGATTGCTATCCTTCGCATCGATCCCCCCAAAGGATGGTTGCGCCCATTGAAATTCTATCCCTCACCGGCTCCAGATACCACCCGTTGTGAAACACCCCCACCCCCAACGCAACCAGTTCAGGAGGCTGTTGGCCAGCCACAGCGCCCAGGCCAGCATCAGCGCTCGGTAGACCCAGAGAGGTACGGAAACGATCCAGGGTCGGGGCAGTTCCAGTCCGCTGCGATCCAGGTACCAGTTCAGGTGGTAGGCATCCGATTGATTGCCGGCGATCTGCATCGAGGGGAGTCCCAGCAAGCCCTCGGCCACCGCATCGGCCAGCACCGCCA
>Ga0194120_10006610_pt1 | contig 16295 bp, 16 predicted proteins | sample TA2MahCa65mmetaG_FD_148642 | JGI IMG/M metagenome (GOLD analysis project Ga0194120, IMG submission 148642) | Freshwater microbial communities from Lake Tanganyika, Tanzania - TA2015019 Mahale Deep Cast 65m | ecosystem: Environmental > Aquatic > Freshwater > Lake | place: Tanzania: Lake...
AGCATCGGCGGCGCCGTGGTGGGCGGCGGCGGCTCGGGCGGCGGCGCGTCGGCCGGCGCGGCGGGCACGCCGAAGATGTCGCCGAAACCTCCGCCGGTATCGGCGGTATCGGAAGTCACGCCCCCGCCGGGGGGATCGGCGCCTACCACTGGCGCGTCGATGGCGAAACCAAAGGGATCCTGCGAGACTTCGGGCACGATGGTGCCCCGCCGCTGGGCCGGTGGCAGCTCTGGCGCGGGCTCCTCTGCCGCGTGGAAGAAGTCGACGGGGAGGGCGGTCGGCGGCACGGTGGTGGCGGCGCCCGCCGGGGCGACCGGCGGCGGCGCGGGAGGGGCAGGCGGCGAGGAGGCGCTGCGGCTCGGAGCGGCGGTCGTGCTCGGCGTGGTCGCCGCAGCCCAGGTGGCGTCGTAGCTCCCGCCCAGGCTCGTCGAGGTGCTCTGGCTCTGGCCGCTGGGCAAGTCGTCGTCCGGTTCGCCGTCGTAGGCCAGCGGCGACCCTGGCTCCTCGGGCGCGCGGAGGCGCCGGCGATGGCGGCGCTCTGCGCGCGAGAGCTCGCGGGCAGGGGGCACGGACCGGTCGAGCGTCGGCTCCACGGGTGCGGGGGCGTCGAGGATCGCTGACCAGTCCGCCGGCGACACGCGCACCAGCTCGAAGCCCCCATCGAGGGCCGGGACCTCCACGAGCACGAGCAGTCCTTCCTCGCTGTCCCACACCTCTCGGACGGCCACGCCCCGGGGACGCCGCTTCGACACGTGCCGTTGCAGGCCGCTGCGCCGAAGCGCTTCCGCCGTCGCGACATCAATCACCACCCCCGCCCCGGAGAGCTGGCCGCCGTAGACCGCCACGCGCGCCAGGGAGTGCATGCCCTCCGGGCGAGCCGACAGCGGCCCGAGGGGCAACAGCCGCATGGCCTCGCTCACCGCCGGCCCACCCACGCGCACCGTCCCCCCGTCGGTGCCACCGCTCACCCGACCCGTCGCGACCGCGATGGGCGGCACGGGGACGGCCCCCGTCCCCCGGTCGCGCAACGACGCGGCGAAGCGCGCGGCGACGAGCGGAACCCCGAAGATGACCAGTCCCACGACGCCCAGATCGACGCGCAAGGTCCCGGCCGCCGAGCTGGTCCACGACTCCCAGGCCGTGCTCGCCGCGTCGGGCAGGGCGGTGCCGTCACCCATCGCCCGCGCGCCCGACAGCGACACCGCCACGACGGTGGCCTCGACCGGGTGCCCACGCGGGACCGCGAGCCGGCGCTCCACGGGGTCGTCGTCGCGCACCGGGGCCAGCGCCGACGCGAGCGTGGTGAAGACGTCCCAGCCGCGCAGGGCGAGCAGCGTCGCGCGCATCGAGGCGGCCACCGCCAGGGCCACCTCGACACGGAGCATGGCCTTGGCCTGGTCGGCGGAGAGCCCCGCCGCCACGAGCTGCTTCTGGTCGCAAAACCGGGCGAGGTTCGGCAGCACGAAGCCCCAGGTGTCGGGGTCGGCGGCGAGGACGTCGGCCGCCGCCGCCGGCCCCTCCTCGAGGAGCTGCGGGGCGCAGGTGCGCAGCGCCAGGGCCTGGTCGTCGGCGGTGGCCTTCCGCGTGCCCACGCGGGCAAAGGCGAGGCTCACGGCCTGCCGCAGCGCGAGCACCGCGGCGGCCACCTGCTCGGGAGGCACGCTCCCCCCGACAACCGCGTGGAGCAGGCCGAGATCGAGCTCGGCATCGAAGGCGCCGCGGCCGAACAGGTAGGGCAAGGGGTTGGCGGCGAGCGCCGCCAGCATCGCCGAGGGCGCGCGGCCCGCGCGAGCCTCCTCGACGAGCGCCACCGACAGCCGGGCGCGCATCGCGCGGGCCACGCGGGGATGCGCCACGTTGCGCTTCGCCGCCGGGAGAGCCCGGAACTGCCTCACCTGCTCTGCCACCAGGGCGCCGGGGTTGGCGAGGTGACTCGCGCAGACCCGGGCGTACTCCAGCGCCATCACGAGGCCGGCGCCGGGTGACACCGGGTGGGCCTCCAGCAGCAGGCGGCGCAGGAGCGCGACGACCGGGTCGGTCGCGAGCTTGCGGGCCTCCTCCTCGGCGGGCACGGGACGGAGATCGGCGAGGGCCTCGTCGAGGACACTGCGCAGGGCGCGCTCGACGGTCCCGTTCAGCGCGGCGCCGCAAGCCACGGGAAGCTGGGGCAGGGCGCGGCCGTCGCCCGCTGGCCGCAGTTCCGGCAGCCCGTCGACCAGCGCGGGCAGGGCGGCGAGCGCGGCAGCCGCGCCCACCCCGTCGACGCGCGGCAAAAACCGCGCGTTGCGCACCAGGCGACCGAGCAGTTCGAGGTTCAGGGCACGGGCTCCCCGCGCGACTGTACCAAGTTTCCGGCGGGTGGCGAAGCGGCGGCGCACACGGGGGGCATTGAACTGTCCTCTCCTCGCAACAATCTCGCGTAGAGAGCGGCGCTCGTCGCGCCCGGCTGTCGGCGCGCGAGCACCGTCGCTCGATCAGACACCACCGGGGTGGGGAGCGCCGGGACCGATCCGGCGGCGCGCAAGCGCCCCGCGCTCGTCCAGTACACGCAGTCGTCACCCGCGCACGCCGAGCGCCTGGCGTTCCACTCTGCCCCCTGCACCGCGCCGCCGCGCACGCTCAGGCGGGCCTCGACCTCGCCCGCCAGCACCAGCGACGGGTCGTTGGCCTCCAGCGTCGCTCGCCAGCCGTACAGCTCCCCCTCGCGCCACCACCGGCCGCTCGCCACCACGCGCGCAGGCTGGAACGGGCCGGCGTAGAGCGGCCAGCTGGTCATCACCGCGCCCTCTCTGATCGCGGGGGAGAGCATCGGCCAGACGAGGTCGAGCCGCGCCAGGGCCGGCCACTCGGCAAGCCCCCGCAGCTCCAGCACCTCGCCCGTGGGGAAGGCGCGGAGCTCGACGCACTGGCTCGGGTCGGGATCGGCCTTGGCCGGGTGGAGGCAGGCGAGCCACCCGAGGCTCTGGTCGCGGAACTCCTCGGCGTAGTGCAGGCTCAGCCGAGTCACGCAGGCCAGGCCCTGATCGTCGCTGACCTCGATGTCGTAGGCCCGCGCCTCGTCGCGCCCCCCGCCCCCCATCGCGCCGTGCGGGAGGCAGCCCAGCATTGCCGGGAGCCAGGTCGCGGCCAGCAGTCGCGCCATCCTGCTCAGCTGTCGCGCAGGTGCCGCAGCCTGGCCTCGTCGACGATGATCACCCGCTTGCCCTCGGTGAGAATCAGCCCGTCGCGGCGCATGTCGAGAATGGCGAAGCTCACCGTCTCGCGAGTGGCGCCGATCAGGTTGGCGATTTCCTTGTGGGTGAGCTTCAGGTTCACGATGTGCCCGCGGCTGTCGCGCACGCCGAAGTCTCGAACGAGGTCGAGGAAGAGCCCCGCGAGCCTCGCGTGGGCACTCTTGAACAAGAGGCTTTCGACCCTGTTTTCCAGGCGCTGCCGCCGCTCGCCCACCAGCTTCACCATCCGGAGCGCGAGGGGGGGGTGTCGCATCATCACGCGCACGAAGTCGTCCTTGGGCACGCGGAACAACTGCGTGTCCTCGTAGGCCTCGGCGGTGGTGTCGTGCGCCGCATCGCTCACGATGCCGAGCTCGCCGAGGAGCTGGTCGCGGGTGAAGAAGCCGAGCGTCAACTCGCGGCCCTCGTCGCTGGTCTTGCTCAGCTTGACAATCCCCGCCCGCACCAGGAAGAGCGACGAGGTGCTGTCCCCCGGCTCCCAGATGAGCGTTTTCCGCCGGAGATCCATGGATTCTCCAACGTGATCGAGCAGGTCCTGATCGCGCTCCGGCAAGTCGGAGAGCATCGGAGTCTGCCTGATGAACCAGGCTTTTGTCTTCGGCAACAAGCGGTGGCCTCTCCGCCGGGCAAAGCGCCCGGTGCCGGCTACATGTAGCACGGAGGCCAGGTGGAACACGCGCGGCTGCGCGAAGCGGTAGTCCTCGCCGCCGGCGGGGGGCGCCGGATGGGCCGCCCCAAGGCGCTGCTCCCGCTCGACGGCGAGCCGCTACTGCTGTGGCACATCCGTGCCTATGCCTCGCTCGGCCTGCGGGTCACGGTCGTGATCGGAGCCGAGGCCCCGCGGGTCCGGGCGGTGGTCCCCGCCGGGGTGCGCGTGGTCGAGAACCGTGACTGGGCGGCCACCGACCCGGCAGCTTCGGCCTGGCTCGCCCTGGAGGGGCTGGGCGACTGCCTTCTCTCGCCGGTCGACCTGCCGCCGCCCCGGCCCGAGACCCTCGCTGCCCTGATCGCCGCGACCGGCGACGCGGTCCCCAGGTTCCGGGGTCGCGACGGTCACCCCGTGCGACTCGCGGCGCCCCACCGCCCCGGCCGCCTCGACGAGCGCCTTCGCCTCGCCCCGCGCGTCGAGGTGAGCGACCCCGGCTGTGTCCTCAACTTCAACGTCCCCGGCGACCTCGTCGGCTGGGGGGTCGGTTAGCGGACGGACATGATGATCCTCCTGGTGGCGTGCGCGGCCCACGCCCCGCCGTCCGACAGCGCCGTCAGCCCCGCCGATAGCAGCACGGTCGACAGCGCCGAGCCGATGCCGGACGGCCTGCACGGCGTGGCGCCGAGCGAGCCGGTGCCCGTGCCCGAGTTCGCGGCCACCAACCGCGATGGAACCGCGCGCAGCGGCGTCGACCTGGTGGGCCACCCCACGGCGGTGTGGTTCTACCCGCTCGCCAACACCGCTGGCTGAACCGCCGAAGGTTGCGGGTACCGCGACCGGCAGGCAGAGTTCGACGCCCTGGGCGTGAAGATCGTCGGCGTCTCCTTCGACGAACCGAGCGCCAACCAGGCCTGGGCGGAGGAAGAAGGCTACCTCTTCGACCTCTGGACCGACGACGACAAGACGCTGGCGCTCTACTACGGCGCCGCCGAGAGCGATCGTGCCACCGTTCCCGAGCGCATCACGAGGTTGCTGGGCGGCGACGGCGCGGTGCTGCTGGAGTACGACGACGTGAACTACAGCACCTCGCCCCAGGACCTCCTGGAAGACTGCCAGGCCCTCTTCGGTGGCCAGTAGGCTATGCTCGCCGCATGATGCTCCTGCTCTCCTGGCTTTTCTTCGCTTGCGATGGCTCCGGTGGTGGCGAGTCGAGCCCCGAGCCCGACGACACCGGTAGCGACTGCCTCGTTGACTGCGGGTAGCGCAGCGGCTCACCTTCTCGGCTGGGGCGCCGCGGCGCTCCTCGCGGCGCTCACCTGCTGGCGGGTGTGGCGTGGCGGGCGCACGCTCAACGACCACGCCGTGGCCGCGCTGGTGGTGGCGATGGTGGGCGTTTACCCCACGCTGTGGAGCCTCTCGGGCGCTGACCACTGGGGGCTCGGCCTCTCGCTCGCGGTGGGTCCCGTGGCGATCTACGGGCTCTTCCACGCGCTCGACCTTCGTCGCGACCCGGGACCGCTCTGGACGGCGCTTGCCCGGCTCGCGCAGGCGGCGATGGCGTTCTCGCTGTGGACCGGGCTCACGCTGTGCTTCTGGGCGCCGTACGCGCTGTTGACGGGGGACTGGTGGCCGGGGGCGTGGCTTCTCGGGCCGCTCGGCCTGGCTCTCCTCGGCACGGCGTGGACCTACCTGCGCCACTCGACTCTCCGCGAGCACCGGGTGGGCACCGGAGAGCGCGCCCTGCGCGTCGTCCACCTCAGCGACTTGCATGGTTGTCCGCTGATGACGCGGGACGATCTCGACGCGGTGGTGGCGCGCGCGCGGGCGCTCGCTCCCGACCTCGTGGCCGTCACCGGCGACCACCTGATGCCCTACTCCGAGGGCGACTTCGACTTCGTGCTCGACGCCCTGTCGCGACTTGACGTTCCCGTCGTCGCCTGCCTCGGCAATCACGACCTCCCCGTCGCCGAGCGACTGCGCGCCGGCTTCGAGGCCCGGGGCATGCACTGCCTCGTGGACGAGTCGCGGCTCCTCGTGCTCGGCGACCTCACGGTAGAGGTGGCGGCGGTGAACTTCCATTGGAAGGACGCCCGTGCCCGCGCGGCGGCAGCGATCGGTCGCATGCCGGCCCCGCCCGCCGATCGTCGCCTGCTGATGGTCCACGATCCGCGGGTCTTCGACGCGGTGCCGCCGGGGCGCTTCCAGCTCGTGCTCGCGGGCCACACCCACGGGGGACAGGTCGGCATCGACGTGGCGCGCCCCTGGAGCCTGCTACGACTCTTCGGCTCCTACGACCAGGGCCGATTCGAGCGCGAGGGCACCGTGCTCTGGGTGCACCGCGGCAACTGGCACACTGGGCTCCCGCCCCGGATGGGCATCGCGAGCGAGATCGTGCTCCACCAGCTCGGCGCGCCGTGAATGCGCCCCTCATCGCGACGGAATACGCTGCCGCACGGGTGGACTCCGTGACGGCCTCGATGAAGAGAACGCTGCTCGTCGGCCTCGGGCTCCTCGGGGTGATCTGTGCTGGCGCGCTCGCGTCGCCCGCGCGCATCACCTTGCATTTCCCCCCAGCCGCCGAGGGCACCGCCGTGCCCGACCCCGCGCGGGTGGCCCGCATCGGCGCCGATATCGAGCACCTCTCGGTGGCGCTGGGCGAGCGCAATCACCACCGCCCCTACGAGCTGAAGCAGGCCGAGAAGTGGGCCGAAGAACGCCTGCAGTCCCTCGGCTGGACCGTGGAGCGCCAGCGCGTGGACGACGTGGCCGACAACCTCGTGGCCACCCGGGGCGCCGGCTCGGGCCCGCTGGTGATCGTCGGTGCCCACATCGACACCGCGCTCGGCACCCCCGGGGCCGACGACAACGCCAGCGGCGTGGCGGCCCTGCTGGAGCTGGCTCGCGACCCGGCGCTGGCGGCGGCGGAGGGCGAGCTGCGCCTGGTGGTCTTCGCGAACGAGGAGCCGCCGTACTTCCAGACGGCCGAGATGGGGAGCCGGGTGTACGCCCAGTCGCTGGAAAATGCCGAGGTGCGCGCGATGATGGTGCTCGAGAGCATCGGCTACTACACCGAGGAGCCGGGCACGCAGAAGTGGCCCCTCGGGCTCGGGATCATCCTGCCACGAACCGGGAACTTCCTCATGTTCGTGGGCAATCCGCAGTCCTCGCGGCTGGTGCAACGCACGCTCCGGGCCTATCGCAAGGCAGCCTCGCTCCCCGCCGCGGCGGCCACCGTCCCCGGCGCGATCCCCGGCGTGGACTGGAGCGACCACGCCGAGTTCTGGCGGATCGGCGTGCAGGCGATCATGGTCACCGACATGCCGCCGAATCGCAACCCGCACTACCACGAGCCCACCGACTTGCCGCCCACCGTCAGCCCCGCGCGCATCGCGGAGGCGATCGACGGTCTCGCGGCGGCGATCAGGGTGATGTAGGGTGCGCCGCGCACCGTGGTTGCTGCTTGGTGTCGCGACCCTCGCATGGGCGAGCGCGCACCCCGCCGGGATGGAGTTGCCCGCAGCGGAAGGCATGGTGCCGCTCGGAGCGGCGGGCGACGTGGTGGCGCTCGACGCCGGCGGGCAGGTACTGGCGTCGTCGGGCGGAGAATGGGTGAAGTTGCCGGACCTCGGCGCGTGGCTGGCCGTGCGGCCAGTGGCCGCCGTGTCGCGACTTGTCGTAGACCGGCGCACCCCGTTCTTGCCCGTGCGCAAGGCCGTGGAGGCGATGGTGGAAAGCGGGCGCAGGCTCTTGCAGTTCGCCGGGGGAGAGGCGGAGGGGTTGGAGATCTTGCAGGACATCAACACCGAGCCCGCCGCCGCCTCGAAGCCCGGCGCCAGCAGCCTTGGTGCTTCCTTCGACCATGTGCTCACCATCCACCTCCGCGCCGACGGGGTCTGGGTGGGGCGCACGGTGGGGATGGGCGTGGATCTCCCCGGCAACGGCTTGACCTCGACCGCCCTGGACACCCTCGGCAGCCTCCTCGATCTCGACCGTCAGTTGCACCCCGCCGGCCGGTTGGCGGTCATCAACACCGACGACGACGTGCCCTTTGGCCAGGCGTTCTCTGCTATCGGCGCAGTGCAGACCCGTGGGCTCGACCAGGTGCTGCTCGCGGGCGGGCCGCCGGGGGCGCACCTCCCGGGCGGTGACGACCTCGCGGCCGAGGCGGCGGGCCCGGGGGATCGAACCGGGGTGCCCACCCCACCGCCCGGGCCCGCCGCGCGGCCGAAGAAGGTGGGCGTCCTCCCATCGGGGCGTTTCATCATCGACGGCACGCGGGTGGTCGATGCAACGCAGGAACTCCGCTTCTGGGAGGACTGCGCCGGCGAGCGGTGCACGGTGATGCTGGAGCAACCCCCCGGCAAGCTCACCGTCCTGGGCACCCGAGCGGCCAACGCAGGCGACCCGACGCGACGCTGGATCTTCGGACACGAGGTGCACGCCGCCCCGGGGCTGGCTGGCACGGGGCCCGAGGTGGCGTTGAACGGGAAGCTGTCGGCCTTCCCCCAGCTTGGCGTCGTCACGCCGGACCCGGCAAGCGCGCAGCAGGAGGGCGTCATCATGTTGGGCGCCCTGTCGAAAGAGGTCATCGACGCAGCGATCAAGCAGCAGGCCATGCCGCTCGTCCGGGACTGCTACGTCGACCTGCTGGATCGCTCGCCCGACGCCACCGGCAAGCTCACGGTCTGGTTCGTCATCGACGCCGACGGCAAGGTCGCGCGGGCCGAGCTCACCACTGCAGAGACAGGCGACGCCCCGTTCCAGCAGTGCTTGATCGACGCGATGATGTCGGTCGCCTTCCCGGCGCCGCGCGGGCGAGGCATCGTCATCGTCACCTACCCGTTCGTCTTTTCTCCGGAGTAGGCACCCACCACCCCCCCACAGTTCGCTCGCGACGGGCAGCCCTCGCACGCCGGGAGGTAGCAGCGTCGCTGGGTGAGGAAGTAGATCGTCGCCAGTGGCGAGCGTTCCGAGGCGGGCCTGGATGGCCCTGGGACGAGGTCGTCACCCTGCCCCCACGCGAGGCAGAGCGGCGCCGCCAGCAGGTCCACGTCGAGATCGACGAGGGCTCGGCGCAGCTGTCCCAGGGAAACTGCGTGTCGCGACCAGTCGAACACCGGCTTGGGACGCAGGAGCCCCAGCCCGAGGCGCGTGCCGAACTCCGCCTCGGTGAACGCGGCGAGTTCTCCGAGCCGCGGCAGCGTTTCCCGCATCGCCAGGGTGTGTACCCACACGCGGATGCCGACCGCATGCGCGGCTCGCAGGCCCGCGATCACCGCCTCGAAGCAGGGCAGCCCGGCGACAGCGTCGTGTTCCGCGGCGCGGGTGCCGTAGAGGGGCACCACCACCTCGCGGAGGCCGAGCCTCGACCACGCTCGCGCGCCGGTGACGAGCGTGGTGCCGTTGGTCATCAGGTCGACGTGGCTGAAGCCGCGCTCGCGCGAGAGCTGCAACGCATCGGCGAAGCTCGGGTGTAGCGCCGGCTCGTTCCCACCGACGAGCAGTCGCGACACGCCGGGCGGCGGCCGGAGCTGGGCGTCGATCGTCGACCAGGACGTGACCTCGCGCTCAGGCACGCTCACCGTCCCCGGCCCGGCGCAGAAGAAACACCGCTGGGCGCAGGCGTTGAGCAGGGGGAGCAGCACGGCGGGCGGCAGCGCGCGGTCCCGCAGCCACGCCACCTGGAACGCCGGCCCCCCCGCGAGCAAGGCGTGGACGGCGGGATCCTCGTGCGCGGGCACCATGGGCTGACGGTATCCGAGCCGCCACGGGTGCGCCCACCCCCAGGGTGGCGGCCCTAAGTCCCCAACCTCCCCCGAGGTTTGCCACTTCGGGCCGGGTTCCGGGCCCGCTGCTGTCGCGACACGACCGGCGACCGGCCCCGACTCCACAACCTCCCCCGAGGTTGGCCACTTCGGGCCGGGTTCCGGGCCCGCTGCTGTCGCGACACGACTAGCGACCGGCCCCGACTCCACAACCTCCCCCGAGGTTGGCCACTACGGGCCGCGAGCCTCAGCGGTCGCGGGCGAGGTCCTCGTCGCGCTCCCTGTGGCAATGGTTGTCCATGCCGTCGCACAACTCGTCGGCACCGGCATGAACCGCAGGCTCGTTGTCGTCGCAGTCGCCGCCCCGCGCTGCTTGGTTCTCGGCCGCGACACAGACGATTCGCTGCGAACCCAGGCGACCGTAGCCGTCGCCGTCGGCATCGACGTAGACGACCGAGCCAACGTCGTCCACGTTGCCGTCGCAGTCGTTGTCCCTGCCGTCGCAGACTTCCTGGGCGCCGGGGCTGACCTCCGCGTCGGCGTCGTCGCGGTCACCCCGCGTCGCCGTCCTCGTCTGGATCCGCCTGGAGGATGCACACCACCGAGTCCGAACGCTGCACCGCCAGCGGCGGCGGGCAGGCAATCAAGCCGGCGAGCAGGGCAAGAGTCCCGCCGGAGTCTACAGCGCGCGGTACATTCCGCGCATGTCCCCCGCCGACATCCCCGGCACCGAGCACATCGTCGCCGCCGCCGCGGCCATCCGCGCCGAGGCCCTGTCGATCCCGGCCGAGCTGTTCGTCGACATGCCCTCGCGCGAGCGCTACCGCGGCCAGTGGCGCGGCTTCCTCCTGCGCGTTGGCCCGTGGGAAAAGGAGTTCCCCGGCGTCGACTTCGCCGCCAACCGCGCGCGCTGCCCCGCCACGATGGCGGTGCTCGACCGGCTGGCGAACGCGCCCGTCGCCGGCTTCTTGCGCCTCGACCCCGGCGCCGACCTCACCAAGCACACCGACTTTCGCGACGATGACATGGTGCGCGTCCACCTCGCCTGCCAGCTCCCGGCCGATGAAGAAGCCCGCTGGCCCCTCGGCACCCTGCGCCTGCTCGACGTGCGGGTTCCCCACTCGGCGCGGAACCCGAGCGAGCAGCCGCGCCTCACCTTCGTGGTCGACATGAAGCTCCCCTTCGCGTTGAAGGAGGGCGACCTCGAGCCCTGGGACCCGCCCGAGACGGCCACGTGACGCCGCTCCCGCCGGGAGCCAAGATCTACCTGCACCAGGCCTTCAAGTGCTGCCCCTACGCGGGCACGGTGAGCTCGCGGGTACACGACTACCTGCACGCCAACGGCTTCGTCGTGGTGGACCGCCCCGGCGGGGCCGACGCCCACGTGGTGAACACCTGCGGCAGCGACGCCCGCCAGGCCCAGCTCACCTGGGACGCGCTCGCCGCCCTGCGGCCCACCGGCAAGCCCGTGGTGGCCCTCGGTTGCCTCGCCAGCATCGAGCCGCGGCGCCTCGACACCGAGCTGTCCGGCCTCGAGGCCCTCAAAGTCGATCCCCGGCACCATGATCGGCTCGACGCCTGGTTCGGGCCCCGCGTCGCCTTCGCCGACGTGCCCCCCTCGCTGCACAACGCCTACCGCGGCAACGACTTCGCCGAGGGCTGGGCCCACGTCGTCGCGAGCACCGGCTGCCTCGGCGAGTGTGCCTTCTGCGCGATCCGTCGCGCCACCGGTCGCCCGAAGTCCCGGCAAATCGCGGAGATTCTCGGCGACATCGACCGCGCCGTCCGGGCCGGTCAGCACGACATCCTGCTGGTGTCGACCGACCTGTCGGCTTGGGGGCACGACAGCGGCCAGACGGTGGTCGACCTCGTCCGCGCGGTGGTCGAGGCGCCGGGAGAATTCCTCGCCAGCGGCGAGAGCTTCGAGCCCACGCTCTTCCTGCACCACTTCGACGCGCTACTCCCGCTGTTTGCAAGCGGCAAGTTCGCCTTCCTCGGCATCCCCATCCAGTCGGGGAGCCCGCGCGTGCTCCGCGCCATGGGACGCAGCTACGACCCGGCGGCAGTGGTCAACGCGGTGTCGCGACTGAAAACCGTGGCACCCGGCGTCGTGACGCGCACCGACATCCTCTACGGTTTCGGTGACGAGACCGACGAGGACTTCGAGGCCAGCCTCCGGGCAAGCCGCGCCTTCGACCTGCCGAGCTTCAACGCCTACCAGGCCCGCCCGGGGACGGCGCCGGTCCAGCTCGACGCCGATACCTTCCGCCTCCGGGGCGAGCAGGGCCTCGCCGAGATGCAGGCGCGCGCGCAGGCCGGCCTTCCCAGCTTGCGACGCTGGGGCGGGGCAACGGCGCGGCCCGGCCTCGGGCGAGCCCACGCGCACGCGGGGTCGATCGACCAGGCCGCGCTGCGCGCCGAGTTCGGTCCCCTCGATCTGGTGGGCGCCCACGCCGGCGTGCACGTGTACCGCCGCCGCGACGCAAGCTTCGATGGTCGCTTCATCAAGATCCACGACGAGCCCGCCCGCGCCGAGCGCGAGCGCGCCGTGCTCGGCCTCGATCTCGGCTTCGTCGCCCCTCGCGTTCACCCGGGCGCAGGCGCCACGCTGGTGCTCGACGACGTGCGCCAGGGCCACCCCCGGCCCCTCCGCCTGCGCCCCGACCAGCTGCCTGCCGCCGGCGCCATCCTCGGGCGCCTGCACCGCCAGTGCCTGCACCTCGGCGCGAGCGCGATGGACTGGGTACAGCGCACCCGGCTGCGCGTGTCGCAGCAGGAGTTACCCGCCGAGCTGCGCCAGGCCTTCGCCTCGCTGGTGCTGGTGGGCGACGCCACCTGTCACCTCGACCTCCACCCCTCGAACTGGGTCACGCGCGGCCCCGAGCTGGTGGGCCTGCTCGACTTCGGGGCCGTGGGCTGGGCCGACCCCGAGATCGACCTCGCCCAGGCCATCCACGGCGCCGGGGGCGATCCGCGCGGCATCGACCCCATCGCCGCCGCCTGGGAGGCCGTGACCGGTCGCGACGCCGATCGCCCGCGGATCGGCCTGTACCTGTGGCTGCTGCACGCCGAGCGCCGGCTGGCCAAGGGCGAGGCTTCGCCCTGGGAGGCGGCCTGCACCCCGTCGCGGCCGGCGCACGGGCAGGACCGTTACCCGCGGGCCTTCCCCAAGACCGAGTGGACCGGGGCGTGGCGGCCCGAGGACGGTCTCTGGCACCCCCTCGACGGCGTGGATCTCGGCGCCCTCGGCCTCGGCGCCGTCGCGACAGCGAGCTACCAGCGCCACGCCTGCAACGACGTGGTCCGGGTACGCCTGGGCGAGCGCGAGGCGGTGCTCAAGGTGTTCAACAAGCCCGTCCCCGGGCGGCTTTTCGAGCTGGAGCGAGCGGTCGATCAGCGCCTCCAGGGCACCCCGGCCGTCGTCGAGTCACCCCTCGTCCTGCCCGATGGCCGCTCGATCCTGCGCGTAGGCCCCCGGATGGCGGCGCTCTACCCCTACCTCGGCGACGCCCGCCCCTCGTCGAGCGCCCGCGACATCGAGCGCCTCGCCCACGCCCTCGCGGCCTTCCACACCATCGGCGATCTACGCCTCGAGTTCCCCGAGATCGACCATCGAGACGAAGACCTGCCCTGGGCCACGCTCCAGCCCTTCGACACGCCGGGGCTACGCGAGGCCTGGGACTGGGCCACGGCGGGTGTTGCGACCGAGCTCCCGCGCGGGCTGGTCCACGGGAGCTTTCATCGCGACCACGCGGTATCGCTCGGCGACGGTCGCATCGCGGTGCTCGACCTCGAAAAACTGAGGGTTTCCCCCCTGTTGCTCGACCTGGGCCGTTCGGCGGTGTACGCCGGTTACCGGGGCAACGACGAGCAGGCCGATCCCCGGCGAGTGATCCATTTCGTGCGCTGTTACGACGCCAAGCGCAGGTTGGAACCATCGGAGCGGGCCGCCCTGGTGCCTGCCATCGTGTTGGCGCTGCTGCGCGACGTGAAGGCGCTAGGCCAGGAGGGGGCCTCGGCCGAGGCACAGGCGCGTCACGCGGCGGTGGTGCGCGAGTTCTTCCACAACCGGGAGAACCTGCGGTCGGTGATGCCCGCGTGAGCATCGGCCTCGTCGCCGCCCTGGTGTCGCTCGTCGGCTACCCGGTGTACGTGCTCGACATGCTCGGCCCCGGAGAGGGCGGCTGGCGAAAGGCAGCCTTCGTGGCGCTTCGTTTGCGCGGGGGCACCCGCCCTCGGCTGGTGTCGTGGGTGATCTGGACGGCGCTCCAGGGGGTGATCTTCCTCGGCGCCCGGGCCGGCGGGGCCACCGACACCAACTGGCTCCCCGTGGCCTACTTCCTCGGTTGCCTGGGCGTGAGCGTGGTGGCATGGCGAGTGGGCGACCGCTCGCCCGGCACCTTCGACCTTGTGTTTGGCGGGCTCGCCCTGCTGAGCCTGTTGCTGCTGGTGGGGGCGAGGGAACCCCGCGCGGCGTTGCTACTCGCAATCCTCACCGACACCCTCGCCAGCGCACCCACCCTCTGGAGCGTGCTGTGGCACCCTCGCCACGAGAGTCTCGCCGGGTGGCTGTCCTTCCTCGCCGGCGGGCTCATCAACACGCTGGCTTTCCCGCCCATTGAGGGATGGACCCTCGAGATCGTCGGCTACACCCTAGTGGTGGTGGTGCAGCAGGGCCTCGTGGTGGGGCGCTTGCTCTGGGCGCGGCGCGGCGGCGAGTAGCCACCCGCCTCGGCGGCGGCCTATCCCCCCCAAAATGCGACACGTCGGAAACTATGTCCCCTTCGATGCGACAACGGGACGGCGCCGGCATGGTGGAGCCCGGTGCCGGGCGGGGTGGGCACGGGCGGTATCGCCGAAAACCGGCTTCCGCCCGTGGCGGCATGGTCGACTCCCACGCCCATCGGCAGGACCGAAGCCCCGCCTTTCGCATCGAGGCCGGCATAGTTCCCGAAGTGTCGCATTTCGAAGGGCTTAGTTCGCGGGGCGAGGCCCGAGCGACCTCGCGGAGCGGTACAATCGCCTCGTGACCGACCGCCAACTCCGCGGACGCGAGGGGCACGCGCTGGGGCAGCTTCTGTGCCTGGGCCCGATCGGCGCGATCGCCGGGGGCATCTTCGCGCCGGTGTTCGCGCGGATCATCGGCACCTGGTGGGACAGCCTGCCGATCCTCTTCACCATCCCCTCCTGGCTGCGCTGGGACTGGCCGGGCACCCTGTGGCGGCTCTTCCCGTGGCCGTCGGTCGCCGTCGGGGGCGCCGTGGTGGGGATGCTCCTGCCACTGGTGATCTTCGCGTGGCTGGCCCGGGGGATCGTGCTCGACAATCGGGCATCGGCTGCGTCGCGACTGCCGGTGGTCGACAACTTCGGCGCGGTCGTGCCCCGCCCCTCGGCCCGGGCCTCCTACGCGCGCAAGGCGGTCAGCGCGCGGCGGGGGCGCTGAGCCTCGCGAGGATCTCCTCGTCGTCGAGGTTCCAACCCACGATCAGCGGCGAGCCGTCGCGCGTGACGACGGGTCGTTTGATCAGCATGGGATCGGCCGCGAAGGCGCGGGACCACTGCGCCGAGTTCCACCCGTCTTTCTCGGGCCCGAGCGCGCGGTAACTACCACCCGAGGTGTTCCGCAGCGCCTTGTCGCCGAAGTGCTTGACCCATGTCGCGACGATACTAGCGCTAGGCGGGCTCTCGCGCAGGTCGACGAAGGTGTAGGCCACGCCGTGCTCATCGAGCCAGGCGCGCGCCTTCTTGACCGTGCCGCAGGAGGGGATGCCGTGGACGAGTAGGGACATTGCCGGGAGCTATCCCGCCTCCGATCCACCAATTCTGTAATCTCCACGACGTTCGCCGCGGCCGCGCCGCCGATGAGCCGGCCATGCACGTCGGCATCGACATCGACGGGACCATCACCCGTCACCCCGCCTTCTTCGCCTTCCTGGCCGGCAGCCTCCGCGCTGCTGGTCATCGCGTGACCATCGTGACCTACCGCCACGACCGCGCGTCGGCCGCCGAGGACCTTGCCGCAATGGGGGTGGCCTACGACGCGCTGGTGAGCTGGGACCCCGACATCGTGCCCATCCCCAACTTCGACCGTTGGAAGGGCGACGTATGCGCCCACCTCGGAATCGAGCTCTTCTTCGAAGACCGCCCGGAGACCATCAACCACCTGCCCGCAGGCACCGTGGGGCTCCTCGTCGTCGCCCCCGAGGCGGGGCTGGTGTTCTACGACTAGGCCTGGCTCCGCTCACGACGGGCCCCCCGCGCTCGCCTTCACGCTCCGGAACTTGTCCGGGATCCGCGCGTACTCCCAGGCCAGAAGCGCAAAGATCAAGGCCAGCACCAGGCCCTGGCCGCCGAGCGAGACCGGCAGCCCGTGCCGGGCGCCCACCCAGCCCACGATCGGGCCGGTGAAGGCAAAGAACAGCCGCCCCGCCAGCGACCCCAGCGACAACACCGTCGCCCGCTTGTCGGCGTAGGTGTACGCCAAGACACGCGACGAGATGATCGGTCGCGACAAGCCGCGAACCGCCTGGTGACCCAGCACGAACAAGGGCGACAGGGGCATCACGACAGCCGCCATCAACAGCGGCGGCAAGGCCTGCAGGGCGCCGAGAACGAGGAAGACACCGCCCTCGGAGAAGCGTCGCAAGA
>Ga0194120_10006614_pt1 | contig 16284 bp, 18 predicted proteins | sample TA2MahCa65mmetaG_FD_148642 | JGI IMG/M metagenome (GOLD analysis project Ga0194120, IMG submission 148642) | Freshwater microbial communities from Lake Tanganyika, Tanzania - TA2015019 Mahale Deep Cast 65m | ecosystem: Environmental > Aquatic > Freshwater > Lake | place: Tanzania: Lake...
TATGAAACATCAAATCGAGTCGGGTAAGGCAGCAACATTACTGTTACTGCCTCCCCTAAGAACCGGACTTGAAAGTTTCCCTTCATCCGGCTCAAGCCTCTTTAAATCTCCTTACGAAAACCAGCTTCACAACTTACGCCCAATATCTCGAGTTTTATTCACGCAATGAGGATGGACTAAGGTCAGGTTTGATTGATTGTCTTTACCGCCCTTGGATTTTGAAAGAATATGATGGGTGAGCCATCCGGTTTCTTTACTAATCTTTAGTCTGCATATCGAACAATTACCGGCCTGAATTAGCCAGAGTGAAAGCAATTTACGCCGCCCATGTCGGTTATCTTTCATTTTCAAGCCTAATCGGCGTTCAAAGTAAGTTTCCCAATTTGGGTCATAAGGATTGGCGTCCTTTCTGATTTTTATGTGTCTTCGAATTGCAGTGTCACTGGCAAAAATCATCCTTACCCGCTTAAGTTTGCCATCCGAGGCCCGAAAGGGGGCGTTAAACTCCCAGTTACGATTACCGTTTGGACTAAAATATTTGTTTTTAATCCATTCACCCTGCTTTTTCTGGTGTCTGCGCTTTGCCCATCGCCATATTGTTTTCCAAATCTCTTTGTCTACCCAGGAAAAGGTTCGTTTAGAGACAGCACCCTTGTGATAATTCGCCCATCCCCTGATTTTTGGGTTTAGGAGTTTGATCAGGTTGATTTGCTGTGCCTGTTTATTGGCCTTTACCGTTGCTCGGATGCCATCAAGGAAAGTTTTCACATTTTTCTTGGCTGGCTTGATCAGGAGCTTCCCTTTGTACTTTCGAAAGTTCCATCCGAGAAAATCAAACCCTTCGTCGATGTGCGTAATCTTGGTTTTTTCCGTCGAGAGCGTCAGACCCCGCTCTTCGAGAAAACTTTCAACCATAGGTTTGATTTCATTTTCCAGCACTTCTTTCGATCTGCCAGTGATAATGAAGTCATCTGCATATCGCACCAAATTGACCTGATGTTTTGCTGCTTCTATATAGCAAGAGCGTCCGGTGCTCGAACGGGCATAGTGGTTTTTTAACAGCGTCTCTAATCCATCTAATGCCAGATTTGCAAGCGTTGGTGAAACAATTCCGCCTTGCGGCGTCCCCGCTTCCGTTGGGTAAAGCTGGTTTTGGTAGATATATCCGGCTTTCAACCATCTTTGGAGAATGGATTTATCCATAGGGATATTTTCCTGCATCCATTGATGGCTGATATTGTCGAAACAGCCTTTGATATCGCCTTCTAAGATCCACCGTGGCGAAAATTTACGGCTCAACAACGTAAAGCATTGTTCTCGCGCATCTGCTGTGGATCTTTCTGGCCTAAAACCATACGAATTTGGATCGGCCAAGGTTTCCGCAACGGGTTCCAGCGCTAACTTATATAAAGCCTGCATAGCTCTGTCTTTCATTGTCGGAATACCTAGTGGCCTCTCCTTTCCATTGCTTTTAGGAATATACACCCGCCGCAAGGGCAGGGGTTGATAACCCCGTCTTTTCAATGAAAGTATGGCTTGAGATTTGGCCTTAGGGGTAGACCAGGTTGCCCCATCTACGCCCGAAGTTTTCTTACCTTGGTTTTCAGTCACGCGTTTAACTGCGATTGCTTTGCCGCTAAACGAGTGGGTCAGCAGCCATTGCAATGATTTAACCTTGCCCCAGCGGCCTGCCTGTGTTGCCTTCACGATACGCGCTTGCAGCCTTCTCACTTGTTGGTGACACTTGCCCCAATTAATACAGTGCCAGTCCGCCTCGAAGCCGGAGGCTGCACACGTTGCTAATGCTACGTTCATTTGCTTGTCCTCCTAATAAAATGGTTCTACAAACTCTCTCGTGATAAGAGACCAAGTGGAAGTCTGCATCGTTACCGATTGGAATAATATTACAATCCCTATCCACTCTATTACCGAGTGGCATTCGCTTTTTCCACCATCCTCTACCCATCCTCCATCAGCCTTCCTTGCGGTTAGCTTGCCCTTTGGGCGAAGGTCTGGGTTTACCGTGTTCCGCATAAGTAACGAAAGTGGGTTAGGTTCTGTCTTTCCTCCGATGGCTCTATGTCCCTGTGATCTGAATAGGGAGCAGATCAGCCCGCCATATACCTTTTGGTTAAAGCCTATCAACACATTTGGCTTACAATCGTCACGGAGTTTTTCAACAGTTCACTTATGTTAACCCTACCACCAAGCCTAGCCCCCTTCCGCGTTGTGTTCGCAGATACACTTCTACCTCACGGTTTCGGTTTACCCCTATGCTGGGATGGGTTACATTATCCCGTCAGCTTCATACCGTTCCGTTACCAGAACCGCATGTGACGGTAGGCTACTGCCAAGGGAATGGCAGGTTTCATTACCGCCTGAGCGGTTGAAACAATTACTTATGCAACATCACGTCGCACCCCTCTTTCGACTGCAATCATTAAAAAAGCGGAAAGTTTAGGACTCACTCGAATGAACGTGAGTCATATTGCAGAATTACCAGGACAGGGTCTGTTAGGTGAAGTGTCCGGCAAACACATCCAGATCACCAGTCGCAAACAAATTGCTTTGCAATATCCTTTTCTCACAGAATGTTTGCCGCCCAGTTCCGGGGGGCTGGAATGTATAGTGCTGATTGATAAGGCCTATGCCGCCACGTTGCAGTTCCGAGATGAAGTCAGGATCGAAAGTCCTTCTTTTATCAGTCATTTAAGGCCAAAGCACTTGTTTAAGAAGCTGATGTTGGTATCGGGTGACCGCGAGTCAGAAGTGCGTTATCTGGCCGATCAAGTGGGAATTGAACACGTCTACTTTAGCCAAAGCCCTGAACAAAAACTGGCGATAGTACGTCGTGAAACCGAACTGGCCAAAACCGTGTATGTGGGTGATGGTATCAATGACGCGCCTTCATTAACCGCAGCTACGATAGGCATTGCCTTTGGCCAGAATACTGACATTACTGGTGAAGCGGCTGATGCGGTGATATTAGACAGTTCTTTAATGAAGGTAGATGAACTATTCCATATTGGTGAACGCATGCATAAAATTGCTCTGCAAAGTGCGATGGGGGGCATGTTGCTAAGCCTGATCGGCATGGGCTTTGCCTGTTTGGGTCAGCTGCCTCCGGTGATGGGAGCTATTACTCAAGAACTGATCGATGTTCTGGCGGTTTTAAACGCTTTACGGGCCGCAATTCCCCCTAAGACTTTGACGGATTACCGGATTTAATCACCTTCACCAGATTAGCCAGCGTTGCGCAAAAGCATTTTCCTGGCGTAACAAGCAACGTCGGTACTCATCAGCCAACAACAATAGCAGTGCAAACGGCAAGCCCAAAGAAATCTCAAACCAGCCTAAAGCAGCCGTACCAAAGACTGCTTGTAAGCCTTCAATTTCAGATACCGCAAACACCAAACCCCATTCCATCGCTATACCTAGCCAGATGATGGGATTGCTAAAAAATCTGGCGCTGAAAATAGTTTGTAAATGGGTCCGGCAAATCATGACATTCACAGTCTGACAGACTACAACCGCCGCAAAGTAAGAGGTGACAGCGGTTTTATAGGCCAGATCAAACTCGGTAATCGCTTGCCCCCATACCCAACCGGCCTGATACAAGACCACAAAAAAAGCAAAAAAACCGGCCGCAGTTTCTAATAGCCCAACCACCAGATAACTTCTGATTAATATTGCCTGCGTGAGCAAACGTTCACCACGCTTTCTAGGCATCTGGGTCATCACATCTTTTTCCGGTAACTCTTTGCCTAATCCTAAGGATGGCAACATATCAGTACCCAGATCGATACTGAGGATCAGTAAAAAAGTCAAAGCTAATGGCGCGCCCAGTACGATAAAAGCGATAAACGGCATCATTTCCGGCATGGTATGACTCAGTGCATACGCAACAAATTTTTTGATGTTGGCATAGATGGTCCGACCTTCTTCAATAGCACTGACAATGGTGGCAAAGTTATCATCCAACAAAACAATATTGGCAGCCTCTTTGGCAACTTCGGTGCCAGACAGGCCCATAGCGACCCCCATATCAGCATTTTTCAGTGCCGGCGCATCATTGACCCCATCACCGGTAACCGTGACAATCTCGCCCTTGCGCTGCAAGGCTTTCACAATCTTAAGTTTTTGCAAAGGCGTAGTTCTGGCGAAAACTAATTCACGCTGATCGAGAATTGCCGATAATTCGGCTTCACTCAGGGTTTCGATCTGTGACCCCGCTATCACCTGACCCGCACCGGTGAACAAGCCCACCTGACGTGCCAGTGCTTCGGCAGTGACCTGATAATCGCCGGTAATCATAAAGACTCGGATACCTGCAGAACGACATTTATCGATGGCATCAGCTATTTCAGGCCGAGGCGGATCTATCATGCCGACTAAACCGACAAACACAAAATCCTCCTCACCGATGGTTTTGCCTGAACTGCTTTTCATTGCCAGTGCTAATACCCGCTCGCCCCGTGCAGCCAGTCGTTGATAAATTTGTTCAGCAACCTGCCTAAAGCCAGCATCAAACTCAACAATACCGGAGGCTTGCCAACACAGACTGCATTTTTCAAAAATGATTTCTGGCGCACCTTTCATATAATGCCAAAAAACGCCGGCACCATCGACATGACTGGTTATCATGCGTTTATTGGAAGAATCAAACGGACTTTCATGTACCCGTGGCAGTTGCTCGAATAGGGTTTGGAAAGGTTTTAGCGGGTGTGCAAATTGTAATAATGCGCCTTCGGTAGGATCACCTTGAAACGCTTTACCGCTCAGCCGGGCATTATTACAAAGTGTCATGACCATCCAGGCTTCTTTAAAACCTGGGGCATGAGTCAAATCCGCTTGGTAAGCCGACCACTCAAAATTATTCAGCACCAGAGTGGTCACTTTCATTTTGTTCTGGGTGATGGTGCCGGTTTTGTCGGTACAAATCACATTAGTCGATCCCAGCGTTTCGACCGCCTCCAGATTACGGATTAAGGCATTTTTACTGGCCATACGCTTGGAGGCCATGGATAAAGCCAGTGTCACGGTAGGTAACAAGCCTTCGGGAACATTGGCAACAATAATACCAATCGCAAATACCAGACTGGATAACAACGCTTTACCCAGCAGCAGACTGGCTACAAAGAACAGTCCGCCCATTGCAATGGCGATGACTGAAATAATCTGAATGAAATGCTTGAGCTCTTTGCGAATCGGGGTGACAGCGGGTTCGATTGCTTTGGTCATTTGCGCAATTCGGCCAATCTGAGTATGCATACCGGTTGCGTAGACCAGTGCCCTGCCATTCCCGCTTTGCACCAAGGTCCCGGAAAAAACCATATTGCGGCTTTCCAGCAAATGTTGATGACTGCACGCCAGTTTACGGAGTTGCGGCTCACTTTCACCGGTTAAGGGGGAAAGATCGACTTTAAGCTGATTGACCTCGATTAAACGCCCGTCTGCCGGAATCCTGTCCCCTTCCTCCAACTGAATTACATCGCCCGGTACCAGAAATTTAGCATCAATTTGTTTTAAAGCCCCATCACGCCATACAGTCATATTGTTTGGCATCATGTTTCTGAAGCTGTCCATGATGCGTTCACTTTGGAATTCTTGAATGTAGGTAAACAGCGCATTGATCAGCACAACCGCCAGCAATGCAAATCCGATAAAAAAGTTTTCTTGATCAGCTTGTAAATGATTGGCGAGGAAAGCAAGCGCAGCTCCAGCCAACATGAGATAGACGAAAAAGTTATTAAACTGCCGTAGAAATTTGATTATTTCCGGGGTTTCCCGGGCAACCTTCAGCACATTTGCACCGTAAAACTTTAATCGGGCCTTGGCTTCGTTTTCGGAGAGACCTGAAGTGGAACAATTCAGACGCTGCGCTAATTCATTCAGGGTGATGCGATGCTGATCGTTCTCCCCCATGGTGCTGGTCTCAGGCATAGACATTGAGCACGACATTCAAAAACCATTTCGGCCGCGACACAATAATAAAAAAGGCTACGACCGGTGTCACCGGCACCGGGGCAATATCGATAATAAACAAGCTAAGCAAACAGGCAAAGGCTTTGAGACGGATCCCATGCCGATTAAGCTGAATGTCCGCGATCTGTTCTGGGGTTTGCTCGTAGATAGCAACAACCAAGTCTAAAAACCATTGTGGTCTTGCCACAACGATAAACATACCTATCAGACAACCCGGAGAAACTGGGCCGAAACCAATGATGGCAAAAATGGAAAAAACGGCCAGTGTCTTAAATTGCGCTGCGTTCAACATATGAAGTCTTATCATTCCTCAATCGTTTAATGAAAGGTTCTGCGTATTTTTAGATAATAAAACACTATCTCACTTTTATCTCTTAAGCCCATGATGAACGTTCTGTTTTTGTGTACCGGAAACTCCTGCCGATCCTTAATGGGCGAGGCCATTTTTAATCATCTCGCCCCTCCGGGCTGGCATGCCATCAGTGCCGGCAGCAAGCCCCTAGGGCGCTTAAACAGCGGTGCTGTCGCTTTACTTACAGGAAAAGGCATTTCGACTGCAGGCTATTTTAGTAAATCTTGGAACGACTTGCCGGTCACGCCCGACATTGTGATCAGCGTCTGCGGCAACGCCGCCAACGAAACCTGTCCGGCTTATCTGGGACCTGTTTTACGCAGTCATTGGGGGGTGGAAGACCCCGCCCACGTCACGGGAACTGCCGAAGAAATCCAGGCTGCTTTTGAAACCGCCTATAGCATCATCCTGCATCGCATTGAACAGTTTTTACAACTACCTTTGGATGAATTGAAACATAATTCAGCTCAATTCAAACGGGAACTGGATCGAATTGGTTGCGCTTTGCCTGAATAAGTCTCCCTGTGAACATGCAAAGCCAGCAGTCATCATGTCTTAATGTCTTAATCTGCTGGCCTTGATCGATGCTCGTGGATTCGGAATCTGGGTGGAGGGTGCTTATACAGCCAATCTTAGCTCAGGGTAATCACTAAGAAACTGGCATATAAAACCCCGTTCAGCAACAAGGCCCAGACCGGCAAACCTTTTGGACCGGCATGAACCCGCATCCAGACAGCGGCCAGCAAAGTCAACACGACACCGGCAACGACTTCAGTTCGGGGTTGCCAAGGCGTCAGCATGATACCAATAGCCGGTAGCAAACTGCCTTGAAACACCATAGCACCGGTAATATTGCCAAAAGCCAAAGTATCTTTGCCGCGTCTGATCCACAAAATACTATTAATTTTTTCTGGCAACTCGGTCGCAATCGGAATGATCAACAATGACAATAACAGCGCCGAAACACCCAGGATGTGTGACAAGCCTTCTACACCATTGATAAATCCTTTGGCACCCAAGACTAACAAAATCAAGCCCAAGGCGAGCTGAACCGAAATGGTGAATAAGTTTGTCGGCAGGCCCAGCTTGCTTAAAAACATGGTTTCATCCGCTTCAGTTCCATGACCGTCTTCAACCAGTTGTTCAGAAGCGCGCAAGGTTAACAGTACATAGACGAAGTAACTTAATACCAATACCATGCTTAAACCGGCACGGACCGCATGATTTTCATGGGGAATGTACATGGCCGTAGCCGCCACCACAAAAGCGAACATGAAGAAATGCAAATCACGCAAAAAACCTGTTCGCTCTGGTGTAACGCGTCCCGCTAAACCGCGTTTTTTGGCAATCGAAAACGCCATCAAACAGACCGATAAACTGGATAACATCAAGGGGGCACCCAAAATAGCACCTACCCCAACCTCTTCGTTAATTTCCTGATTGGAAGTACCTGCCATTAGGGCGAGTAAAGGCACCATGGTTTCCGGCAAGGCAGTTCCCACGGCCGCAAATACGGAGCCGGTCATGCCTTCTGAAATTTTTAAAGCACTACCTAAATGTTCAAGCGCATTAGTAAATAATTCGGATGCTGCCAAGATGATTAAAATCATCACAATCAATTGAATAATCAGACCAACAGCGGGCATAGAAGGAAATAAATCAGTAATCACGAAGATAGCGTCCTTTAAAAACAAAAAAGTATATGATGGCGACATTCTCTCATTTTAATCGTAGTCTCGCCATCTCAGACCCTAGACTCAGCCAGTATTTGGAGATCCTGAATGAAGCCACTGATCATTTTCAAAGTGGGTAGCACGTTTGAGCATTTAGCCGCTGAAATCGGTGATTTTGAACAATGGATAATTCAAGGTTTAGGCTTTTCGCCCATTACAACAAAGATCGTAGATCCTAGACTGAATGAATTACTTCCTGATCCGAGCAGAATCGCGGGGGCAATCATTACCGGTTCACATAGTATGGTTTCCGACCGCGAGACTTGGAGCGAAGCTTTAGCTGACTGGATTGTGACTGCAACAGCCAATAATGTCCCCTTATTAGGTATTTGTTATGGTCATCAATTATTAGCCCACGCTTTGGGCGGAATCGTTGACTACCATCCCTCAGGTCTAGAAATAGGCACGGTGGCTATTGAGTTATCTCCTCATGCAGCAAACGACCCCTTATTTAAGGACTTACCCCTTCATTTCCCGGCTCATGCCACACACAGGCAAACTGTCATCAAACTCCCCGAGAACGCGGTGTTATTGGCCAAAAATGCATTTGAACCCCATCATGCTTTTAGAATCGGCGAAAATGCCTGGGGGGTGCAATTTCATCCTGAATTTAATGAAGCTGCTATGCGTTGTTACATCCAGTATCGCTGTGAGGATTGGCAAAAAACAGCCGCGTTACTCGATCAAGTAGTCGAGACATCTGAGTCTGCTCAGCTGCTTAAAAAATTTTCTGAGGTTTTACGCGTGGCCAGTCAGCCAAATTAAACAAATTTTCTTAGCATAAATTTGAGTTTTAACAGCTAAGCTCATGATAAACATAACAAACAACAAATCTGTTGTTTATCAACAACTTGCAAATCATTTTAAAACCATTAATACTGCACAGCCCTTACATTGAATCTGTTTTCAGGAGGCGAAAATGAAAGTTTTAATGTTAATTCTGGCTGGTTTCTCAATCGTGGCTTTGTTTGTTATTTCTGCTCTGCAATTGGCAAGATTGATGTTTGCGGAAATGACTGAAATCGTGATCGATGCTTGGCAAAATCCGAATAAAATCTAAGTCTTACATAAGTGCTTAAGGTGTTAATCATTGATTGATTGATTGACAAAAACCCAGCATCTGAGTCAAGATTGCTACACTTTGGTTTTACTGGGGTGTGGCTATGTCAAATTCATCCGATTATCAGGACCTTGATCGTACTTCTATTTACACATTAGTGAGTACCATCGATCATGACGTTGAACACGGCGAAGATATCTTAATGCTGGGCTATGGCCTGGTGTTAATGGCGCCATTGTTTGCACCTGTTTCACCACCTCACATCCTTTTACCCGCCATGGCACTGTGTTTTGTGGTCTCGGTCTGCTGGGCGCGGTTTAACTTCTACAAAATTCAGAAGTACGTTACCCCTTTGCAAAGACAACTGCCAGGCTACCAACTGGATAAATTTAAACCGATAGCCGATGTATTGGCTACGCATCCTGCTTACACTTTGAGCGACGGTTTTAATCCTTTAAAAAACCTGCTCAGAACCGGTAAAAGTTTTCTAGGCTCTCTGATGATCAATCCGTTCTGGATGCCAATCTTTTATATGCTGGGTCTACAATTTGCGGAAGAAAAACATCTGCAACTACTAAACCGAGCCGTGATTCAAGTCGAACAGCAACTCAAAATCTAAAAAACAGGTCGTGTGATGAACAACAAGCCCCTAGCAAAACGAATTGCCTTATGCCTGTCATGGCTGCCCTTTATGACATCTACACCTGCACATGCATTGGAAGTTGGACAGCCTGCCCCACAATTTGAATTAAAGTCGCTTGACGGAGGCAGTTTGAGTCTGGAATCGCGGCTGAATCAAGGTTGGACGGTTTTATACTTTTACCCTAAAGCGGATACCCCCGGCTGTACTAAACAAGCCTGTGCTTTTCGTGATGCCATCAAGTTGATTCGCGATCAAAATGCCGAGGTGTATGGCATCAGCACTGATACTCTTGAGTCTTTACAGGCTTTCCAACAGAAATACCATTTGAACTTCCCCTTACTATCGGATCCTGAGGCCGCCGTAACTGAGGCGTATGGTGTGAAAATGCCTTTAGTTAAATACGCCAAACGTCGAACCTTTATCATCGATCCACAACTGGTGATTCGTAAAATTGATGAGGACGTTGACCCGGCACTGGATGCGCAACATGTTGCAGATGCCTTAAAAGACCTGCAACACCTTCAAAACTGACACCAAGCCCAGATGGCTTGGTGTGTTTTCAATCAGGCCAGCTGGGCTAGATAATTGTGTTTACGTGCCAAATACTCATCTACGAAGTCTTGTAAAGGCTGGGCTTCGTAGGGGCGTAAACCGCCGACCGCTAGTTTTTTAAAGCCATTACCCACCACTTCTTCACCGTCTACGATTTGGAAATGCAGGTAGGCAGTCGCTCGTTTACCATTGACTTCCATAATGGGCTCAAGAGTTTTCAATTGCGGATTTTTAAAATTCACATGATTGAAATTAAGCGTCATGCTTTCGTAAATAACCAAGGGGCGGTCAATATTGAACATGACTTGTTCTTTATCCAATAGCGGGACCAGAACATAGGGAAAGTTTTGACCTGAAAACGCAACATAATCGCGGATCAGGGTTTCAATGACAGTGGCATCGGTTTGCACCGCACCGGAGCGCTCAATATGCAAATAGCTTTTGCCCTGGGCATCGGTGACTTCAATTTGTTCATCATCGGTTTCGGGGAAATTGAGCGGAATGCTGTCACCCACCATTCCGGCAAATACAAAATGCATGTTCTCGCTAAGCCCGTATTTTTCCAATACTAAGGAAAACAATAAGTCCCCGGGAACACAAAAGCGTTTGGCGTCTTCGTCATGGAGCGGATTAAAATCATGCGCCACTTCCTTGGCAAAGGTGCTGGCTTGATGGGCTGTTATACACACATGACCATCTTGAACGTCGTAAAAATCTTTAAGAAACATTTAGATTAACTATTAAAAATCAATTAGTAGCGCGGAACGGAAGAATCACAGGCGACTGACCACGCATCAATGCCGCCCTGCAGATTATATAATTTGTTAAAGCCTGCGTATTCTAAAAACTGACAAGCCTGCAAACTTCTAACGCCATGATGACAAATCAAAACCAATTCGCTATCAGGATTGAGTGTTTTATACTGCTCAGGCAGTTGTCTCAAAGGGATATGGGTACTACCTTCGATACGCGCAAACGCATATTCATGCGGTTCTCTCACGTCCACTAAGACCAAATTGGGGTTTTGCGCCAAAGCCTCTTGCAGGTCTTGGGGTTTCCAAAAATTTATCGGCATATAAATCGCTCCATTCGAGTAATCGCTTCACGCATACGTTCAATGGCTACAGTATAGGCAAAGCGGATATGCGTATTGGCATTGTAATCACCAAAATCAATACCTGGTGTGACAGCTACGGCTTCTGTTTCCAATAAGTCTTGGGCAAACTGAAAGCTGTTTTGTGTAAAGGCACTGCAATCGGCATATAAATAAAATGCACCGTCCGGCTTAATCCGGATCTTAAAGCCGAGACGAGTCAACTCGGCATATAAAAAATCGCGTCGTGCTTGAAACTCATCCCGCCGTCGGTCCAATTCTGACAAATTATGCGGTTGAAAAGCAGCCAGGGCCGCATATTGAGAATGTGTAGAAGTTGAAATAAAGATATTCTGAGCAATTTTTTCAGCAGCTTCTACAAAAGTTTCAGGGACCACTAGCCAACCAATTCGCCAGCCTGTCATCCCAAAATATTTGGAAAAACTGTTCACGACGAAAGCATTCTGTGAATAGCGTAATGCGGTTTCGGCCTGATTATCGTAAGTTAAACCATGATAAATCTCGTCTGAAAAAAAATAGCCCTGTTTTGTATCAACAAACTGAATAATCTTCGAGAACTGCTCAGTGTCAATCACCGTTCCGCTCGGATTAGCCGGTGAGGCAATCAACACCCCGGCAGTAGCGGTTTGCCAATGCGTGTTGACCAAATTATGATCCAAATGAAAACGCGAACCGGCATCGACTGGCACATACTGAGCCTTAGCCCCTAAAAGCTGCAAAAAATTTTCATTACAGGGATAACAGGGGTCAGCCATCATTAAGGTCTGCCCCGGATTCAGGGTAATCGCAAATGCAATTAGAAACGCACCAGACGCACCCGGTGTGACAAAAATACGCCGAGCAGGCACGGTCACGCCATAATGACTTTGATAGAACTGCGCTATTGCCTCTCTTAAAGCAGGCAAACCGGCAGGCGCCGTGTATTTAACGTGTCCGGTTCGAATAAATTCGCAACCTGCGTCCATAACCGCCACTGGGGATGGAAAGTCGGGTTCGCCAATTTCCATATGGATGACATCACGGCCTAAGGCTTCAAGTTGTTTGCCGCGCTGTAATAAGCTCATTACATGAAAGGCCGAAATGGCATTCATACGCTCGGCTAAGGCTGGAGTCATTCTCATTCCTGTAAAAAAACGCTGTCATAATAACAAAAATCTTGCCTGAACCGTTTCATTCTGTTAAAAAGCGACGGTTTTTTTTACTTCCTTAACCAGGAGTCATTGGATGAGTAATGCCACTTCAGAATTCACTTTTAAACCCTATCAAGAGCAAGAGGGTGAAGAGTATATGTCTGAGCAGCAACTGGAGCACTTCACAGCAATTCTAAACAAATGGAAATCAGAATTGATGGAAGAAGTGGATAGAACCGTGCATCACATGCAGGATGAAGCCGCGAACTTTCCTGATCCGAATGATCGCGCCACGCAAGAATCGGAATTCAGTCTGGAACTCAGAACCCGCGACCGTGAACGTAAATTGATCAAGAAAATCAATGAATCGCTCAAGGCAATTGAAACTAGCGAATACGGCTACTGTGAAACCTGCGGTATCGAAATTGGCATTCGTCGTCTAGAAGCGCGCCCAACAGCAACTTTGTGCATAGACTGCAAAACGCTGGATGAAATACGCGAAAAACAACTGGGCTGATTCGTCTGAATCCACTGATCTATACCGGTAGGTTTGCACCCTCACCTACCGGACCTCTTCACCTCGGTTCTCTTTACACCGCTTTAGCCAGCTTCTTAGACGCCCGTCATCACCAGGGGCGGTGGTTGCTTCGCGTCGACGATATCGATACCCCTCGCAACCAACCAGGTGCCGTGGAGAGCATTTTGCGCTGTCTCGAGCATTTTGAGTTGCTCTGGGACGGTGAAATTGACTTTCAAAGTCGGCATCTTGAGCGCTATCAATCTGCACTGGAACAATTGATTACAGATCAGCATGTCTACGCTTGTTCGTGTAATCGCAAACAATTAAGCTCACAACAGGGAATTTACCCGCAAACCTGTCGAACTAAACAATTAGACTTGACGGGTGATGTCGCTATTCGCCTTAAGACTGAGGATCTTCCACTGAATTTTTTGGATGGAATTCAAAATTCAATAAGCTGCAATTTGCTTAAAGAACAAGGTGATTTTGTTATTAAACGCAAAGATGGCTTTTTTGCTTATCAATTGGCTGTTGTGGTCGATGATCACCGACAAGGCATAACGGATGTTGTGCGCGGATTTGATTTACTCGATTCAACACCGCGCCAAATCTATTTGCAACAACTGCTGGCTTATCCGACTCCGCGCTATAGCCATATCCCGATTATTGTTGACGCTCAAGGCCAAAAGCTGAGCAAACAGACTCAGGCTGAAGCGGTGCGCACCGATCAACCTCATCAGACGCTGTTGCAACTCCTAGAGATACTCGGCCAACAACCACCCTCTGAACTTCGCTACGCATCAGTAACAGAAATTTTGAATTGGGCAATCAGCAATTGGCAAAAACACAGACTACAACATCAACAAACTGTAAAACTGCCCTTCAATTAACCACAAAGCGGCTTTCGCTGAGCGCTTTGCCCTTGTTATCCAGCAGAACAACCGACCACACCCCTTTATCTTTAAGCGATAATTTTTTTGACGATATCAGTTGAGTCAAATCGCCTTTGACCGGCAAATTCTTTTTTAAAACCTGCTGACCATTTTTGAGCCACTGATGCACATAGCTAGTCTGTGTAGGATGCTTGATTTCAGTGAAATAAAACAATTCCTGATGGCCTGCATCAGTCAGCGTAATATTAGGCTGGAGTCGTGGACCGGGCTTTTGATCTTTAATTTCCGCCACTAAAGCGGCTCGTAGGACATGACGGTCATAAATAACCGCAGCGGGTTTATTCGTCTCTAGGCGGTAAACGGGGTTCTCGGCGTTCTGAGGTGCTTTTGGGGGTTGAGTCGTTGCTTTGACTGGCTCTGCGACATTTGGAGCCTGAGATGCTTTAGGAGCCTCAGAGATAACCGGAAGAGTCAGAGGCTGTTTTTCTACTTCATGCCGAGTATCAAGCTCAGCACTCACGACTGGCTGATTCTCATTGGTATCATTTGGCCATATCCATATGATCAAAGCCAATAAAATACTCAAAGCCCCCACTATGCGAGGAATATGCCATTCCGTAATGACTTTAGTTGGTTGATGAGCTTTAGGAATAGACTTATTCGCGTAGTTAATCTTGATTACAACCGGGGTTTCAGTCATGGGCGTCCTCTGCGATAGATTGAGTGATGCTCCTATCATAGCCTAAAAATGCTGTTTTAGATGTGATGTGTAGGGCAAATTGGTCGGGCAAGCTTCTGTGATTATTTCCACAAAGGAAACTATTCATAAATAAAGCAAGCATTGTAAACATTCTAATAATTGATAGAATATTAAGCATTGAATATCAACTGCTTAAAGGAAAAAGCTCATGAATACTACAAAAAAATATCAGGATCTTGCTATCAGCACACTGTTTTTTGCGGGTACTTTAGGCTTTATGTTTGGCGAGTTCATTTTTTCAACAGTTTTTTTCGCTACTGCATTTATCATCAGCAATGTAGCCCGCTCTAATCAAGTACAGTTTTAGTTTAAAGCACCTCTAAGGGATACAAGCCCTTCTCGAAGCCCAACACTCCCTCCGATGTTGGGCTTTTTTTTGCCTGATTAAAATTCCAGATGAATTTTGGCAGAATAAATATCGACTGGTCCTCTGTCAGCGTTGTAAGCTGGATTGGCAATATGCTGATAATCGGCGCTCAACCATAATGAATTCCAGATGTTGTAGCTATAGAAAATATCCACGACTTGTTCAGGACGATATCGAATCTTTCCATCACCGATAAAGCCATCAATACCTCCCATTCCCAGATAGCGCACATGCGCATCAGACAGCCAGCCTTGAGCATAACCAATGCCCAGCGTGTCTTTAGCTCGTCCCCATCGCGTACCCTTGACTAGGGTTCCCAGTGAAATCGACTGATCTGTAGAGGTATACGAGTAGACTTCGGTTTTACCATCGGAGTACATTCCTCGAAAAAACAAACCCACATCGTCGTAGACCTGTTGCTCAAGGTTAATACCTATTCCCATTTTGGTCTGACCCTTTCTGACCCAGCACATATCGGGCGCATACGGATTTTGTGACTCGTAATTAAAGTTTACGCAATTAGCTGCATTTTGACTGGGATCGAGGTTGACAGCATTTATGGCATCGCTAAAAGATCCCATACGCTCCTGATTTCGATAAGCGAGCATTCGCACTGCCCCTGGTTGACCAGCAATCGAATGTCGATGCTCAAGCTCAACTTGCTGACCAAAATATTTGAAGGGTCTGACTTCAAGATTTAATTGATTGGGATTAACCGGCGGCAAAATATGACCCGCACGAAAACTCCAGTCGTCATAATCCAATTCACCGACTAATCCCCAAGTATAACCCCGTGCATCTGCGGCAAAGTCATAAGCTGCATAGGTTAGAAACGCTATATTATTAAACTGGCGTCGTAAATCACCGGAATAACTATTTTTATCGAAAAAATCCAAAATACTAAAGTTACCGGCTCTGAGTACAAAACGTCGACTATCCTCGGTCGTCCCTAGCTGCATAGGATCAGACACTACACTTTGCTGTTCACCGCCAAACCCCCAAGTTTGCTTATAAAACATTCTGGAAATGTAATACGTGGGCTGTTGACGTAAGCGACTTTTAAATCACGTCATTGATTTTCATGACGAAGTTGTAACAGTTTAATTTGTGGTTTTTGGCTTGACGAGTAGCCAAGGCAGCAATGCCTCGAAGTCTTCGACGGTTTTTGCCGATGG
>Ga0194120_10006615_pt1 | contig 16282 bp, 19 predicted proteins | sample TA2MahCa65mmetaG_FD_148642 | JGI IMG/M metagenome (GOLD analysis project Ga0194120, IMG submission 148642) | Freshwater microbial communities from Lake Tanganyika, Tanzania - TA2015019 Mahale Deep Cast 65m | ecosystem: Environmental > Aquatic > Freshwater > Lake | place: Tanzania: Lake...
CATGGCCAACGAGGGGCTCTTCTGTCCGTGGCGCATGAGCAACATTCGGCCGCCGCAGATCTGCGCTGCGGCGTCGAATTGTTACGCGGGCGCCGCCTCAGGCGGCGGCGCTACTTCGCTCGTAATACCGATGACATAGAGATACCTGCCGATCACCACGAAGCCAGGCTGGTTTCGAGCCTTCACCAGGGAGACCGCCACGGCCTGGAAAGCGCCCAGGCTCCCGCCCGATATCGCGGCTCGCTTGAAGTTGCCCCCCGCGTATACATACAGGTACTGCCCGATGATCGCGCTCGCTAGCTCGCTCATTGAGAGATTGGCGCCAGCAACGCTCTGGAATCGACCCAGCGCGCCTGCCGAGTCGATGGCGGCTCTCTCGGTCGTTGACGCATAACCCGACCCGGTCGTCGTGCCTCCAAACACATAGAGGTAGTCGCCGATGACAGCCGCCCCGAACCGCATCCTTGGCGTACCAAGCGAGGGCATCTGCCGGCCGCCGGCCGCCTGGTCGTAGTGGCGGCCGAACAGCGTGCCCAGGCCCAGCGAGAACGTGGGCGCCCGGAATGCCAGCGGCGCGCTGGTCGTGCTGCCCGTCGTGATCGTCAGGTTGCCCGCAGTGGCGCCGGCCGGCACCACCACCCTGGCCCGCCCGGGGCCCAGGACGTCGGCGTTGACCGTCTGGTTGCCCGGGAAGGTCACCGTGGCGCTCTGGCCGAAGCCGCCGTCGAGGTAGATCGTGTCGCCGGCGGAGGCGAGCGGCGTCGAGAGGGCCCAGAGCGCCGGATCCGGGACGGTGAAGGTCGCCGAGGTCGTGGCCACGCCGTCCACCGCCACCGAGATCGGGCCGGTCTTCGCGCCGCTCGGGACCGAGAACCGCACCGAGCCCGATTCGACGGTGTCCACGACCGCCGACACCGAGGCGCCGCCGGCGCTGAACTTCACCGACGGGGTGGAAGCCCAGGAGAGACCCAGGTTCGAACCGGACAGCGTCACCGAGTCGCCGGGCAAGCCCCAGGCCTTGTCGAACCCGGTCACGGCCGGCCGGTAGCTGGCGCCCAGCGTCAGCGGCAGGCTCGTGCGGGCGCCGGCCACCACGGCGAAGGGAGCCGAGGCCGTGGCGACATTGGTGGGAGATTCCGCCGGGCCGGCCTGGGCCGCCGCGTCCAGCTTGTAGCTGCCGCCATCGAGTTCGAACGAGGCGGTGGACGTGCTCGCCCCGCCCGGGCGGGCGACCGACCCCGAGGCCACGAAGGATCCGCCGGCGGTCGCCACGTCGAACCGGACCCGACTGGTCGAGTCGGGAATCACCTGGCCGCTGCGGGCCGGCCACCGCACGGCGATTTCCAGCAGGCCCTTGCCGGCCGGCAAGGCGAGCGACGTCGAGGCCGGCACGGAGGCCGGCCCCACCAGGATCGCGGCCGGCGCCGCCAGGATCGCGGCCGGGCCCACCCGGATTGCGGCCGGCCCCGCCCCACTTGCGGCCTGCGGAGCCGAGCCGGCCAGCCGCGGGCCCAGGCCGGCCAGGGCACAGCCGGCTGCCGACAGCGGCAGGAACGAAACGACCAGCGCCAGCCACGCGCCAAGGGGTCCGGCGAGCCGCCCCGCCGCCGGACCGACCGAGTCCCGGAGAGCCGAAACCTTCCGCATTCCCTTCCGGTTTCAAACCCCGACCGGCCAAACGGCAGTCCGTGATAAGTTCTGATCTGTCGCGCAAGGCCCCAAGGAAATCCCGGAGGGGCGATCGCCTCGACAGCCGACTGGCAAATCACGTATAATTAAGGGCTTATTATGCGTGTTATCTTTTTGGGCCCGCAAGGCGTCGGAAAGGGCACTCAGGCTGCGCTCCTGGGTGCCGAGCTCGGCATACCGGCGCTCTCCACCGGCGACATGCTGCGGGCCGAAGTGAAGGCGGGCACTCCGCTGGGCCAGGAAGCCGACGCCATCATGAAGCGGGGCGAGCTCGTGCCCGACTCGATCATGCTCGACATGATCCGCAACCGCATCTCCCAGCCCGACGCCGCCAGGGGTTTCATCCTCGACGGCTTCCCCCGCACCCTCGGCCAGGCCGAAGGCCTCGACAGCATGCTCGCCGAGGTGGCCAAGCCCCTTGATACGGCCGTGCGTTTTCGTGCCCCGCGAGAAATGCTGCTCAACCGACTCACCGGCCGCCGCACGTGCCCGGTGGACGGCACGGTGTACAACGTCGAGACCAATCCGCCCAAGGTGTCGGGCAAGTGCGACAAGTGCGGCGCGGAGCTGATCCAGCGGGCGGACGATACGCCGGACGCCATCAACAAGCGCCTCGACCTGTACGTCCAGCAGACCGCGCCGCTGGCCGAGTACTACGAGCGGCGGGGCCTCATCCTCGAGGTGGACGGCTCGCAGGGCATCGAAAAGGTGCAGGCCGACCTCAGGGCGGTCCTCGCCTCGGGAGCCAAGGCGTAGCCGTGAAAACGCCCCAAGGCTTCCAGATCCTGTCGCCCGAGGAGGCCGCCTCGATGCGGGAAGCCGGGCGCGTGGTCGGCAAGCTGCTGGCGTTTCTGCGGCGCATCGGCAAGCCCGGCATCAACACCAAGGACCTCGACGAGGCCGCCGAGCAGTTCATCCTCGAGCAAGGCGCCCGCCCGGCGTTCAAGGGCATCTACGGCTACAAGTACACGATCTGCGCCTCCGAGAACGAAAAAGTCGTGCACGGCCTGCCAAACCGGCGCAAGCTCCAGGATGGCGACATCATCGGCCTCGACTTGGGCGCCATCGTGGACGGCATCTACGCCGACGCCGCCATCACGCTGGAGATCGGCCAGATCTCGAATGCCGCCAAGGAGCTGGTGAGGGTCACCGAAGAGTCGCTCTGGAAGGCCATCGGCGCCATCTCGCCAGGTGTCCGCATCGGCACCATCGGCCACGCGGTCCAGCACCACGCCGAGTCGCACGGCTTCTCGGTGGTCCGCGAATTCGTCGGCCACGGCATCGGCGACGGCCTCCACCTGCCGCCGCAGATCCCCAACTTCGGCGACGCCGACACGGGGGTCGAACTCATGCGCGGCATGGCCGTGGCCATCGAGCCCATGATCAACGCCGGCGGCCACCAGACCCGGACCCTCGAAGACAAGTGGACCGTGGTGACGGCGGACAAGAGCCTGTCGGCACATTTCGAGCACACCATCCTGGTCACCGACGTCCCCGAAATCGTCACCTGGGAAGGGGGACGCGATTACGCCGAATTCATCGACCGCTTCAAGCTCCGGGTCGCGGGCGGCGACCTGGTCGCGAAGGGCAAGCTGACGGAGACGGCGCATGGCTAAGACCGACACCATCGAGGTGGAAGGCGTCATCCGTGAAAGCCTGCCGAACGCGATGTTCAAGGTCGAACTCGAGAACGGCCATCAAGTGCTGGCACACATCTCGGGAAAGATCCGCAAGCACTTCATCAAGATCCTCCCCGGCGATCGGGTCAAGGTCGAACTTTCGCCCTACGACCTTTCGCGCCGCCGGATCACCTACCGCATGAGGTAACCCCCAAATGAAAGTCCGGACATCAGTCAAGCCGATCTGCGACAAGTGCAAGGTCATCAAACGCCATCGCACCGTGATGGTGATCTGCGAGAACCCCAAGCACAAGCAGCGGCAAGGTTAATCCCCCCAAACGCTTTTCGGAGTACTTATTAGATGGCACGTATAGCAGGCGTCGACATCCCGCGCGACAAGCGGATCGAGATCGCCCTCCGCTACATCTTCGGCATCGGCCCCGCCTCGGCGAAGGCCATCTGCGAGCGCACGGGCGTCAACCCGGGCACCCGTACGAGGGACCTGTCCGAGAACGAGGTCGCCCGCATCCGCGAGGAAATCGACCGCAACTGGCAGGTCGAGGGCGATCTGCGCCGCGTGGTCTCGCTGAACATCAAGCGGCTGATCGAAATCGGTTCGTATCGCGGCATCCGCCACCGGAGAGGCCTTCCGGTGCGGGGTCAGCGCACCAAGACCAACGCTCGCACCCGCCGCGGCGCCAAGAAGACCGTGGCCGGCAAGAAGAAGGCCTAGTAGAATCAAGGTTCCAGCCGTAAACCGAGAGGCTGCCAGCTCGGGACGAAGGCTTTGATAGGTAACGGGCAGCACCATTCGGGAGTAAGTTATTTTGGCAAAGCCAGCCGCAAAACCGCGTAGGCGCGAGCGGAAGAACGTCCACACGGGCGTCGTTCACATCTGCTCGACCTTCAACAACACGATCATCAGCATCACCGACCCCTCGGGGGCGGTCATTTCCTGGGGCTCCGCGGGCACCGCGGGCTTCAAGGGCGCCAAGAAGGGCACGCCGTTCGCCGCTCAGCAGGCCGCCGACCAGTGCGCGCACAAGGCCATGGAGCATGGCATGCGCAGCGTCGAGGTGGTGGTGAAGGGTCCGGGCGCCGGTCGCGAGACCGCTATTCGGGCTCTCCAGGCCGCCGGCCTCGAGATCTCGCTGATCAAGGACGTGACCCCGATCCCGCACAACGGTTGCCGCCCCCCCAAGCGGCGCCGCGTCTAGAGCAGGAGGCGAAAGGAAATGGCTCGTTACACCGACTCCGTTTGCCGCCTCTGCCGCGCGGAAGGCATCAAGCTCTTCCTCAAGGGCGAGCGCTGCAACACCAACAAGTGCGCCATCACCCGGCGCGCGTACCGTCCCGGCCAGCACGGCCAGGCCCGCGTGAAGCCGACCGAGTACGCGGTCCGTCTGCGCGAGAAGCAGAAAGCACGCCGGTTCTACGGCGTGGGCGAGAAGCAGTTCAGCAACTACTACTCCGACGCGGCGGCCCACAAGGGCGTCACGGGCGAGCAGTTGCTGCGCCTCCTCGAGATGCGCCTGGATAACGCCGTGGTGCGCCTCGGCTTCGCCGCCAGCCGCCCGCAAGGCCGGCAGATGGTCAAGCACGGGCACTTCCTGATCGAACGCAACGGCGTCAAGCGCCGCGTCGACGTCCCGAGCTTCCAGGTCCGCATCGGCGACACGATCACCGTGGGCGAGAAGTCCAAGGAGTTCGTGAAGCACGTCATCGCCACCGGGGTCGCCGCCCGCGTGCCCAACTGGCTGACGACCGACCACGACATCCTGGTGGGCAAGGTGCTCGCCAAACCGGCCCGGGAGGAGATCGATTCTCCCATCAAGGAACAGCTGATCGTCGAGTACTACTCGCGGTAGCCGAAGGAGAGACCAAACCGCATGGATAAGCCGAAAATCGAGTGCGTCGAGACCCACCTGACCCCCGAGGGTCTCACGTACAGCAAATTCGTCGCCGAACCGCTGGAGCGCGGCTACGGCACGACCCTGGGCAACGCCTTGCGCCGCGTGCTCCTCTCGGACATCGAGGGCGCGGCGATCACGGCCATCCGCATCGAAGGCGTGCCGCATGAGTTCACCACCATCCCCGGTGTGGTCGAGGACGTCGTCGACATCATCCTCAACCTCAAGGGCGTGGTGCTCAAGCTGCATTCGGGCGATCTAAAGACGGCGCACATCTCGGCTCACCAGCCGGGCATCGTGACGGCCGGGGCCATCGTGGCCGACGCCGACGTCGAGGTCGTCAACCCCGACTGGCCGATCGCCACTCTCGAGGATGGCGCGTCCATCGAGATCGAACTGCAGATCGAGAAGGGCAAGGGCTTCCGGGTCGCCGAGAAAAACCGCAAGCCGCACCAGGCCGTCGGCGTGATTCCGATCGACTCGATCTTCATGCCGATTCGCAAGCTCAACTACCTCGTCGAGGACACCCGCATCGGCCAAGAGACCGACTACGACCGGCTCCTCCTCGAGATGTGGTCCAACGGCGCCATCGAGCCGACCGAGTCCATCAGCCGGGCGGCCGACACCTTGATCCGCCACTTCGACTTCTTCGCCGACCTGGCCCGCGAAGCCATCGGCGGTGGCTCGCGGATGATCAAGGAGGAGTCGCACAAGCCGACTCCCGCCGACATGTCGATCGAGGAGCTCGAACTGTCGGTTCGCGCCTACAACTGCTTGAAGCGGGCCAACATCTACACGGTGGGCGACCTGCTCAAGAAGACCGAGCGCGAGCTCATGGACATCAAGAACTTCGGCAAGAAGTCGGCCGAGGAAGTCATCGAGCGCCTCCGCGCCTATGGCTTCACGATGGCCAGCGGCGAGCCCGGCGAGGAATACGCCGGGTCGCGTGAGGACTGATAGCGATGCGACACCAGAAGAAACGGCATCGGCTGGCGCTGCCCGCCGATCAGCGCAAGGCCCTGCTCCGGTCGCTCACGACCGAAGTGCTCCGGCACGGACAGATAATCACGACCGAAGCCCGCGCCAAGGCCGTGCGCGAGCACACCGACCACATGATCACGCTGGCCAAGCGGGGCGACCTGCATGCCCGGCGGCAGGCCGAGGCCTGGCTTTTCGAGACCGAGGTGTGCAAGCACCTCTTCGACGAGCTGGCGCCCCGGTACAAGGAGCGGCACGGCGGTTACACCCGGGTGCTCAAGACCGTGCCACGGCGCGGCGACGGCGCACCCATGGCCGTCGTGCAGCTGGTCTAGCGGCCCGCAGGCCGCTTGATCCCCGCCAGATGAACCAATACGCCCTCAAACTCGCCTACGACGGGACCGACTTCGTCGGCTTCCAGCGGCAGCGGCACGGGCGTACCGTCCAGGGTGTCCTCGAGGACGCCCTGGTCCGACTCACGGGGGAGGCCGTCGCGGACCTCAAGGTCCGCGGGGCGGGCCGCACCGATGCCGGCGTGCACGCCGAGGGGCAGGTCGTCGCGTTCCGCACCGCGCGGGACTGGGCGGCCGGCCGCTGGGTGCGCGCGCTGGGGGGCGTGCTGCCGGAGGACGTGGCCGTCCAGGCGGCCAGGGCAGTTGCGCCGGGCTTCGACCCCCGGCGCCATGCCATCGGCCGCACCTACGAGTACCGCGTGCTGGTATCGCCGGTTCGGCGGCCGCTATGCCGGCGGACGCACCACCGGGTCGCCGCGCTACCCGCGGAACGCGAGATGATCGAAGGCTGGACCGACCTGGTGGGGATTCGCGACTTCGTCGCGTTCCGCAGCACCGGAAGCTCCCCAAGGAGTACGGCCGTCACCGTCACGGAAGCGACCGTCAGCCGACATGACGCGGAAATCGCTTTCGCGATTTCCGCGGGCAGTTTCCTCTACCACATGGTTCGCAGGCTCGTGGGCGCCGCCTTGGCGGTCGGGCAGGGCAAGCTGTCCCTGGCCGATTTCCGAAGCTACCTCACGGACCGGGGCGAAGGGCTGCGGCCTGCGCCGACCGCGCCGGCCAGAGGCCTCGTTTTGACCGATGTACAGTACCCGCCTCCCTGGGAGTGGGAGGCCTAGCGAGCATCTGGAAGGTCCGTTCGATGCCGCGCCTAGAGCGGCTAGTCCGGCAAGGTACCCGGAAAGGTGTTCAGGAGTAAGGAATGAAGAGCTACGAAGCCAAACCGGCCGAACTCGAACAGCAACGGCAGTGGTACGTCGTGGACGCCGAGAACCGGACGCTTGGCCGTCTGGCCACCGAGGTCGCGACGCTGCTGCGGGGCAAGCACAAGCCCGTTTACCAGCCAAACCTGGATTGCGGCGATTTCGTCATCGTCGTCAATGCAGAAAAGGTCCGCGTCACGGGCCGCAAGCTCACCGACAAGGTTTACATCCACCATACCGGCTGGCCGGGCGGCTACCGCGAGGCCTCGCTCCGCGAGTGGCTGGATCAGCATCCCGAGCGGGTCGTGGAGTACGCCATCAAGGGCATGCTGCCCAAGAACCGCCTCGGCCGGGCGCTGTTCGGGAAGTTGAAGGTTTACGCGGGTCCCACGCACGAGCACGCGGCCCAGAAGCCGCAGGCCTATCCGCTGCTCACGGACCTGGGCGGCAAGCGCCGGGCGCGGTTGGCTGAACTGAAGGAGAAGGGCAATGGCTAAGGCATCGACCGGCAAGCAGCAGGTCCAGTACTGGGGCACGGGCCGGCGCAAGACCGCCGTCGCCCGCGTCTGGCTCACCCCCGCCACGGGCGAGACCAAGGTGAAGATCAACGACCGCACCCTCGAGGACTACCTCGGCGGCCGGGACTTGCTCGCCAAGGAGCTGTTCGTCCCGCTGACCGCGACCCAGAACGAGGGGCGCTACGACATCAACGTCAACGTGACGGGCGGCGGCATCAACGGCCAGGTCGGCGCCATCCGCCTGGGCGTGGCGCGCGCCCTGCTCAAGCTGGATCCCGAGTACCGCTCGGTCCTGCGCGAGGAGGATCTGCTCACCCGCGACCCGCGGGCCAAGGAGCGCAAGAAGTACGGCCGCAAGCGGGCCCGCAAGCGCTTCCAGTTCAGCAAGCGCTAAGGCGCTCGCAGTGCGGGGCCTCCGTCCGATGGCGGGGGCCTCGGCGCGCGGCCGGCATCCTCAAGGTTCGCCGAAGTACTCGCGGCGGCTGACGGCGACGTCGGCGACGAACATCACGCCGCTGTGCCGCGCGAAAAGGGGCCGGAGGCCGGCCAGGATGGGCTCGACCTTCTCCTCGGGCACCACGGTCATGAGCATCACGAGGCTCTCCTGCTCCGCGAACATGAAGTGGGCCTCCCGGACGCCGTGGTGGCCCTTGCCGGCGATGTTCCCGATGATCGTGTAGCCGGTCGCGTGGACCTGGTCGAAGAGGTCGGTCACGAAGGCCCGGTGATCGCCGGAAACGATCACCCGGACCTCCTTCATCGGATGCAACGTCAGCCCGCTCACTTGTCCGACTCCTTTCCGCCAAAGTGTACCCTCGTCCATGTCCCCGAAGGCCGATACCGATGGATCTCGCCGTCTTCCGGATCGATCGCGACCAGGTGCACCCACTGGTTACGGTAGTACCGCTGCAGCAGTTCGTGCCTGTCGATCAGCTCGACGATCCTGGCCCGGGGGGCCGCGACGACGGTCAGGAGGCGCATGGGTTCGTGATACGGTCGGTCGCCGCTCATGACGGTCTGGCGCGCCAGGCCGAGTCGCAGGTCGCTCCAGGGCCCAGACATGACTCCGAAGCGCCCTACGACGTTGTGGTAGACCTTGCTGCCGCTCCCGTGTATCTCGTTGTCCACGGTCGAGAAGTAGTGCTCCATGTTGATCCACTGGGCCACCAGTTGCGGTCCCGTGAGGATCACCTCGAGCAAGCGGCCGGAGGGATCCTCGCGATGGTCGTAGGAGTGTAGGAAGACCCGGCCCGCGAGGTTCAGGCCCCTGGTCAGCGCGCGCGGCGCGACGACCAGGGCGGCATTGCCCGACAGCCCCCACTCGGGCCGCACCTGGCTCCAGTCGGCGCTGCGCACCTGGACCCGCGCCGCGGCCTCCTCGGGGGTCTCGGGCGGGTCCGCGTCCGGGAGGCGAGCCAGACGCTCGAGGCTGGTCAGGCGCCCGGCTTCCGCCAGATCCTCGACCAGTCTGGCGAGGTCGCCCCGGTGCGTGTGCGGGGCGTCTTCCAGGTCGAATAGCTCCACCCGATCGGTGGTGGTGTCGTACTGGCCGGCGATGAAGTGCGCGTCCGCCGGGATCGCGATGCCCGCGGCCGCCAGCAATTCGCGCACCCGGGGGTTGTTTGCCATCGCCGCCAGCAGCCGCGCGTTGGGCTTGCCTTCGTTTCCGCCACAGGCTCCGCAGTCGAGGGCGGATTCGAAGGGGTTGTTGAGCGACGTGCTGCCGTGGGCGCAGACCAGGATCAGGCGCGCGAAGTCGCGGGTCAGCCCCATCATTCGCAGCGCCGTCTCGACGGTGACCGCCTGCTCCTCCAGCGTGTAGCCGGTGCGGGTCACGCGCTCCTTCTCCCGGGAGGCCGCTCGTGGTTCCACGCGATCGCGAGCCCGCAGCATTCCCACGAGATCGCCCAGGGCGCCCTCGTCGAGTCCCGTGGCGGCACCGGCCGCCGTCAGCGACGCCGGCAGCGTCTCATGGCCGCTCATCGCGTGGAGCCGGAGCGCCTCCACGAAGCCCGGATCGATCCGGGCGGTGCGGCGGCCCACCCGCTCGCGTACCGCTCGCCAGACCGCCGCGCGCTGCTCGGCGGCGAGCATGTCCTCCACGTCCGCGGGCGGCAGCTTGTCCACGGTCAGGCGGGTCGCGAGCGGCGGGACCAGGAGGTCGCCGAGCCAGGCGATCAGGCGCCGGAACCGGATGGGCCAGAACGTCCTGCCCACGAGCGGGAGGCCGTAGAACCAGCCGAGGGATTCGACCATGACGTAGGGCGTGACCACGTTCTGTTTGAGATCGTGCAGGAGGGTGTGGCCGGCCTTGACGAGCCTGGCCCCCGATCGCTGCTTGGGCACCACGTGCTCGAGGTGGCCGCGCGGTACTTCCCGGACCTCGTTGCGGGCCCGCAGGACCACGGGATACTGCTCCGTAGGGTGTTCCCTGCCCCACGCCAGGAAGCGCACCACGGCCGCGAAGAACCCGGCGAAGCCGAAAGTCTCGATGTCGGCGGCCGCCTCGAGGTGCCGGCGGAACGGCTCGCTCCGCACGTCGATGCAGAACAGCGCCTGCGCCTGCGGGCGAACTTGCCGCGCCTGCCGCGCGGCGGCCTCCCTGGCGGCGGCGGCGGAGCGATCGAGCATCTCGAGCAGGTGCTCCTGGTAGCTCGCTTCGAACGCCTCCAGCCACACCGGCCCGTGTGCGCGCTCGGGAAAGGCGTCCAACCAGTCCAGGAGCGTGGCGAGGTTCCGGGGGTCCCCCGCCAGGAGGACCGACGGCACGAGATCCAGTGCCGCGGCCAGACCGATGAGGCGGCGAGCGGCAGCCGCCAGGTAGTCGCGGTCCCGGAGCGGCCCGTCATCGCGCTGCAGGCGATCCGCCAGCGCGCTCCAGTTGCTTCCGGGGACGCCGGCGAGCCTGCGGGCCTCTTCGGCGTGCCACGGCGGCAAGCGATCGCCCGCGAGTTCCTTGCGAAGGAAATACTCGGCCGAACGGTCGCGCATGAAATCCAGCGCCGCGCCGAACGTCCCCCCGATGCCCAGTTCGGCCCCGCAAACCCGCCCGACGAGCTCGCGGATGTACCACAGGCGGACCGCCAGGAACTCCACCAGGCTGATGGGATGCGCCACCTGCCAGGGGTAGTCGCGTTGCTCCGCGCGCCACTTGATGAAGCCGGCCCAGCCCGGCAAAGTGGTGAGCTGGAGCGCGAGGTAGTCCTGGCGCAGGGCGGAGGGCACACCGAGCAGCTCCAGCGACTCGAGTGCGGCGTCCTCGGGCAACGCGGGCAGCGCGGCGATCTTCCCCCGGCTCCCCGAAATGCCGCAAGGCGCCCACTGGTGGATCGCGAGCGCCCGCCACGCGGCGTAGAATCCCTTTTCCCGCCCCGGCATCGGCCACGTGGCGTGGCCTTCGTCGAGGAACGCCTCGCACCACCTGATCATCTCGGCGTTGACCTGCCCCACGATGTCGGTTCCGGCCACGCCGTCGCACCAGCCTGACAGCGTCTGGAAGCGCCCCAGCGCCTCGCTGTCCTCCGCGACTGTCGCCGCGATCCGCTCGGCGACCTGGGGGGAGACCATGACCCGAGCGAGACGCTCTATCAGCTCGCGTTCGAGCGCCTCGTCCGCCACCGCCGTGGCGGCGTTCTCGTAGAGGCCATGGGTCAAGCAACCCCTGAGCGCATCGCCATGCGCGATGCGGCAGTCCCCGACCATGACCGCCTCGTCGCGGGCCACCCGCCGGAGCGCCGCGTCGAGGCGCTCCGGCCTGATTCGCCCGGAGCGCAGGTAACCGCGGTACGTGTCGCCGGAAAGGTATCCGCGCCCGCCGAGGAACTTCCGGCCCAGGCCCACCGCCTCCTCGAAGGGGAGGTACTCGAGGCTGTGGAGCGGATTGTGGTGGACGAAATTACGCATCGGCCAGTGCTGCGCGACGACCTCGCCGGCGATGCGGACGATGCCCCGCAACTCCATGCGCCGGGCGTCGAGGCTTGTCGTGGCGCTCATCCGGCCAACCTGCCCGCGGGCACGACGCCCAGGATCGCGAGGACGGCCACGACGATGTACAGCGCCGCAAGCTCCGCGGGCCGCGCATCGCCGGGCGGGGGAGCCGCCTTGCCGGAGAAGAGTGAGGCCTGCGCCAGATCGAAGAGGTACCAGGACGCGGCCAGCCAGGTGAGCAGTATGGCGACGATCCCACCCGGCCAGCCGAGGTCGGGCGCGAGCAGCATGCCCAGCAATCCGCCGAAGACGCCGAACGGCGGCAGGCCCATCGCGGCGACGGCCAGGAGCGAGAAGGCCACGCCGAAGCGCGGCATGGCCGCGGCAAGACCGCCGGCATGGCGGCCGCCGCCTCCGACGGATCGCGCCTGGCCGATCCCCAGGGCGAGGAGCATGCCGCTTGCGGCCAGGGCCGCGGCGCCGGCGAACACCGCCGCGGGCCCGGAGGCGAGCTGGCCGGCGGCCAGGAACCACCAGGGGATCGCCAGGAACGCGACGGTACCGTACGCCACGACCGCCGTCGCGCGAGGCGCCGCGAGCGCGCCGAAGGAACCGACCGCCATCCCGGCCAGCGCGAGAGCCTCGAGGGCCGAGGCCGAGCCCGCGGGCAGCCCCGGGAGGATCGCGGCCAGCCCCTGGAAGCCCACGACGGGCAGCAGCAGGGCCACGAACGCGGCCAGGCCGCCCGGGAGCACCGTCAGGGCGCCCAGGTACGCCGCGTGCAGGGGGAACAGGGGCAGCGCCGTGCCGGCCGCCACCAGCAGCGCGATCGCGCTCGCCGGCGGCGGGAGGCTCCCCGCGACCAGGCACGCCAGCGCGCCGATCGCCGCCGTGGCGATCGCCGGCCGGGGGTCCCTGGCCGCCTCGGAGCGGTAGGCGAAGAGCAGCGAGGCCACCAGGCCGAGGGGCACTCCAAGGCGGGCCGCGGGCGGCCACGAATCGCCGGCCGCGGCGCCGACCCCCGCGGCCAGCAAGGCGGCCGTCCACAGCAGGGGCGCGGCGGTGCCGGGGCGCGCCGGCTGACCGAGCAGGACCGCGAAGGCCCCCACGGCCAGGAGCCCCGCCATCACGAAGTCGCTCCCCCGCACGTACCCGGCGGTTCCCGCCCACGCGACGACTCCGCCCGTCGCCAGGGCGACCAGCAGCAGCCACCGCCTCGCGGCCGCGGGATCGCCGCGCCACGCCAGGCCGATGGCGGCTCCGACGAGGGGCACCGCAGCCAGCAGCAACGAGGTACGGGCGTCGGTCACGAGGCCCCGCCGGCGAGCGCGCGCCAAGCGCGCGCCGGCAATCCGGCCAGCGCGCGTCCCAGCCGCAAGTAGAGTTCGTCGAGATAGAGCTGATCGAAGTACAGGACGTACAGGCGGACTCGCGCCGCCTGCAGCCAGGCCGGGATTGGCATCCGCTCGCCCCGCGATTGCGCGTAGAGGTAGTACCAGCCGAGAACCACGAGCAACGTCGTCATCCCCACGAGGCCGTCGAAGATCGGCCCGGGAAGCGCGGCGGCCGCGAAGTAAGCCGCGACCGCGTCCTTGTCCGGGTAGAGGAACTCGGTGAAGCGTTCGGCCGCGAAGAGGTAGGTGAAGACCACGACGACCAGGGTCGCGAGCATGGCCCCGGACACCTTCCACGACGCCACGAACCGCAACCGGGTGAGCGTCAGGATCGCCTGGGACGAGGTCACCCAGATGAAGAACAGGAAGATGGACGCGCCCTGATGGTGGAACAGCGGGATCCGGAGGGCGCCATGCGCGACCAGCAACACCAAGAGGGGCATCAGCAACGTGGTGAAGAAGCCGGTCGCCCACGTGAGCCGCAGGAACTCGCCGCCGCCGGGGGCGGATCCATGCCCGCCCGGAAGCGCGGGTTCGCGCCTCGCCTGGTGAATGACGTCGCCGCAGTTGAGGAAGACGCTTGCCTTGAAGAGGCCGTGGGCGATCAGGTGGAACACCGCCAGCGCGAAAGCCCCGAGCCCGCACTCCATCACCATGTAGCCCATCTGGCCGATGGTCGAGTAGCCGAGCGTCTTCTTGATGTCGTTCTGGATCAGCATCAGCGACGCGCCCAGGATGGCGGTGGCCAGGCCCACGACGAACGCCACGTGCAGCGTCGTCGGACTCTGCGCGTAGAGGGGCGCCAGGCGATTCAGCAGGAACCCGCCGGCATTGATGATGCCGGCGTGCAGGAGGGCGTGCACGGGGGTCGGCGCGTACAGGGAGTGCGGCAGCCAGACGTGGACCGGGAACTGGGCCGACTTGCTCATGGCGCCCACGAAGACGAGCAGCGCCACCGCCGTGGCCCCGCTCACCTCGATGCCAGGGAACGGCGAGAGGGTGATCGGCGTGGCGGCGACCCGCGCGAAGAGCGTCTCGAACTCGATCGTGCCGTAAAGCGAGTAGGCCAGGGCGATGCCGGCAAGGAACGCCGCGTCGCCCGCTCGCAGGAAGCGGAACGTCTTGCGAGCTCCGGCTGCGGTCGCCGGATGCGCGAGGTTGTGGGCGAGCAAGGCCAGCAGGTAGCTGAGGAGCTGCCAGCAGACGAAGAGCATGACCAGGTTGGCGCTGGCGACCATGCAGAGCAGCACCGAGGTCGTGACCCCGATGAGCGCGAGGAATCGCCCGTAGCCCGCATCCTGGTACATGTAGTTCAGGGAGTAGCGGTAGATGATGGCGGCAACGCCCGAGACGAGGACCATCATCAGGGCGCCGAGGCGGTCGACGTGGAAGCCCAGGGGCAGGGCGAGACCGGCCGAGGCGGCCGCCTCGTAGAACCGGACGGTCAGGGGCCCCCTGGACGCGACGATCGCCAGGGCCGCGACCGCCAGGGCGAAGGCGCTCGCGAGGGCCAGGACGCCGTAAGCTCCCCGCCGGCGCCGCTTCGCCGGCGACCCGACGAGGATCACCGCCGCGGCCAGGAGCGGCAAGATCGGTAGCAGGAGGAGGGCGGGCATCAGCCCCCCATTATCAGGGTGTGGCGGCCGCTCGCCAGTGCCCTGAAGAAATTCCCGGGCCGACTTGGGAAATTGGTGACATCTACCGCTTTGCAGGGTCCCGCCCGGTGTCCTATCATCTGGATGCGCCCCCCGGTCCCTAGTCGACCAACATTTACTAGTGGACTCAATCAGGGGGCGCCATTCCTGTCTTTGGAACGCACATGGCCTACGACGAGAAGCTAGCCGAACGCATTCGCAAGGTTCTGCCCCCCGACGAGTCGATCGTCGAAAGGAAGATGTTCGGCGGGGTGGCGTGGATGATCCGCGGCAACATGTTCGTGGGCATCGTCAAGAACGACCTGATGGTGCGCGTGGGCAAGGAGGGCAACGCCGCCGCTCTTGCCCAGCCGCATGCCAGGCCGATGGACTTCAGCGGCAAGCCCATGGACGGGTACGTCTACGTGGCGCCGCCGGGCGTGGCCAGCGACAAGGATCTCGCGGCCTGGGTGGACCGCGGCGCGACGTTCGCGCTGTCGCTGCCTCCCAAGTAATCCCGGCCGCCCGCGCGGCCAGGCCGGCACCGCCCGGATCGATCAGCGCTTGGCCGAAATCAGTGCCAGCACCCGGGCCGCTTCGCTCCTGGCGTTTTCCGCCCTGGCGCGGTGCTCTTCCTTTGCATCCTTGACGAATGCGGCCTGCTCGCCCTGGAAGACACCGTAGAGCGCTTCGTACTTGGCGATCAGCTTGCCCGTGGAATCGGCGGCCGTCACCGGCATATCGGCGGGGGACTGCTTCTCGCCCACCTTCCCGGCCGCCTTCCGGTGCTCCCAGGTGAAAGCGTCCGGGGTCTTGAACCACTCGTGCGCCCGCGCCCGTTCCATGGCGTCGGCACTAATCGTCTTGCCCCGCAGGAGGCCTTCCACGCGCCCGAACGCCTGCCGGGCCCTGGACGCCTCGTCCCGCAGGGCGCCGGCCTTGTCCTTCTCGCCCTTGCCCTCCAGTTCGTCGGCGTCCGCGAGGTGGCGATGGTAGAGGCCGTTGAGGCCGGTCAGGGAGCGCACCAGGCTCCCGAAGGAACTGCTGCCGTCCACCGCGGCCAGGTCCTGCAGCGACCCGGTGGCGGCCGTCCCGGCCCTGGCGGGCTTCGGCGGCGCCTCGTAGGTGGCGGCGTACGCCAGCCGCCACTCGCGGGCGCGTTCCCTCTCGAACCCGGTGGGACCGGCGGCCTTGGCGTCCAGCAAGCCCTTGACCTTGCTCATCAGGCTCTCGAGTTCGGTGATATCCGTGGCCGAACCCTTGGCCTCCACGAGCGACTGCCTGATAGCGGCGCTCAAATGACCTGGCGCCTATCGGACGCAGGCACGGAGGCCTGCGCCACCGATGCAACGGGTGGGGCCGGCCTCCGTGCCGGCCGCGATGCCGGAGCGAAG
>Ga0194120_10006619_pt1 | contig 16272 bp, 17 predicted proteins | sample TA2MahCa65mmetaG_FD_148642 | JGI IMG/M metagenome (GOLD analysis project Ga0194120, IMG submission 148642) | Freshwater microbial communities from Lake Tanganyika, Tanzania - TA2015019 Mahale Deep Cast 65m | ecosystem: Environmental > Aquatic > Freshwater > Lake | place: Tanzania: Lake...
TACCCGCCTCGCCTTGGGGCCCCGACGCTTTCGCTGAGTTGGCTTGCTATGCGACTCCATGCCATCGAGGTTCGCACGCCTGCTTCCTCCACGAAACCCGGAGCGAACTTAAGGCTCGCGGTACTAGCGCAACACTACTTCAAGATCTTGAAGGTGTCGGCCATCGCCGTGGCCGTCTGGACCCACACCGGGAAGGTCTCGGGCGGCGAGACCAGGAAGTTTAGCTGGTAGGCCTTGTCGCCCTTGATCGCGACCGTCTGGCGGCTCTTGAACTCCTTGCCCTGCACCTTGATCGAGTGCTCGACGATCTGGGCATTCTCGCTGCCCAGCTTGGCCGACGCCGTGGCGAAGATGGTCTCGCCCTGCGCCTTCATCTCGTCGGCATAGCCTTTGACGTAGGCATTGAGCGCCACGTCCTCGGGGACACCGGCTGTCACGGTGGCCACGATGACGCCCAGGGCGACCTCGGCCGGCAGCTTGAGGGTGCCCTCGAATAGCACGACCTGCTTGCCGGTGCCCGGCGATTCCTTCCAGTCGGCGGGATACTTGATGGTGAACTGCCCGCCCGGATCCTTGTACTCGGCCGACGGGGGAATGCCCGGCCGGCTGTCCGGCTGGGTGAGGAACGGCAGGAAGTTTGCCAGCTGCGCGCAGCCGGCCAGGGCCAGCGGGGCTGCGAATGCGACGGCGAGTCCGGCGCGGCGGCGCCAGTTACGGTTAGCGATGGCCATGACCTGAACCTCTGCTTTCGGCGTTCATGTTACACGGTAAAGTAGGGCCGTGGCTTCCGAAATGGATTGGTACCGGGACGCGATCATCTACGAGGTGCGCGTCCGCTCGTATTCCGACGGCAATGGCGACGGCATCGGCGATTTCCGCGGCCTGATCGGCAAGCTGGATTACATCCGCGATCTGGGCGTCACGGCGATCTGGATCCTGCCGTTCTATCCCTCGCCGCTCACCGACGACGGCTACGACATCGCCGACTACCTCGGCGTGCATCCCGACTGCGGCACCCTGGAAGACTTCGAGGAGTTCCTCGCCGAGGCGCACCGGCGCGATCTCCAGGTGATCACCGAACTGGTGCTCAACCACACGTCCGACCGGCACCCCTGGTTCCAGCGAGCCCGCGGTGCGCCCCCCGGCAGCCCGGAGCGCGACTGGTACGTCTGGAGCGACACTCCCGAGCGCTACCAGGACGTGCGCATCATCTTCCAGGATTTCGAGCCCTCCAACTGGACCTGGGACGAACAGGCCGGCGCATACTTCTGGCACCGGTTCTACCGCACCCAGCCCGATCTCAACTTCGCTTCGCCCGACGTGCGGCGCGCCATGCTAGAGGTGGTCGATTTCTGGCTGGGCATGGGCGTTGACGGGTTGCGCCTCGACGCGGTTCCGTACCTCTTCGAGCGCGAGGGCACGACCTGCGACAACCTGCCGGAGACGCACGCGTTCCTGCGCGAGTTGCGCGCCCACATCGACGCCCGCCACCCGGGCCGGATGCTGCTCGCCGAGGCCAACCTCTGGCCGGAGGAAGCCGCGGCCTACTTCGGCGAAAAGGGCGACGAATGCCACATGGCGTTCAACTTCCCGATCATGCCGCGGCTGTACCTGGCGCTAGCCACGGGCGATCGCACGCCGGTCTCGTGGATACTCGGGCGCATGCCGCCGCTGCCGCCGGGCGCCCAGTGGGCGACCTTCCTGCGCAACCACGACGAGCTCACGCTGGAGATGGTCACGCCGGCCGAACGGGCCCTGATGCACGAGGTCTACGCCGCGGATCGGCGAGCGATCGTCAACCTCGGCATCCGCCGCCGCCTGGCGCCGCTGTGCGGCGGGGATCGGCGCAAAATCGAGCTTCTCACCACCCTCTTGCTCGCCCTGCCCGGCACGCCCGTCCTGTACTACGGCGACGAGATCGGCATGGGCGACGACCTGTCTCTGCCCGACCGCTACGGGGTGCGCACGCCCATGCAGTGGTCGGCGGAACCCTTCGCCGGCGTTTCGGCGACAGAACCCGCCCTGCCGGTGGTCGCCGAACCGCCATTCTCATACGTGGACGTCAACGTGGCGGCCCAGGATCCCTACCCCGACTCGCTCCTCAACTGGACGCGGCGCGCGCTCGCCACCCGCGCCGACATGGCCGAACTCTTCGGCCGCGGCGGCATGACGCTGGTGGACACCGAGAACGCCCACGTGCTGGCCTTCCTGCGCGACTACGCCTTCCGCACCGTCCTGGTGGTGGCCAACTTCGCGTGCACGCCGCAGGCCGCCGACCTCGCGCTGACGCGCTATTCCGGCCGCGTGCCGGCGGATCTGGGCAGCGGCGAGCGCTGGCCGGCGCTCACGGCCGATCCGTACCGCGTGACGCTCGGGCCCTACGGCGTGTACTGGCTGGAACTCACCAGGTGAACCCGACCCGGGCCACATCCAGCAGGAAGTTCGTCTCGTCGTACTTGAAGAGGTAGGACCGGGTCAGGCCCGCTTCCACGTAGGCGTGGCCGGGATCGACCGGGTGCCGGTACCCCAGGCCCGCTCCCACCGCCAGGGCGTCATATGTGGGCGTGCCCGTGGCAAACGCGCGGCCGCCCCGCAGCGCCAGGTAGAAGCGGCGGCCGAGGTCGCCGGCCACGGGCGCGAGGCGGATGTAGCCGCCCAGACTCGCACCCAGGGCCGTCTCGCCCGGCACGTACCAGAAGCCGTCGGCCGCCAGACCCATCTCGGCGGCGCGGTCTTCCGACGCGATGCCCACCTCCCCGCCGAGAGCCAGGTAGGGCGCGGGGCCGACGACGTGGACGCCGCGGGTGACGGCCACGGCCAGGAGCGCTTCCGGCAACATCGGGCCTCCTACTGCGACAGATCGAGTTCGGCCGACAGCGGCGCGTGGTCGGACAGCGGCAGCGTCGCCATGCCGCCTCGCGCCGCGTCCTGGTGCATGACGCCGCTACCGGCCTTGAACTTGCCGTTGGTGAACAGGTGGTCGAGGGTGCGGTTCCATGCGCCGTTCTTGTCGGCGGTGTAGCTGTACCAGGGGCTGTTGTCCTTGACGTAGTCGGCCAGGGGAATGGCCGCGTCGTAAGTCGTGTAGAGGTCGCGGAGCCACTCGACCTCTTCGCCGTACTGGTCGGGCGGGAAATCGGGATCCTTGCAGACCTGGTCGGGGAAGTCCTTGACCTTCGTCGTGCCGGGCGGCACCGAGTTGAGGTCGCCGCCGGCCACCACGCGCCCCCTGGCCGCGAGGTCCTTCACCTTGGCCTCGAACTGCTCGATGTGCCGCTTCTTGGTGCCATCCTTGGCGTAGGCCTCGGTGTGGACGTTGACCAGGGTGATCTTGCGCTTGCCCGGGACGTCCAGGTCGGCCACCAGCATGTTGCGCTTGAGGTAGAACTGCCTGTAGAGGGCGTCGGCGTCGCCGCGCAGCGGCAACTGGTAGCGCGTGGCGTTGGTGAGCGGCCACTTCGCGAGGATGGCGTTGCCCGAGTCCATGTTGCGCAGGTTGTTGACGGGGATGAACTGCGAGCGCCAGTGCGAGGCGTACACGCCATAGCCCAGGCTGGTCTCGTCCACGAAGCGCCGCATCATGTCCACGCCGGCCACCCGGAACGACCCCACGTCGCATTCCTGGAGCAGCAGCACGTCCGGGTCGCTCTGCTTGATCTTGGCGATCAGGCCGTTCATGTTGGCGTCCACCTCGGCGCGGGTCATGACGTTGCGATCGCCGAAGCAGTCGAACCAGAAGTCGATGCGGCCGCCGGCAAACTTGACGTTCCAGGTCATTACATTTAGCGTGTCGCCCGTGGGCGCCGCAGCGGGGCTCTTGCCCGCGCCCGCGTAGGTCCGGTCGGAACGGACCGCCGAGACGGGCTCGAACGTGTTGGCCAGCGGATCGCACGCCGCCAGGAGCGCGGCGATCGGCACGAGCCTGCGAAACATCGCCAATCAGCCTAGCATCAAACCCCGGACGCCGCCCCGAGGAACGACCGACACCCGCCCGTGTGATACGATTTCCGCCATTATGGCCATCGCAGAGACGCCCAGGCCCACCGATTTCATTCGGCAGATAGTCGGCGACGATCTCCGCAGCGGGAAGCACGAGACCGTCGTCACGCGCTTCCCGCCCGAGCCGAACGGCTACCTGCACATCGGCCATGCCAAGTCCATCTGCCTCAACTTCGGCATCGCCCGGGAGTTCGGCGGCCGCTGCCACCTGCGCTTCGACGACACCAATCCGGCCAAGGAAGAGGTCGAGTACGTCGAGTCCATCCAGGCCGACGTGCGCTGGCTGGGGTTCGAGTGGGGCGACCACCTGTACTACGCCTCGGACTACTTCGAGAAGATGTACGAGTTCGGCGTTCACCTCATAAAGACGGGAAAGGCGTTCGTCTGCGACCTGTCCTTCGACGAGTTGCGCGAGTACCGCGGCACGCTGACCGAGCCCGGGCGCCGGAGCCCGTACTTCGACCGGTCGGCCGAGGAGAGCCTGGACCTGTTCGCGCGGATGCGCGCCGGGGAATTCCCTGACGGCATGCGGACGCTGCGAGCCAGGATCGACATGGCGTCCCCAAACCTCAACATGCGCGACCCGGTCCTCTATCGCATCAAGAAGGTGCACCACCACCGGACGGGCGCGGACTGGTGCCTCTACCCGATGTACGACTACGCCCATTGCATCTCGGACGCGCTCGAAGGCATCACGCACTCGATCTGCACGCTCGAGTTCGAGGATCACCGGCCGCTCTACGACTGGCTTCTCGACCAGTTGCCCGCGCCTTGCCATCCGCAGCAGATAGAGTTTGCCAAGCTCAACTTGAGCTACACGCTCATGAGCAAGCGCAACCTCCTCCGCCTGGTCAAGGAAGGCGTGGTGCGCGGCTGGGACGATCCGCGCATGCCCACCATCTCGGGCCTGCGCCGGCGCGGCTATCCGCCCGAGGCCATCCGGGCCTTCTGCGAGACCATCGGCGTGGCCAAGGCAAACAGCACGGTGGACCTGGCGTTGCTCGAGCACGCGGTGCGCGAGGACCTCAACAAGCGCGCCCCGCGCCGCATGGCGGTGCTCGACCCGCTCAAGCTCGTGATCACGAACTACCCCGAAGACGGCGAGGAATGGTTCGACTCGGAGAACAACCCCGAGGATCCGGGGGCGGGCACCCGCAAGATCCCGTTCTCGCGGGAGCTGTACATCGAGCAGGACGATTTCCGCGAGGTTCCGCCGCCCAAGTACCACCGGCTTTCTCCCGGCAAGGAGATCCGGCTGAAAAACGCGTACTACGTGACGGCGGTGGACTTCGACAAGGATCCCGCGACGGGCCGCATCACCGAGGTGCGCTGCACTTACGATCCCGCCACCCGCGGCGGCACGTCTGGCGACGGCCGCATCGTCCGCGGCACGTCCCACTGGGTATCGGCCCGGCATGCGGTCGAGGCAGAGGTGCGCCTGTACGAAAACCTGTGGACCGTGGCGGATCCAGGATCGGCCGACGATCTGCTCGCGGTCCTCAACCCGCGGTCCCTCGCATCCGTGACGGCGCTGATCGAGCCGAGCCTGGCCGAAGCCGACGCCGGCGAGCGATTCCAGTTCCTGCGCTCGGGCTACTTCTGCGTGGATCCGGACACCACGCCCGAACGGCCGGTCTTCAACCGCACCATCACGCTGCGCGACACCTGGGCCAAGGAGCAAAAGAAAAGTTAAGGCCGGCCGGGTACGTAAGCGCCGATGTAAGCAACCTGCCGCAGGCTGGAGGAAATTGGAGGGGGATGCCGGGGCGACCTTACCGCCCCTCATAAAGTCGATTACCCGGACTCGCAACCCTGTCGAAGCAGGTGGCCGGCCGCGAATTGCCGCGGCCGGCCACCGCGCGCGATACGCAGTTTCCGCGGTAGTGCAAAGAAAAAATTAAGAAAACTCCACTTACCAACCAGGCCTCAGTGGGCAAAATAGCTTTGGGCCTGGAATGAAAGGAAAGCAAGCCGCCGGAAAGGCGGTCCCGGGGCTCGGTGCCAGTGGCAACGGCCGTTCCACCCGATCGTTTGCGAATGCGCGACGCCTCCTCCTGCTGAGCGGGGACATGCTTGCGCCCCAGCAGACGCGGGCCGTCGAGACGTTCTACGACCTGTTTTCCGACCTCCCCCGCATCGGCATGGGTCCCACCATCCTGGGCAAGGGGGTCAAGGCGCCGTCCGAACCGGTCCTGCGCGCGCTCGGAGAAGCCCTGTCGTCAGAGCACTCCTCGATCGACGTGGTGGGCGCCTCCAACGTGGAGCACCTGGCCAGCGTGTACCGCGGCGTGCTCACCGACGCGGCCGCCGACGCCCGCCGCCCCCTCGCGCAGGCCGAGGTGGATCGCCTGGCCCTGGAGACGGTCCTGACGGACGCGTTCATGAAGGGCCGCTCGCCGGCCGATCTCGAGGCGGCCGAGACGGTGCCGACGAACTACGGCGAGACTGGCGGCGCCATCTTCGACGGCATGAAGCGCTACCTCAAGAACGCCGTGCGCGACGGCGGGACGATGTCGCCGGCCGTCCGCAAGGTCGTCTACGAGTGGATCGACTGCGGCGCCGTGCCGGCGCACAAGCTGGCGGTGCGGGTCGCGGCCGCCACGAGCGGCCTCACCGAGGCGCAGGGGATCGAGCTCAAGCACGTCTGGAAGAGCCGCCTGATGCAGTCGGGACGTAGCCTTGCCGCGCAGGGCTTCCTGCAGGGCACGTGGCTGCACGGCATTCCCGCGTTCGGGAAGATCGTCGCGGCCGTGACGGCGGCGGGCCTCCCGGAAGAGATGGCCCCGGACGTCATGGAGTCGGTGCTGGGCCACCACATGGCCGGTTTCGTCGCGGCCGGCTTCGCCAAGGGCGGCCTGCGCGTCGACTTCGCGAAGATGGAGCGCCGCGGCCAGATCCCTGAGGGCGCGGGACAGCGCCTGACCGACCTCTACGACACCGCGACCGAACTCGCCGGCATCTGGCGACCCCGCATCGATCACGCTTCGTTCCACGGTCTGGGCCTGAGCGAGGAGGAACGGGATGCCTACGCCCTGGATGCGGGCCGGATGCGGGATGCCATCGATCGCATGTCGCCCGCGGGCCGCAGCCAGTTGCTGAACGACGACTACATGCAGTTCACCGACCTGGGCATGCCCAAGTGGCTCGCCATGGGACGGGCGTTCTACGGCCACGACGGCGAGATCTCCAACGGCGAACTGATCCAGAACGTCTACGCCAAGATGGTCCAGCCCTACCTCGAGGAGAACCAGGCGCGCGGCTCGGGCGACGCCTTCGTCATCGGCACGGCGCCGGTGGCGAGCCGCCTGGGCGTGCGCCTCGACCCGGACGCGATCGTCTACCGGCCCGCCGGACCCGATCATCCGGCCTTCCACACCCTGGCGAAGCTCGTCGCCATGGACCCTCCCCTCGCCCGCGCCGCCCGCCGCGACCTCGGCAAAGAAGTCGGCCAGGTCGAGTCGGCGGCCCTCGTGGACTGGTTCCGGAAGATCCCGGCCGACATCGACACCCTGGCCCGCCTGGCCGGCCGCCCCGACTAGCGGCCCCCCTGCCCGGTGGGGCCGGCGTCCCCGCCGGCCCCCTTGACATTCGTTTCCGGTTTCGATAGTATCCGATATATCGGAATGTATTGCGTTGCATCGCGACGCACACGATGGAGGAAGCTGACATGTTCGGAAAGCGGTGGCAAGCCCACGCCTGGGGCCCGCCGGTGCGCGGCATCCGGCGCAAGATCCAGGCGACCCTCGAGGAGCTGGTGCTGGAGGAACTCGAGAAGCGGCCGCAAAACGGCCTGGGCCTCATCGAGTCGCTCTCCGAGCGCTTTCGCGGCTGGCTCCCGGTCGGCGCCGACGCGGTCTACCCGCTCCTCGCACTGCTCGAGGATCGCGGCCAGGTCGAGCGCGGCGCGGGCAACGTCTTCTCCTTGACCGACGCCGGGCGGGCGCGCCTGGAAGACGCGCGCCTCCAGCGCGCCCAGCGCGACGCCGCGGCCGGCGAGGACTTGCCGTCCGGCGAGTGCCCGGGCGGATTCGAGCACGGCCCGGCGTGGCTGCATCACCTCGACGCGGCCAAGCTCGGTAAGATCAAGGACGTGGTCCACAGGGCGTTTGCCGATATCCGGGCGATCGCCGTCGGCTAGGAGTCAGCGTGTTCGGTCGAGGATGGCACGGCGGAGGGCCCCGCGGGCGCCTGTTCGAAAAGGGCGACCTCAAGTACGTCATCCTAGACCTCCTGTCCGAGCGCCCGCGCCACGGCTACGACATCATCCAGGAGCTCGAGGAGCGTTTCCGGGGCTTCTACACCCCCAGCCCGGGCTCGGTCTATCCGATCCTGCAGATGCTCGAGGACATGGGCCTGGTGACCGTGGAGCCGCGAGACGGCCGCAAGACCTACACCATCACCGCGGCCGGGCGTGAGACCCTCGCGGAGCGCCGGCCGCAGGTGGACGAGATCTGGTCGCGACTGGCGGTCGGCTTCGGGCACCCCCAGGACGACATGCACGCCCTCTGGCACGATCTCAAGGACGAACTGCGCGAACTGGCGCTCCTGTTCGGCAAGCGCGCCCTGGCCCGCCACATCGATGCCGAAAAGGTGCGCCGCATCCACGCGGTGATCAGCCGGGCCCGCAAGGAGATCGAAGCGATCCTCTCGTCGTGACGCTCGGGTCGCTGTGTTTCCTCCTGGCGGCGGGAGTCGTGGCCGGGGTGGTCACGACAGTGGCGAGCCTTGGAGGCGGCGTCCTGGTGGTGGCCCTGCTGGGCATGACCGCGCCCATGGCGACGGTCCTGGGCATTTCGGCGCCCGCGCTGATGATCGGCAATCTCTCGCGCGCGATCATGCTCCGGCGGGCCATCGACTGGCCGATGGCGGCGCGCTTCTCGGCCGCCGCCGTCCCGGCCGCCCTCCTGGCGAGTCTGACCGCGGCGGCCATGCCAGGCGACCTGCTCGAGTTGCTGGTCGCGGGCTTCCTGCTGGCCTTCTGCGCGCACGAGGCGCTGGCGAAGCCCCGGGACGAGGTCCCGGCGTCGCCGCACGCTTCCTGGCTCGCCCTGGCGGCCGGCGCCGTCACCGGCGCGGTGAGCGGCCTGACGGGCGTGGCGGGCTTCGTGGCCTCGCCGTTGCTGCTGCGACTGGGTCTCGCCCCGCTGAGCCTGGTCGCGACGTCGGCCACCTGCATGGCCGCGGTCCACCTGGCCAAGGGGGTGGGCTTCTCGCTCGCCGCCGTCCTGACACCCGCGCTGCTGCCCGGGGCGGCCGTGCTGGCCGCGGGCATCGTGGCCGGCAACGCCCTGGGTGCGCGCTTGCTCGCGCGCATGCCGCGCGAGGTCTTCCGGAAGGTCCTCGTGATCGTGGTCGGGCTGGCGAGCCTGCAACTCGCCTTTTCGGCCCTGCGAGGCTGTAGCTAGCCCTTGGGCTGCCCCGCCAGCCAGGCGAGGTACTTGGCCGTGAAACCGCCCACCAGGTCGCCCAGGTTGCCCAGGCGCGGCGTAGTGCCGTTATCCTTGGGCTGGGTGTTCAGCCACTGCAAGTACTTGGCCGAGAAGCCGCCGACGAGCGCTCCGAGGGCACCGGTCCGGGGGGTTTCGGGAGCGGCCTTGGGCTGGCCTTCGAGCCACTGCAGATACTTCGCGGAGAAGCCGCCGCGCAGATCGCCGAGGTTGCCGGTGCGCGGCGCCTCGGGCGCGGCCTTGGGCTGTTGCGCGAGCCAGTTGGTGTACTTGTCCGAGAATCCGCCGCGCAGATCTCCGAGGTTCCCCGTCCTGGGCGTCGAAGGCGCGGCCGTGGGCTGCGTCTTGAGCCAGGTCGTGTACTTCTCGGAGAACCCTCCGGTCATTCCACCGATTGGCATGCCCCTTCTCCTCCTCAGGCTAGTGTCTTGTCCCCGGTCCCGCGGGCCCGGGTGCGAGACTTAACTCAAAGCACAAGAACTTTTCAGGGGCCGCAACCGCTCGAAATCTGCGCTTAAATAAGGGCGTGCCCGCGCTCGCCCCGACGCCCTCCCCGCCGGCCGAGGTCCGGTTGGCCGAATTCCTGGTGCCCCGGCCCGGGGCCTTCGCGCGCAAGCGCTTCCACGTCAAGGCGCTGCGCTGGAACGGCACGCGCCTCGCGGACACGGAGTTCGAGAACGTCCAGACCCTGCTGAGCCTCACGGCTACCGGCACGGTCTCGCACTGGAAGCTTTCCACCGGGACCGCCACCGAGTCGGCCGAAGTCGCGTCGGACGGCCGCGTCTTCGTGATCCAGCAATTCTCGTGGCAGAAGGATCGGATAGGCCGCGACTACCCGGCCGGCGTCCTGGGCGCCGCCACGGTCTACGAGTGGACCGGCGACCCGTCGCGCGGGCGGGATCTCAAGCTGCGCGTCGTCGGCCGCGAGACGCTAGCCGCGGCCGGCCGCACGTTTCAGACGGTAGTATTCGAAGGGCACGACGGCATGTTCCGGTCGAAGACCTGGCAGGCCGCGGGCTTCGGCGAGGTGCAGTCCGAGGTGCGATCGGGCCCGGTCCTGCTGTCCCGGCGCCGCCTCGTGGCGATCGAGCGCTGACCGATCACCTCATGGGCGGCAAGCGACCGGTCGGCCACTGGGACGGGCCGCCGGGGTAGCCGGGCAAGCCCCAGTGCGTACCCGGCGCGTGCGGGGTGTGCGGCAGCTCCGGATACTGCTGCTTGTGGTGGAAGAACGGGTTACCGTGCTGGACCCGGCCCCAGAACAGCCACGCTTGGTAGGCGGCCATCGGATCGCGCATGCCGGGCCAGTAGTGCGGCGTCTTCATGAAGTCGAGCACGCCCTCGCCCGGGTGGAGGTGCGGCCGATGCGGCGCCGGACCCATCTGCGGAGGCGGCTCGGGACCCATCTGTGCCCAGGGTCGGGGCCTCGGCGGCCACTGGCCCGTCGACCAGGCCGCACCTGGACCGAGGGGCCCCTGCAGGCTCCCGGGGAGCTGCGGCGTCCCGCCCGCCTGGGGCGACGCCGGCTGCGACATCGCGTCGCCTCCCATCGGTCCCATGGCCGCTCGCCTGTCGCCCGCCGCCTGCAGCGGCTGGCTGGCGCCGCATCCCGCCGCCAACAGCGCGGCGACTCCGGCCGCAACGAATGCCCTAGCGACGTCGCGAGACCGAAACTGACAGCCGGCACTCATTCGATCCCCCTCCTGGCGAGGCCAGCACCCTATTCGGGCCGCCGAAGTGCCACTTCGGCCCAGGAGACGAAAAGGTCCTCCACCGCCGGAGTGGCGCCAAAATCAGGGGCCTGGGAAAACGTGCCGGAAGTTGGAGGGAGGTCCGAATGAGTCGGCCGGGGGGTAATCTCACCTTGCTGCTGGCGCTGGCCGCCGTTGCGGGGTGCGGCGTGAAACCGCCAGGCGAGAGCGGCTACCAGGTGCAGCAAGTGGATTACACCCAGGGCCTGTGCCGTATCGGCCTGGATCGGTGTCAGAGCATCAGCGGCTACGGCTCGATCGATTGCATCGACCGGTACCAGTACTGCCTGACGGTGATGGGCCCGCGCAGCGGGTACGTCCCGCCATCGCAGCGGGGCTACTCGCCGCCGCTGAGCTATCCGCCACCGGTGGCCTATCCGCCGCCGGTGACCTATCCGCCGCCGGCGCCGCCGACCGCCTTCGGCCCGCCGAGCCCGACCGAGGACGTCTACTACATGAAGGCCGACCCGCCGGGACAGCCGCAACCGCCACAGCAGCAGCAGCAGCAGCGGTGGATTCCGCCGGGCCGGACCTGGGGCAGGTAATCCCTACGCTTCTCCCCACTACCAGATCGGTAGCGGGCCGCGGCAACGGCGGCGCTGTCCGAAACCGCGGGTGATGCTGGCCAGAACTACCTAGGGGTCGATCGGCCGTCGCGGCTAGAGTACCCGGGACAGAAGAGGTCGCGTGAATGCCGATCGAATTGGTCCGGGACCTGCCCACCCTGGAAGCGCTCGCGAAAGGCTGGACGAGCCTTCCGGCGGATCATCCCTTCGCCACCTTCGGCTTCGCCCGCGCGTGGCTCGCCCACTTCCGGGAGTCGGCCGAACCCTTCGCGATCGTCCGGACCGACGGCACCGGGACGCTGGACGCCGTCGCGGCCTGGGCGATCGTGACCGGCCCGGGCGGCACCAGGCTGCTCACCGGGGTGGGCGCGCGCGACGCCGGCCTCCACGACCCGATCGTCCGCCATGCCAAGGACATGCCGGCGTTCGCGGGCGACATCGCCGGCGCCTTGCGGGCGGCCCGGGGGCAGTGGGACCTGCTGGCCCTCGTCCTCCGCCCCGCCGCGAGCGGCCCCTTGCTAGCGAGCCTCCCGCGTGTCGGCTGGACCATGGCGGCGCCGGTGCCATGGGAGCAACACGCGGTCATCGAGTTCGCGGCCGGGTGGGACGCCTACTGGGCGGAACGCTCCCGCCACTTCGCCGACACGAGGCGCAAGGCCCGCAAGATCGCGCAGCGACCTCACCGGTTCTACCTCGCGAGCCCCGCCCGGGCGCGCGATTTGATGCCCGACCTCTTCCGCCTGCACGCGGAAAACCTGGCAGCTCTTGGCGACTGGCGCGAACTCTACCTCTTTCTGGCGACCTACCTGCCCGATGCCGTGGCACGCGGCGACGCCTGCATGCCCATCCTCGAGATCGACGGGAAGATCGCCGCGATTGACCTCCTGCTGCGCTCCGGCCCCTGCTGCTATGGCTTCCTGCGCGCCCTGGATCCCGAGTTCCGCCACCTTGGCGCCGGCATCGCCCTGACGACCTGGGCGCTCGAGAAGCTGGCCGGGGACGGCGTCCGGACCGTCGACTGCGGCGCGGGCCAGCACGACTGGAAGGCGCGGTTCGCCACGGGAGCACTGGCAACAGTCTGCGTCCAGGTGCCCGTCACACCCGCCGGGTTGCTCGCGCTCGACCGGGCGTGGCTGCGCCGCTACGCCTCGCACCGCCTCTCATGGGCGCGCCGGTTGCTCGCGCGGCCGGCCGCCTCCTAGCGCCAGAAGGAGGAACCAGCTTGCCGACCGCCGATCCTGCCCGGACCGTCGCCATTCCCGGACCCACCGGAGACCCCGTGGAAGTGGACGTCGTCTACGATCCCGCCACAGATCCCGCGGCGGGCGCGACCGATCCCCGGACCCTGGGCGCACTCCTGGAAGCCGAAGGGTTCGCCCTCGCCCGGGGGTTGCTGTCGCCCGCGCGTTGCGCCGAGTTGATCGCCGCGTTCCGGGCCGAGGTGAAGCCGGCGCGCGCGCCCTTCTACCGCCATGAAACCGATCATCCCGAAGCCCACGTCTTCACGGCCGACGGCTTCATGAAGCACCCGGTGCTCAATCCGCACGAACTCTGGTCGCGCCGCTACGGCCGCACCCGCCGCCTCTCGCAGGCATTGCTCGCTGACCTGGCGCTCCAGCGCCTCATGGAGGGGCTGTTCGGCGAACCGGGCAAGCTGATCCACTCGATGTACTTCGAGGGCAACCAGAAGACCTGGGCGCACCGGGACACGTACTACGTGGACTCGACCCGCCTGGGCGCCATGGTCGGCGTGTGGATCGCCCTGGAGGACATTCACCCCGGAGCCGGCCGGTTCTACGTCTACCCGCGCAGCCATCGATTGCCCGTCCCTGAGCTGGGAGACGGCTTCGCGGCGGATCCAAACGAGCCCGATTACAAGGCGCGGGTCCTCGGTGAGATCGCCCGGAGCGGCCTGAAATGCCACGCGCCGGCGTTGCGGGCCGGCGACGTGCTGCTGTTCGGTTCACGCACGATCCATGGCAGCCTGCCCAACCCCGAAAGCGGCAAGTCGCGCAACGCCCTGACCGGCCACTTCATTCCGGTCTCGCACGGCATCGTCTGGTTCCACCGGGACGTGCGCCCGGAGCGCTCGCGGGTGATCGACGGGCTCACGGTGCACTTCAACAAGGATCTCGACCTCCCTGCCAACCGCCTGGCACTCTACCGGGAAGCCCTCGCGACCGCCGCGCTGAAGCGGGCGCGGGCCCTCAAGGCTCGGCTGCAGGCCTGAAGGCGTCGGCGAAAGCCGCCATGGCGTCTCGCACGAAAACCGCCAGCCCGGGCCGGATCCGGTCGTAGGTCGCCGTGAAGCGCGCATCGTCCACGTACATCTGCCCCAGGTTGCGGAACGCCTCGGGCGAACAGTCCCAGAACCGGTTCACCCAGGCATGGTGGCGCGCCGCCACGGCCTGGACCTCGGGATCGGCTGGGTCCCGGCCCACCAGACCGGCAAAGCCGGTCCCGATCGCCTCCGCCTCCGCCTTGATCGCGTCGCGGTCCTGGGCGCTCAGCCTCTCCATGCGCCGGTAGGAGTCGGCGACGACGTCCTTCCCCCACCGCTGTTCGGCCTCGGCGCGATAGCGCGAATCGTCGAACCCCTCGAAGAGTTGCTCTGCCGACATCTCGGTTCCTCCTTCCATGGCCGCGATCGTGCGGTCCAGCGTGGCGATCAGCCCGATAATCCGGTCCTGGCGGGCCGCCAGTCGCTCCCTATGCTGGAGCAGCGCGGATCGCCGATCGTGCGCGGGAGCGTCCAGGATGGCGCGAATCCGTGCCAGGTCGCAGTCGAGTTCCCGCAGGATCAGGATCTCCTGCAGCCGTGCCAGGTCGGCCTGCCCGTAGAGGCGGTAGCCCGCCCCGCTCACCGCCGACGGCTTGAGCAGGCCGATCCGGTCGTAGTGGTGCAGGGTCCGGACGGTGACCCCCGCCAGGTCGGCGACGCGCTTCACGGTGTACGCCATGTCCCCACCGTAAAGGACGACGCTACGTCAGAGTCAAGACCTCGATCACGATGCTTGCCGCACGGCCGCGAGGAACTTGTCCCAGGTCGTGCGCTTCTCGAAGTGGCACTGCAGCCGCGCCTGGAACACCGGCGAATCCCATATCTTGCTCATCTCCCCCTTGCGGTCGGGCATGGCGATGCTGAGGCCGTTGGCCGCGGCGCCCTCGCGATCCCTGGTGTAAAGCAACGCCGCCTTGAGCGCGGCCTTGGCTTCCAGGGCCGCTTCCTTGACGGCCTTGCTCTCGACCTTGCGGTTGAGGAGGTTGCAAAACGTCCAAAGATCGCGGTTGAAACCCAGCCAGTCGGCGTACTGCAGGTGCGGCACGCCGTCGTAGGCCGCGAGGATCTCGGCCTTGTGGCGGGGCATCGCGGCAAGCAACTCGTTCGACAGGCGGCCCACGGCCCGGGCGACGTCGTTCATGCGGGTCAGGTCCACCACGCTGATCGTCGCGTAGCCCGAATTCGGGTTCTTCGCGTCGGCGAACTCCCCGAGATGGCGGCCGATGCGGCGCGCGTCGGGGTTCGGGAGGGCGAGTTGCCGGTTGAGTTCGGCGGTGAAGTCCACCGTCGTGCCCGAAGTCGCGAAGATGCTGTCCTGCGACGCGATGAGCACGTCCGCGACGTCGTGCAGTTCGTAGGCGTACTCGATGTTGCCCATCAGGCACGAGAGCATGTTCACCAGGTCGGCGCGGCGGCCCTTCAGGCCGGCGCGCAGGGCGTCGCCCACGTCGCGCACCGACATGATGAACTTCTTCCCCTTGCCGAGCTGGTTTTCGTCGGTGCCGAAACCGATCGCGCCGCCACCATGGGCAAACAGGTCGAGGGCCCTGAACTCGCCCTGATAGTTGCGCACCGCCCAGTCCAGCGTGGCGGCGAAAATGCGCGGATCGTTCGACGAGACTTCCTTGCGGTCGGGCAGCAGGAAACTCTTCGCGGCCGGCCGGCCGGGCGCCAGGTCGAACATGAAGCTGTTGTCGGGGCCCTGGAAATCGGCGAACGCCACGTTGTACACCCGGTCGGAGGCACTCTGCTGGATGGCGCCGAGGAACCGCTCGGCGAACGTCGTGAGCGGATCGTCCATCGCGACGTACGAGAACAGCATGGCCTGGCGCGGCGCCTTCCCGCCCGGCAGATCGGGCCGGATGCGCGGCACGCCCAGGGACGCCGCGCCCGCCTCGCCGATCGTCCCCGGCGCGAGGTTGAACGCCGGCACGCCGCAACCGGACAGCACCCCGGCGGCCAGCGCCGCCATCATTCCCACTCGCCACTTTTGCATATGCGTTAATCGGGTGTTAGGAGGTGGAACTCGGTAAAGCGAGGGTTAAGTTTACGGTATGAAACGACCAAGTCGGTAGTCGATCGAGTGGCCTCGCGCTTCCCGGACGCGGGCACGGAGGCCCGCGCCACCGCTGCAGCGGGTGGGGCCGGGGTCCGGCCCCTGGCGGGCTCGCGACGGCGATCAAGTGGCCCGCGCCACCGCTGCAGCGGGTGGGGCCGGGGTCCGGCCC
>Ga0194120_10006626_pt1 | contig 16263 bp, 16 predicted proteins | sample TA2MahCa65mmetaG_FD_148642 | JGI IMG/M metagenome (GOLD analysis project Ga0194120, IMG submission 148642) | Freshwater microbial communities from Lake Tanganyika, Tanzania - TA2015019 Mahale Deep Cast 65m | ecosystem: Environmental > Aquatic > Freshwater > Lake | place: Tanzania: Lake...
GTCGCCGCCGGTGTGCCGTTCAAGGATGGGAAAATGAGACGGTCAGGAAGTGTGAACCGCGACAGAAACGATCAGTCCGAGAGGACCGCCGCCTGAACCTCATTTACACACCTATTGACAAGACCTCCGGCGCCTCTGCGAACCCAGCATGAGGAATAGCTGAGTCCTAACGCGACAAAGCCGCCATAAAACAGCATGATCATCGGGAGAGATGGGGCGGCAACGTGCCACTCCCCGCCTGGAATACCGGCAGACCAACGGAGCGCCTGAACCATCCAGGTCAGAAGCAATTCCAGCCCATAGCCCATCGCCAGATCTGCGGAACCAGTCAGCACCGTCCACAACGAAGCCAGGAGTCCCGCCGGAACCAAGATGAAGCCCGTGAATGGAATGGCGGCAATGTTTGTCACCAGCCCCATCCATGGCACTTGATTGAAATACAGGGCAACAATGGGCAACGTGGCTAACGTGACTGCGCCACTCATCACCACTGCATCTCGACTATACACCGCAGCTGTAGAGAGGACGTTTCTTCCGGTTGAGACAGGCTCTCCGTTCCCCTGCCGCAGCCACTCGGCAGTTACAATCATGGTGAACACGGACAGAAAGGATAACTGAAACGAGATATCGAAGACCGCACGGGGGTCGTGGGCGACGATGAGGACGGCCGCGACGGCTATCGCATGGTGCAGGCGACGCTCATACCCTAGCCACAATGCCACTAAACCAAGGGTGATCATCACCAGCGACCGCATGGTCGCCAATTCAGCCCCGGCCAGCCACGCGTAAAAGGCCACGACAGGCCAGGTGACCAGAATGGCAACCCTCGAAGGAGTGATCCTTCGAGACAACTGTAACAAGAGGACGGCCGGCAATCTGAGGACCGTTTGTTTCACGAGCCAGAACATCACTAGTGCAACGAGCCCCAGATGTGATCCTGAAATGGACAAGAGATGCACTGTGCCCGTCGTCATAAACCATTCTTCAATCTCTGGTTGAATAAATCCTCGTTCCCCGATGATAATCCCGAGAAATATTCCGAGCGCAGGTTGAGGCAATGTCCGGCTTGCTGCCTCGCGGATGACGACTCTCACACGATCGATTCGATTCCAGATGGCCCAACGCCATGTGTCTCGACCCGATTCCATAACCATGATGGCGCCGGCCCCTGCCACTGTCGCCACATAATCAACTCCCTGGCGCTCCAGATAGGCCGCGTAGTCAAATCCCCCAGGATTCAATGACCCCCTTGGGTGATGGATTCTTGCTCGGAACGAAATACGATCCCCCTGAAACACAGTGACATCAGAGTCTCGCCACACCACGCGAACGAACGTTGACGTTGAAGCAGATTCGTCCATTCGGATGAGAAGAGTTTGACGGCCTGGGCCATGCCGGACCGGAGATACGATACGTCCCGTAACCTGTGAGTATGAACCGCGGCTTGGATCCGAGAGATCTCTCTGTGGATGGGATGCCGGCGGGATCACACTCCAGTAGAGCACGCCCACGAGAAGCGCTCCGTACAGGACAAGCGCGTGCCGTGACTCGACGATCTCAGTCCGCTCAAGCAGACTCAATCCCACGGCGAGCGCCGCCAATAGAGCGATCACACTGACAGGAAAAAAAGAAATCTGCGAGCTACAGAAGAGGCCGAGAAGAACGGCGGCTGTAAGGGACGGCAGCATGAGCCCCAACAGGGGGAGCGAGAATACCTAGCCGAGATGAGTCCGCACCACGGCTGCAAGCCGTTCGGCAACCCCTTGAATCACGCCGGCCTGCTCGCCCTCGACCATGATCCGCAAGAGTGGTTCCGTGCCGGAATAGCGGACGAGCACACGTCCGGATCCATTCAAATTCTGCTCGCTATCCCGGATCGCCTTGGCTACGTCAGGAATCGACGTGAGGTCTGGCTTCCGCGCGACCTTCACATTCAGCAACACCTGAGGAACAGCCGTCATCGCCTTGGCAAGTTCAGATAACGGCTGCTTCGTTCGCTTCATCAGCGACAACACTTGGAGGGCGGAAATGAGTCCGTCCCCCGTCGTGTTGTGATCGAGGAAAATGAAATGCCCGGATTGCTCCCCGCCGAAGTTATATCCTTCCGCCTGCATCCGCTCCAGCAGATACCGGTCACCCACAGGCGTCCGGACCAGCTGGATCCCCGCTTTTGACATGGACAATTCCAGGCCGAAGTTGCTCATGACGGTCCCAACCAGTGTCTGCTTGGACAGTAACCCGTTGCGATGGAGGTCGAGTCCAAGGGCCGCCATGATGTGGTCACCATCGATAATCGTTCCCTTTTCGCACACGAAAATCGCCCGGTCTGCGTCGCCGTCCAGCGCAATTCCGATATCGGCCTGCTGTCGGAGCACAACTTCCTGTAACTGTTCAGGATGAACGGCCCCGCAGCCGGCATTGATATTCATCCCATCGGGCTTGTTGCCGATGACCTCGATTTTGGCCCCCAGCTCTCTGAGAATTGCCGGCGCGACTTTGTAGGCAGCCCCGTTGGCACAATCGATGACTAGCTTCATCCCTTGAAAATCAAGGTCCCGAGGCAGCGACCGTTTTGTGAACTCAATGTACCGGCCATCCGCATCGTCAATACGATAGGCCTTCCCGATCAAGTCCGCTGTCGGACGGAGATGGCTGATTTCGTTCGAGACGATCAACTGCTCGATCCGGGCCTCAACATCATCCGGCAACTTAAATCCATCGCTTGAGAAGAACTTGATCCCATTGTCTTGATAGGGGTTGTGCGAGGCCGAAATCACCACACCGGCATCAGCGCGCAGGCTGCGTGTCAAAAATGCAATGGCCGGGGTCGGCATGGGTCCGACCAGCAACACGTCAACGCCCATCGAGCAAATTCCTGACGTCAAGGCGGACTCCAACATGTACCCCGAAACACGCGTGTCCTTCCCGATGACGATCTGGTGCCGTCCGGCTCGCCGCATGAAGATATGTGCCGCGGCCCGGCCCAATTGCATCGCCATCTCGCTGGTCATCGGATCGAGATTGGCCACACCCCGTATTCCGTCCGTCCCGAAAAGTTTACGCATGGTGCTCCTGATCAACTGTTGACAAAGAGGCTCTCACCGCTGCTGCCACCTTGATGACATCCGCCATCATCGCCACATCATGGACTCGAAGGATCGAGGCCCCACGGTCCACCGCCAGTGCGATTGCCGCCGCCGTTCCCCATTCCCGGTGCTCAACCTCCCGGCCAAGCAATTGACCGATGAACGCTTTGCGAGAAGGGCCAACCAGCACAGGACAATTCAGCTTCGTCAAATCTGAAAGACGATCGATGAGTTCAAGATTGTGTGTAAGCAGCTTACCAAAACCGATACCTGGATCAACAATGATGTGGTTTTTCGAAATCCCAGCCGCGTCAGCAGCTTGTATTCGTTCATGGAGAAACGAGACGACTTCCTCGACGACATCATCATACCGAGGGGCGCTCTGCATCGTCTGGGGTGTCCCTTGCATATGCATCAGCACGACTGCTGCACCTGATTGGGCCACCACGAGAGCCATCGCCGGATCCTTCCGAAGTGCGCTCACATCATTGACCATGCAGGCCCCCGCATCCAACGCCGACTTCGCCACCGAAGCCTTGCTCGTATCGACTGAAATCGGAACCGTCACACGATGGGCAAGCTCGGCAATGACAGGAATGAGCCTTGCGAGTTCATCCTCCTGGCTGACTGGGTTCGCGCCAGGCCTGGTTGATTCAGCGCCGATATCAAGGATATCTGCTCCCTGCTCTACCAGTTCAAGCCCATGGGCGACGGCCCGCTCTGGAAGGCGATAGCGCCCTCCATCGTAGAATGAATCCGGCGTGACATTCACAATTCCCATAACCAGCGGCCGGTCACACCGAATTTCTCTTCCCACCGCCACAAACGAATGATGACGCGCGCCTATGTTCACCGAAGACCATCCATACTTCTATCGATTCAGACTGGGTCCGCACAAGACGCAGAACCGTATGCCGGATGCCTCACGGCACACAACATACCCAGGTGACTCGACGACTGGAGTAAATGAAACTGACACGCAACGGCTCCCTTGCCCGTGGGAACCGTTGCGCACTGAAGTCATGTCAGACAGGGACTGTCTGAGAGGAGGACTGCATAAGAATTTGATCGATCTCCGGCGCGTCCAACACTTCTTTTTCAAGCAGGGCTTCGGCCAACGCCTTCAAGCTGGTCATCTGCTCGGTCAGGACACGCTTCGCTCGTTCATAGTTTTCGGTGACAAAGCGCTTGATTTCCAAATCAATCTCCAACGCCACCTGGTCGCTGACATCCCGTTTCGCGCTAAAATCCCGACCCAGGAATACGGCATCCTCTTTCTGACCGAACGTCAGGGGGCCCAGCTTATCGCTCATGCCCCATTCGCATACCATTTTTCTCGCCAAATCGGTCGCGCGCTCCAAATCGTTGCCTGCACCGGTTGTCACGTGCTTGAATACCAATTCTTCGGCCACCCGACCACCCATAAGAATCGCCAAGGTATTGTACAAAAACTCTTTCGAGTAATTATGCCGGTCATCGGTCGGCAGCTGCATGGTCAAGCCCAAGGCTCTCCCTCTGGGAATGATGGTCACCTTATGGACCGGATCGGTGCCCGGCAGCATTTTTGCCATCAAGGCATGGCCGGCTTCATGATAGGCCGTGATTCGTTTCTCTTCATCGGTCAGCATCATGCTCTTCCGCTCGGCCCCCATCATGACCTTATCTTTCGCCATTTCAAAGTCGATATTCTCGACTTCCTTCTTGTTTTGGCGAGCGGCCCATAGCGCGGCTTCATTCACGAGGTTCTCGAGATCCGCACCGGAAAACCCTGGTGTGCCTCGGGCAATCTTGTCCAACTCCACATTCCCCGAGATGGGAACCTTTTTCGTATGGACTTTCAGAATTTCAGAACGGCCCTTGAGGTCCGGCCGGTTCACGACGACCTGTCGATCAAAACGGCCCGGCCGCAGCAAGGCCGGATCGAGCACGTCGGGACGGTTGGTGGCCGCAACTAAAATGACGCCTTCGGTCGTGTCAAATCCGTCCATTTCAACCAGCAATTGGTTGAGTGTTTGTTCCCGTTCATCATGTCCCCCGCCCAACCCTGCGCCACGCAGGCGGCCGACCGCATCAATTTCATCGATGAAAATAATGCAGGGGGCATGCTTCTTCCCTTGCTCAAAGAGGTCGCGCACTCGTGAAGCCCCGACGCCGACGAACATTTCGACAAAGTCGGATCCGCTGATGCTGAAAAACGGCACACCGGCCTCGCCGGCAATCGCTTTGGCGAGAAGAGTCTTGCCAGTTCCAGGAGGGCCAACCACCAGCACGCCTTTGGGAATACGCCCACCGAGCTTCTGGAACTTTCTCGGGTCCTTCAGAAACTCGATAATCTCAAGAACCTCTTCTTTGGCCTCATCGACGCCCGCCACATCGGAGAACGTGATTTTCTTCCGTTCTTCCGTGAGCATCCGCGCACGGCTCTTGCCAAAGGACAATGCCTTATTCCCACCAATCTGCATCTGGCGCATGAGGAAAAACCAGAGGCCGAGGAACAGCACAAACGGTCCCCATGTGACAAGAAAGGTAATGTACCAGGGACTTTCGTCGGGCGGCTTTACTTCGATCTGCACATCCTTTTCTCGAAGCATTTTCACCATATCCGGATAGTCCGCCGAGTACGTGCGGATACGGGTCTTGTCCTTCAAGACCCCGCTGATATGGTTGCCTTTGATGATGACTTTCTCGAAGTCGCCCTTGTCGAGTTTCGCCATGAAGTCGCTGAAAATGACTTCTTCTTCCGGTGCGTGGGTCGGAACGCTGAACAGATTAAACAGCAGAATCATGAACAAGCCGACCACGACCCAAAAAAGCAAGTTCTTGACCCTGGAATTCATCCGGATCTCCTTCTCGTGCTAACGTGAACCAACCGGGACAGAGCTCATGAAAATCGTGGTGATGTTAACACAGCCACGGTTGAGTTGACAACAACGGTCCATTATCTTGCTTCGCCGCTCACAGAGTCACCAGTCTATTCATCCTGAAGATCGTGCTGATCGAGCACTGCCAGATAGGGAAGGTTTCGGTATTTTTGCCGATAGTCGAGCCCATACCCCACGATATATTGGTTGGGCACCGTGAACCCGACATATTCGACGTGCACGTTGACGACACGGCGTTCGTGCTTGGCTAAGAGTGCGCAGACATTGATGCTCTTCGGCTTTTTCTTCGCCAGAGTCTTCAGCAGGTGTTGCGCGGTCAATCCCGAATCCACAATGTCCTCGACCAACAACACATCTTTCCCCTTGATCTCCTCGGTCAGTTCAGTCACCACCTTGATCTTCCCGGTGCTCTTGGTCCGCGATCCATAGCTGCTCACCACCATAAAATCCACCCGTACGGGAATCCGGATCGCACGTGCCAAATCGGCGTAGAAGGCGTAGGCCCCTTTCAGCACCCCCACCAGGACGAGATCGCTGCCGGCATAATCGGCACTGATCTGACGGCCCAATTCACGAATACGGGCTCGCATCTGCTCCTGCGTCACGATCGGCTTTCCAAACATCCGTTCCATCCGTCTAACTCCCCTTCCCTGCCTGCGCTGGATGCACCGCCAACGTCAACAACCGCTTCGTACCTGGCGTCACCCGCCATCGTTCGTCTTGCCGATACCCGACGATCCACACAATCCCTTCTGGAGCGACGACCAGGGGGATCCGTCTCCGGTCGGCACGAGACACTTTCAGATCCATAAAAAAATCCTGGAGTTTCTTCGATCGTCCCTTCATGCCACGAGGGCAGAACCGATCTCCCCTCTGCCAGGCCCGCACCACAAAGGGTTGAGAGACGCGGGCGGCATCAATGGCAATGCGGTCCCTGCCTGCACTCGTTGCATCACTCTGTTGCCGTGTCACCTCTTGTACCTGAATACGCTGCCCCGTTCCAGCCCAGGTCAGACTGCCCGGTACGGTTAAGTTGACAGGGCGCGGCTGAAGTGAACGCGCACGTGGAGACTGTGTCGATTGAACAAACCGCACGGAGTCGTGATCGACCGCCACCGACCCGGATGGCATCGCGAACAGGGAGAGACCATTCTGTTTTGCGACCGCGCGAAGAACCAACTCAATCGTGTCGCGCCTCGGCGATCGGCGCTGCGGTTCCCCTCGACGCATCAACTCCCTCACGATGCGCCGCTGCACGGCGACCGGAGTCTGTTGTAGAACCGAACGGCTCATTGCCCACCCACCTTCAGGAAGCGGCTTCGCCCAGGAACGGCATAGAGTCTGAATGTGTTCTTCCAAATACCGGTCATCGTCGCGGCAAAGATCGGCCAGCTTGCAGAGCGCCTCCACCGCAGACGGAACCAGCCGCTGTAACGCCGGGATCACGTCCTGCCTCACGCGGTTCCGCAAATAGATCGGCTTGCCGTTGCTCGAATCTTGCCGAAATGCAATTCCTTCTTCGGAAAGATAGGCCAGAATCTCGACTCGTCTCGTTTCGTAGAGCGGCCTGATGACGAGATCATTTCGACAAGCCGGCATCCCGGAGAGACCGGTTAGCCCCGCACCTCGAAGCATCCAAAGAATCACCGTCTCTGCTTGATCATCGGCCGTATGCCCGACCGCGATGCGATCCGCGCCACACTGCTGCGCCATTTGCTGCAGGGCACGATACCGCTGGTCTCGGGCCGCCGCTTGGAGCGACAGGCCGCGCGCGCGCATTCCGACGTTGAGCCGCATCGTCAGAAGCGGCACGTCCAATCGCCGGCACATCGCCTCAACGAACGTTTGATCGGCATCGGACTCGGCCCCGCGCAGCCCATAATTGAAATGTGCCGCCGTCACTGTAACCCGCCAAGATAGTTTCAGCCGATGCAAGAGGGACAACAACGCAATCGAATCAGGCCCTCCTGATACCGCGACCAGGACATGCTGCCCTCGCTCGAACAAGCCGCGTGACCGAACTGTCTTGACCACTCGATGGAGCAGGACAGGCCAAGGCCGCCGGCCGATCTTGTGTGTTCCTGCCTGCGCAGTGGGAGTCATCACTCGTTCACCACTTCATGATCCTTGCGCAACAGCGTTCGGGCGGACTCCACATCGAGCGCGATTTGGCGGCTCAAGGCATCGGCATCGGCAAACTGGATGTCACCCCGGAGCGGCTGCACAAACTCCACGGCAATCGACTGTCCATACAAATCCTGATCTTGGTCCAACAGATGCACTTCGAGCACCCGCTTGCCAGCATCGAAGGTCGGCCTCGTGCCAATATACGACACGGAATCATATCGCCGACGGTTCCAGACGGTCACCGTCGCATATACCCCATCGGGCGGGACAACACGATCAGGCGGCACGCAAAGATTGGCCGTGCGGCATCCGAGCGCCTGTCCTCTCTGAGCTCCGGGTGCGACCTCTCCGGTCACGGCATACCGTCGGCCAAGCAGATGCGCCGCCTGACTGACATCGCCGGCTTGAATGAGTTGCCGGATTCTGGTCGAACTCACAATGCCCCCATGAGCCTCCACCGGCGCGACCGGATGAACGGCGAAACCGTACTGCCCTCCCAACAGGGCAAGGTCAGAAATGGTCCCCGCCCGCTTGTGCCCGAACGCAAAATGCTGGCCGACGAAAATCTCTTTCAGCTTCAACGCCCGGCACAACACCTGATCGACAAATGTCTCCGGCGGCAACGCAGCAAACACTCGATCGAATTCCAAGAGCACCACCTCATCGATCCCCGCGTCGCGAAATCGGTCGAGTTTCTCTTCCGGACTGGTCAGGAACCGGAGATCGACCTGAGGCGCCAAGATTTTCACGGGATGCGGATCGAAGGTCAACACCAACGCCGTACCGTGCTGGTTGCGCGCGGTATCAACCACCGTCTGCAAGAGAGCGCGATGCCCGACATGGTGCCCGTCAAAATTTCCGATTGTGGCGACAGGATAGGACCGGACCGCCCCCCCCTGATATCCGCGAGTCACTTTCATGGATGGTCAATGCAGGAGCCGAGCGGCGTCTTTGGAGAAATAGGTGAGAATGAGATCGGCACCCGCTCGCTTGATCGCCAGCAACGATTCCATCATCGCGCGCGACTCGTCGAGCCATCCGGCGGCGGCGGCGGCCTTGATCATGCTGTACTCCCCGCTGACTTGATAGGCGGCAACGGGCAGAAGCGTGCGCTGTCGAGCCGCGGCGATGATGTCCAAATAGGGCAAGGCCGGTTTGACCATGACGATGTCGGCCCCCTCCTCGATATCGAGATCAATCTCACGGAGGGCCTCGCGTCCGTTTGCCGGATCCATCTGGTAAGACCGCCGATCGCCGAACTGAGGGCTGGAGTACGCAGCATCGCGAAACGGGGCATAGAAACAGGAAGAAAATTTTGCCGCATAGGCCATGATGGGCAGATCAGGAAACCCGGCGTGATCCAATTCATGCCGAATGGCGGCCACTCGGCCGTCCATCATATCTGACGGCGCAACCATATCGGCACCGGCTTGGGCATGCGTGCGCGCCATCGTTCGCAGACAATCCAGCGTTTCGTCATTGAGAATCTTTCCGTCCTTGACGATCCCGCAATGCCCGTGGCTCGTGTATTCATCGATGCAGACATCGGTAATGACGATCAACTCCGGGACATGCTCTTTGACGGCTGTGACCGCCCGCTGCACGATGCCGTGCGGATCCAGCCCCGCGCTGCCCCGTTCGTCTTTCTGCGCCGGGATACCGAACAAGATGATCGCCGGGATCCCCAGCCCATGGATGTCGCGGGCCTCCTTGATCAGCAGATCGATGGACAACCTGAACTGACCCGGCATCGACCCGATTTCCTCGCGCCGACCGTTCCCCTCGATGACGAACAGCGGCGCGATAAAATCAGCCGGCGACAGTGTCGTTTCACGGACCATCCGCCGAAGCGATTCATGTTGCCGAAGCCGGCGGAGTCGCTGAATCGGAAACGCCATATCACCCTACTTCTTTCTTGGAAGGTTCGTCAGAAATACGACAAGATCGCGGACGGAGATTACCCCGACCAGCTTACCATCCCGGGTGACGCCGAGATGCCGCAAATGGGACCGGGCCATCAAATCATTGGCATCCAGCAACGTCTTACTCTCTTCAATCGTCACGATCGGCGCGGACATGATCTGCTCCACCGTCGTCTTGGTCGCCTCCAATCCGGCCGCCACCACCCGGCGCATCATGTCCGTGTCGGTCAAAATGCCGATGATCTCACGGCCATTGGTGACGAATAAGCTCCCGATCCCCTTGTCGCGCATCACACGAGCGGCGGTCTGCGCATCCGTATCCCGTTGGACCGTCACGAACTTGTCTCTCGGAATCATGAATGACTTCACCGGAACCATGTCATCTCCCTCCTTCTTCTGAACGCACGTTATCTCCCGGCCTACCGCCTGTTTGTGCTACCGACTCCCCGCCGCGAGCTGTTCGCGGCTTCCATAATGCCGAACGATCGCGTCAACCAGAGCCGGAATCGTATTTTCCCCCGGCATGACTGAGACCGTCAAACCATATTCTTCAGCCGTCTTCGCGGTAATCGGCCCGATGCAGGCCACCGCCACGGATTGCATCAGCGATCGAACCTGCTCCATCCCTCCGAGCATCTCGACAAAGTTCCTGACCGTCGAAGAGCTTGTAAACGTCACGGCATGGATCTGCCGATCAATCAGTTGCTGACGCCACCCTGCTGCTTCCCCATCGGGGATGATCGTCCGGTAGACCGGCACCACATCGACGTGGGCACCGCGAGCGCGAAGCTCGTCCGGCAACAACTCCCGCGCCACCTCCGCTCGAGGAATGAGAACACGGGCGGCGGCAATGTCCTGCGCGCCCAGCATCGCCAAGACCCCCTCGGCCTGATAGTCCGCAGGCACACGATCGGCCCGCACGCCGAACTTCTCAAGCTCCTGGGCCGTTCGCGGCCCGATACAACAGATGTTCTTCCCGGCCAAACACCGAGAGTCCAGCCCCTTCGCCCCCAGTCTGGTCATGAATTTGGCCACGCCATTCACACTGGTGAAGATCACCCATCCATACGTGTCGATCGCATGAATGGCCCGATCGACGGGGGCCCAATCAGCCGGAGGGACGATCCGAATGGTCGGCGCCTCAACCGGTTCAGCGCCGTACGAGGCCAACCGCTCCGCCAATTCCGTCGCCTGCTCTTTCGCCCGCGTCATCACAATGCGTTTCCCAAACAACGGTCGTTGCTCAAACCAGTTCAACTGCGGCCTGAGCCTCACCACATCGCCCACGACAATCACGGTCGGCGGCTCCAAGTTGGCGGCTTCGGCTTTCTCAACGATATCGGCGAGCGTGCCCACCACAGTCTGCTGCGCGGCCCTGGTTCCCCAACGAATGATCGCCGCGGGTGTGTTCGCAGACCGCCCTTCGGCCGTCAAATTGGCAACGATGGACGGGAGATTTTTCATCCCCATGAGAAACACCAGCGTCCCATGGCTCGTGGCGAGTCGCGGCCATTCCAACCCTGTGGAGGGTTTGTCCGGATCTTCATGCCCTGTGACAAATGTGACGGTCGAGGCCAGGGTCCGGTGAGTCACGGGTATACCCGCATACGCCGGAGCCGCGATCGCCGCCGTCACACCCGGGACGACCTCAAACTCGACACCAGCCGAGGCCAGCGCTTCCGCCTCTTCTCCGCCCCGTCCGAAGACAAAGGGATCCCCGCCCTTCAGCCGCACAACCGTCTTCCCGGCACGCGACCGTTCGATCAATAACCGATTGATTTCTTCCTGAATAGGATATTTTCCTCGTCCTCGCCGCCCGACATACACACGTTCCGCTTGATCGGACGCATGGACCAGCAATGCGGGATTGGCAAGATAGTCGTAGAGCACCACATCCGCCTGCTCAAGGCACTCTTTCCCGCGGAGGGTCAGCAACTTGGGGTCACCTGGACCAGCCCCAACCAAATAGACCTTGCCCATCGATCCTCGTGGCCTCATCAGGCCCTTCCGTAAATCTCGCGAAGAATCTTGTCGCCGCCTCGGGCCAGCAACCGTTCAGCCAACTGCACGCCCAGCGCATGAGCCTCTGCGGTCTTTCCTGTGATCTCTTCGCGGAGAATCGTCTTCCCATCGACGCTGGCCACAAGACCGTCCAAGGTCAATTGCCCATCGGATAAGGTCGCATGGGCAGCAATCGGCACCTGACATCCGCCTTCCAAGCGGTTCAAGAACGCCCGTTCCGCCGTGACCGTTGTCCCGGTGGACTGATCATTGAGGCGCTCCAGAATCCCCCGTACAAAATCGTCTGCGCTCCGTCCTTCGATGCCCAACGCGCCTTGGCCGATCGCGGGCAAGCTGACGACCGGATCGAGATACTCGGTAATCTCCTGAGCCCAAGCCAACCGATGCAACCCGGCGGCGGCCAGCACAATGGCATCGAACTGCCCGTCCTTGAGCTTTCGCAGCCGTGTATCCAGATTCCCCCGCAGCATCTCGATGCGCAGATCAGGGCGGGCATTCAGGAGCTGGGCCTGCCGGCGCAGACTGGCCGTGCCGATCCGTGCCCCCTGCGGCAAATCCTTGAACCGGCGCCCATCCCGGCTGATCAAGGCATCGCGGGCGTCCTCACGGGGAGGCACACACAGAATCTCCAGCCCGTCGGGCAACTGTGCCGGAACATCCTTCATACTGTGAACGGCCAGATCGATCTCGCCGGCCAGCAACGCCTCTTCGATTTCCTTGACGAAGAGCCCCTTCCCGCCGATCTTTGCCAACGGCACATCGACGATTTTGTCGCCGGACGTCTGAATCTTGCGCAGCGTAACCTGCACATCGGGCGCCACCTCGCGCAGACGACCCTGAAACCATTGACTCTGCTGTAATGCCAGCTTGCTTCCCCTGGTTCCCAAAATCAGGGTCGCGCGCGGACCATTGGGTAAAGACACGGCGAATCCTTTCTGGCTGACACCGAACGCGAATCACCGCCCGCGCTTGCGCAACGGCGATTCGTGCTCTTCATCCTCGGACTCTGGGGAGACCGGATCAAGATACGCGGGGCGATCGCTCTCCCGCCCGGATTCCGGCCCCTGTGATGAGGACTGGTCGAGATGGAAAAACCGGCGGGCCGCTTCGACAAACGCCGGCCCATTCGACGAATTGACTTCGCTCTTGAGCGTCACCATGGTCCGATGGATCAATTTATTGACGATCGACGCGGCCAGGTTCTCAACCAATTCCTTGTCCTGTGGAGAGAGATGGCCGAGACGGCCGAGGGCTTTGTCGACTTCCGTCCGTTTAATGTCATCCACACGGTTCCGCAACGCGACGATCGTGGGTGTCACCTCGAGCGATTTCATCCACTCGATCATGACCCCGACCTCTTCCACGACCATGCGCTCCGCCTTCTCCGCTTCCTGCAACCGCTCCGCACGGTTTTGCTCCACCCGCTGCGTCAGATCGTCGATGTCGAACAAGAAGGCGTTGTCCACATGCCGCACCGCCGGATCGATGTTCCGCGGCACCGAGATGTCGATCAAGAACATGGGCCGGTTCCCGCGTTGTTCGACCGCCCGTTCGACATCCCCCGCCCCGATGATGTAGTGCGCGGCTCCCGTGGACACCAGCACGATGTCCGCCGAGGCCATCTCATCCTTGAACTGCTCAAACGGCACGGGAGTCCCCCCGAACTTGGCGGCGAGATCGACCGCATGCTGCGGCGTCCTCGTCGTAATGCGCACCTGCCGGACCCCTTGCGCGATCAAGTGCCGCGCCGCCAGTTTGGCCATTTCACCGGCACCGACCAAGAGCACGCTCTTCTCGTCCAAGTTAGAAAAAATTTTCTTGGCCAATTCCACGGCGGCGTAGCTGACGGACACCGCCGTTTCGGCGATCTTCGTCTCCGTCCGCACCCGCTTCGCCACCGAGATGGCTTTCTTGACCACCTTGTTCATAATGACGCCGGTTGTCTTATGTCCCAGCGCCACTTCAAACGCATCCTTCAATTGTCCAAGGATCTGCGATTCACCGATAATCATCGAATCAAGGCTCGCCGCCACCCGGAACAAGTGCGCGATCGCCCGATCGCCGGTGTGCCAATACAGATGCGGCGTGAGTTGCTCGGAAGACAGCGACAGATGCGTATCGGCCAGGAACTGCTGGATCCGCCCGTACCCCGCTTCGACATCGTCGACGACAGCGTAGACCTCCACGCGATTGCAGGTGGAAAGCAAGACCCCTTCCCTGATGCCGGGATAGGTGCAGAGCCGGCCAAGCGCCTCTCCCAAACGGCTTTCCGGCACGGCCAGCTTCTCGCGAATCTCAACCGGCGCCGTTTTGTGGCTCAATCCAACGACAATCAGATGCATGTTACGACAGTACTCCGCGGTCTTTCAGGAGGACACCCACCAACGTCAGAATGACGCAGGCGAAGCCTACCACCGTCAAATAGGCGGCCCGCTTGGCCCGCCATCCGACCGTCAACCGTCCTAACAGCACGCCGAAATAGAACAGCCATGTGATCAGCGCACCCGTCTGTTCGGGGTTCCAACTGACATACGATCCCTGGGCGAACTCGGCGGAGATCGCGCCCGTCACAATCCCCAGCGTCAACAGAGGAAATCCCAGCACGATGGATTGCTGATTGAGATGATCGAGAAAGTCGAGCGCCGGCAATTTGCTGTACAGCACATTGAAGCGTTTTGACTTGAGCAGCCGTTCCTGAATCAGGTACATCACCCCGGCGACGAACGCGACGGCAAATCCAACCGTTCCCAGCATGCTGAGCGTGACGTGGAACCAGAGGGTCTTGAATACCGGCTGCAGTGTGGGTACCGTCTCGGGCAGGGCCGCGGCTGATACCAGGGATACAAGAGCCAAGGGGACCATGAACGAGCCCAGCACATGAATGCGATGGCGAAACTCCACGACCAGGAACACAAGGATGATCATCCAGGAAAAAAAGGACAAGGCTTCATAGAAACTGGGGTGGGCCGGCAAACCGGTTCCGGCCATTCGCGCCGCCAACGCGAGCGTATGCGCCAGAAACCCACAGGCGGTAATGCCCAACGAGACCTTCGACAAGGCTTCGGATCGGCGCAGCAGATAGGCGAGAAACGATACGGTAGCCACAAAATACAAGGCCATCGTAATCATAAAACAGACAGCTGCCATGGGGGATACCCCTGCTACGGTTAAAGAACTGGACCCGACAAGATAAACAAGAAATTATATAGATGCAGCGAGAACGGAGTCAACAAACCACCGGTGAATCAGGGATTTGCGCCGGCCAACCGGGTAAACCGGGAACCCTTTCGCTTGTCGCGGTGCCGATCGGGCATCTCGACGATCTGACCGTCCGCGCCCTCCGAACGCTCGCCGAAGCCGACGTGATCGCCTCCGAAGACCCGGCGGCCACCCGAGCACTGCTGGCTCATCATGGAGTGACCGCCACCCTCACAAGTTACGGCCCCACCAATATTCACGACAAAGTCGCGGTCCTCATTCACCGGTTGCAGCAGGGGGCACACGTAGCCTTGGTGTCTGACAGGGGATCTCCGGTAGTCGCCGATCCAGGCTCCCTGCTCGTCAAGTCGGCCCATCGCTACGGCATCCGCGTTATCTCGGTTCCCGGCCCTTCAGCCCTGACAGCGGCAGTCGCAGCTGCAGGACTCGCTTCCCGTTCATGGGTGTTTGAAGGACCGTTACCGGAAACACCATCAGCCCTCCGTCACCGGCTGCAGACTCGGCTCCAAGACAAGACTCCCACCGTGGCGTTTTGCGCGGCTCAATCGATCGTCTTCGCCGTGCGCACGATTGCGGCCATCGCCCCTCGACGGCACATCGCACTCGTCTGTGACCTCACGAAGCCACATGAACGGATCATCCAGGGAACAGCCGCACATGTTCTACGGAAACTGGACAATGCCCTGACGACTCAGGACATCACACTGATTGTGAAGGAAGGACGGCCTGTGCCACAAATCAGGACCGGCCCATTCAAACGAGGAAGTGGGAAAAGGAACGGTTAGCCCACATGAGTCATGTGGGTTAGGGAAGGTCTGATTTATTCCCCGTTGGTGATGTGCTATGAGAAATGCAGCACTGAACGGGAGGCGCATCCATGCACCAACAGACCTTTGCCGAAGTCCCCTTCGAGCAGTATCGCAAATCCACCCGCCGGGAACGGTTCCTCGATGAGATGCATCGCGTGGTGCCGTGGGCGGAATTGGTGATGGTGATCGAGCCGGT
>Ga0194120_10006627_pt1 | contig 16263 bp, 18 predicted proteins | sample TA2MahCa65mmetaG_FD_148642 | JGI IMG/M metagenome (GOLD analysis project Ga0194120, IMG submission 148642) | Freshwater microbial communities from Lake Tanganyika, Tanzania - TA2015019 Mahale Deep Cast 65m | ecosystem: Environmental > Aquatic > Freshwater > Lake | place: Tanzania: Lake...
CGTGGATTCCGTTCTGGTCGAAAGCGGCGGCCAGGGCCGGACGTCCGACTATGCGCCGGTGCGTCTGGGTTTTCCCACCGCCGAGGGAATGATCGTCCCCGTCCGGCTGACGCGGATCGAGGATGGCGTCCTGGTCGGTGAGGCGACGGAGACGAGGCGGGCATGAGCGAGAGTTGGCTCTCCCGCCTGCACCGGGGTCTAAGCCGATCATCGGGCGGACTCGTTGCGGCCGTCGCCGGGGCACTAACCCGTCGGCGGCTGGACAAGGCCGCCGTTGCCGAATTGGAAGACGTTCTGATCGCCGCCGATCTGGGGCCCAAGGTCGCGGCTAGGCTTGCCGGCGTTCTGGCCGGGACGCGGCTGGACAAGGACGTGACCGAGGAGGAAGTTCGCGCGGTTCTGGCCGACGAAATCGCCAAAATACTGGAGCCGTCGGCTAAGCCGCTTCGCGCCGACCCCGCGCGCCGTCCCCACGTGATCCTGGTCTGCGGCGTCAACGGCAGCGGCAAGACGACGACCATCGGCAAGCTGGCCAGGCAGTTCAAGGACGAGGGCCGCCGGGTCATGATTGCCGCCGGCGACACCTTCCGCGCCGCGGCCATCGAGCAATTGCAGGTTTGGGGCGAACGGGCGGACGTTCCGGTTGTGGTCTCCCAGCCGGGCGGCGATGCGGCGGCGCTGGCCTACACCGCGCTGGAACGAGCCAAAGCCGACGGCGCCGACATTCTTCTGATCGACACTGCCGGGCGGTTGCACAACAAATCCGACCTGATGGCCGAACTGCAGAAGATCATCCGGGTGTTGAAAAAATTGGATGCCGCCGCGCCGCACGACTGCGTGCTGGTGATGGACGCCACCATCGGCCAGAACGCCATCCAGCAGGCCGCGACCTTCCGCGAGATGGCCAACATCACCGGCCTGGTGCTGACCAAGCTGGACGGTTCGGCCAAGGGCGGCGTGCTGGTGGCGCTGGCGGAAGCGTTCGCGTTGCCGGTTCACGCGGTCGGCGTGGGGGAAGGAATCGACGACTTGCGGCCGTTCGCGGCCCGCGACTTCGCCCGATCCCTGATGGGGCTGGCCGGATAGGCCGGGAATCGGGGCGGGATGGCGCTACAGTTCGATCTCGCCCTGCTGGTCCTGGCCTCGGCGTTTGCGCATGCGGCGTGGAACGCGCTGCTGAAATCGAGCGGCGATCAGCTGATGACCTTCACGGCGTTGCGCGGCGTCGCCTTCGTCGCCGGCGTTGCGGCGGCGCTCTTTCTTCCTTTTCCGGCGGCGGACTCGTGGCCCTATCTGATCGCCTCCGCGATCATCCACAACGCCTATCACCTGCTGTTGCTTTACGCCTATCGCCACGGGGATTTGAGTTTGGTCTATCCCATCGCGCGCGGCGGCGCGCCGTTCCTGATCGCCATCCTGGCGGCGCTCTTCGCGGGCGAGGTGCCGAGTCCCGGCGGCGCGGCGGGGATAGCCCTGGTCTCGGTCGGCATCGTCGCCCTTGCCTTCGCCCACGGGATACCGAAGGGCGCGAACGCGACGGCGGTCCTGTTGGCGGCCGGAACGGCGGCGGCGACCGCGAGCTACACGCTGGCCGACGGACTGGGTACGCGGCTGTCGGGGAATGCGTTCGGCTACTCCGCCTGGCTTTTCATCTGCGACGGATTGCCGTTCCTGCTCTATATGGGAATCCGGCGCGGCGCGGACGCCATCGAGCATTTCCGCCGCGACTGGCGCCGGGGGTTGGGCGGCGGGTTGCTGATGATGGGAACATACACGCTCATCCTCTATGTTTTCACCCGCGGGCCGATGGCGACCGTCTCGGCGCTCAGGGAAACGTCGGTGCTGTTCGCCGCGATCATCGGCGCGGTGATGTTGAAGGAATCACTAGGTCCCCGGCGGATCGTGGCGGCGGCGGTGATCGTCGCGGGCGTCGTTCTGCTGCAGCTCAGTCGTTAGGCCTGCGCCTGAACCACTCCGTTTCGCGTTCGTAGGCACGCGCGGCGCGCAGCAGCGTATTTTCCGCGAATGGGCGCGCCGCCAGCTGGAACGCGGCGGGCAGGTCGTCGGGCCCGAAGCCGCAGGGCACCGAAATCGCCGGCAGCCCCAGAAAGTTGAACGGACGCGTGCAATGCCCCATCGCCGCCATCGCCTCGGAAAAACCCGGATTGGCGCCGATGTCCGATTCGGCGATGGTCGGCGGGGGCGCCAGCATGACAGGAGTGTGCAGCACGTCGCAGGCGGAAAAAACCGTTTGGCAGAACTCGCGCACGATCGCCTTGCGCCAACGAAGGGCATCGGCGACGGCGGCGGGGTCGGCCAGCAGGCCCAGCACCAGCCGCCCCAGCGTCTGCGGGCCCAAGTCGGCGGCGCGGGTTTTGAGCAGCGCCGCGTGCGCTTGCGCGCCCTCGAACGCGGTGATCAGGATGGTCAGCGGATTGGCCGCGGCGATGTCGGGGATGGGAACCTCGATCACGTCGGCCCCGGCCCGGCGCAGAATCTCGACGCTTTTCCGAACCAGACTTGCCACTTCCGGCTTCACCGGGTCGTAGAAATAAGACTTGGGGATTCCGACGCGCAATCCCTTTACGCCCGCTTCAAGGGCGGCAAGGGGATTGCCGGCGGCGCGGCGGCTGGACGCGGGGTCGCGCCCGTCATGCCCGGCGACGGCGGCGTGGAGCATCGCGCAGTCGGTGACGGTGCGGGCGATCGGCCCGAAGCAGTCGAGCGCGGGCGAAAGCGGCATCGCGCCCGAGCGGCCGACGCGGCCATAGGTGGGTTTCAGGCCGACCACGCCGCAGCAGGCGGCCGGAAAGCGGATCGAGCCGCCGGTGTCCGATCCCAGCGCGCCGAAAATCATTCGCGCGGCGACGGCGGCGGCCGAGCCGCTGGAAGACCCGCCGGTGATGCGCGTCCGATCCCACGGATTGCGCGGGGTTCCCGCGACGGCGTTGTGGCCGGTGAGGCCCAGCGCGAGTTCGACCATGTTCAGCCGGGCGATGTCCAGCGCCCCGGCGCGGTCCAGTTTCTCAAGGACGCCCGCGGTTTCGCTCGCGGCCATGCCGGCCAGGATGCGCGTGCCGCAGGCGCTGACGCGGCCCTTGCGCAAGAACATATCCTTGTGCGCCAACGGCACACCGTGAAGGGGGGGCAGGGGCTTGCCGGCAGCCCGCAGGGCGTCGGCGGCGCGGGCCTGGGAAAGCGCGGCTTCTTCGTCGAGCGCGGCGACGCAGTTCAGCGCCTCCGCGCCGCCCAACCTTTTCAAGCGCGCAAGGCAGGCTTGGGTTGCCTCCAGCGACGAAAGCCGGCCGGCCTCGATGGCTTCGGCGGCTTCGGCCAACGTCAGGAGCGCGGGCGTTTCGTCAACCACCGCTTTGATCCCCGGCGAGACTCTCAAGAACAACAAGAAACTCGTCCGGGTCGCGGGCGGATTCGGGAAGGTTTGCCGCCGCGGTTCGTGCGGTCTTGGCCGCCGATGCCGCCAGCCGGCCGGCGTCCTCGATCATGGCGTCGGGCAGGCGGATGCCGAGCGCGGTCTCGATCCGTTCGCGGGATTGGGTCATGGCCGGATTTATAATCCAGCTTTCACCAGTAAACCATCCGAATGACGGCCACGGTTCCGTTCGCGGGAACGGTGACGGCGGCGCGCTCGAACGGCAGCGGGCCGAAAATCGTGGTCGTCGCACCGTTCGAGAAGGCGAACCCCTCCAACGGCCAACCGAGGAATCCCCGGTCGAAGGACCGGTTGCCGTTTTCATCGTGATAGGACGCCATTGCATAGACCCTGGGCGCCAGATTGGAAAAAACGCCGCGCGCGGTCCGGCCTTCGGGCTTTAGGATCAGTTCGCCGATCTTTCCGTCGTCGGTGGCGAAAGTGGCGGGAACGTCGAACAGGCCCACGCGCACCTCGCCGCCGTCCGAGCGAAGGTCAACGACCTCGACGACGAGATCGGCGGCGGCGGCCGGAACGGATGACAGGACCGCCAGCGCCGAGACCAGGACGCTGCGCGCCACGGCGGCAAGCGCCTTGACCACGGTCAGACGGTGAAGTTGAGGTAGTATCCGCGCGGGACATCGGGGCGCAGCGGCTGGCCGGAATTCAGCGTGCGGCGCAGCTTGCCGACCGCCTTTTGCATGTCCGGATTGTCGCCGGCGTCGGCATAGACGGCGGCGTGCGCGCGCACCTCGCGCATGGTGCGCTGGGCGCGGGCGGGAACCTCGAGAAGAGGGGTCGGGGTCGAGGAAATGCGGACACTGTCTGTCATCGGCCGCATGGTGGCGTACCCGTGGTTAACAAGCCGTTAACGGGGGAAGCGGGCTGAAAAAGCCGGAAAAACGCCTATTTATTGGTTCCGCCTTGTCCGATGGGGTAAGATTTGCCCTCGCCAGTTCAATGACCGCCGGATTTTCCCTTCATGGCCGAACGTCACCCTCTCGACCCCCATAATCTTGAACAGCGCTCGCGCCGCTATGCCGAGAGGTCCTTTTTGGGCGGCACTCGCATCGGCTCCCGCACCGGGCTTTTGATGTTCGTCGGGCTGGTCCTGGCGGGCGGTCTCGGTGGCGGATTCTTCCAGCTCGATCGCATGGTCGGCCGTGCCGTTGCCGATCTCAACGACACGCGCCGCTTCGCCCAGTTGGCGGAGAACAGCCGACGCGAGGTTGCGAACTTGCGCGTGCATGAGAAGGATTTCTTGTTGCGCAAGGACCCGGCTGCCAGCGAAACCCTGGCGGCGGCGGCTGAACAGACGGCACGCTCGCTTGGCCTTCTCTACAGACTTCCCGTCGCGCAGGGCATGAAGGAACGGGTGGCGACCGTTCGCGACGGCATCGCTCAATACGCATCCCACTTTGCCGAAACGGTCAAGATCGAGACCGCCATCGGGCTCTCGTCCGATCAAGGCCTGCGCGGGCAGATCCAGAAGACCACCGCGGCGCTTGAGGCGAAGTTCCGCGAACATAATCTAAGCGCCGCCATGACACAGTTGGCCCGCGTGACGCGGATCGGCCGAGAATTCCTGCTGCCGGAGGTAAAGGTCGATCACGCCCTGATCGAGAAAAATTATGAAACGCTGCGCCTTCTGATCGCCGCCGCGCAAATTCCGCCCCGGGAAAAGGTGGCGATCGAGGATTTGGTCAAGGCGCACGAGGGCGACGCGATTACGATGTTGAGCGCGCGAACCAGGATCGATCGGGAAACCAGGACCTTCGACGAAATCTACGGCTACATGGGGCCGGGACTTGAGGAGATCGTTCAGACGGCCGAGCGTGCCGGTGTCCTGGCGGCGGAAAGTCTGGATCGGGCGCATGCGTTGTCCCGCATGGTCGTGGCGGGCGGCGCCGGCGGCACGATCCTGTTTCTGGTCTTTTTCGGCGCGCTGCTGCTGCGCAGCGTATTCGGACCGCTGCGCCGCGTGGCCGATGCGGCCAATCGTCTGGCGGCGGGCGAGCGAAACGTGGATATTCCCGTGCGCGGAAATATCGACGCCGTCGGCCATGTTGCCCGCGCTCTCGATTCGTGGGCCGCCGCCCTGGACGAGATCGACGTCTTGCGCGCCGAGCTGAGCGAGATCAAGGAACGGTTGGCCCGCGCACTGGCCGGCGCCGCATCCCGGAACGAGCCCGCGCCGCCGCCGCCGGTCGCCGTCGAAAAACCGGTCGTGGCGGCGCCCGCGCCCGCCCCGGCGGCCAAGGAGCCGGAACTGCCGCCGCCGGAAGGGCCGGTGATCGCCGCGGAGACGTTGGACGAGGAGGCGGGCGGCGAGTTCGAGCGTCCGTCGGGCCGGTTCGCCAGCGCCAGCCAGAAACTTTCCTACTACAGCCGGGCCGTGACCGACGCGGCGCGCGACGTCGAGCGGACCGAAACGCTGATGCGGGGCTTGGCCGATGCGACCGACAAAGTGATCGAGATGGAAACGCTGGTGGCCGGCATCCGCGATCAGGCCAATCTGATCGCTTTCAAGACCGGCGTGCGCGAGGCACGCGGTCAGGGGGCCGAGGACCGTCCCGGCGAGAGCAACCTGGTTCTGTTCTCGCCCGACGTGAAGCTGCCGGCCGAGCCGGAGGGCGATCAGATGCCGCGCTTCGACACCCTTCGTGATGCGGTCGACAAGGCCGAAAGAACCGCCCGCGCGGTGCACACCACCTTGGCCGACATTACCGGGATTGCCCAGGATATCGCCGCCGCTTCCTCGAATCAGGCGCTGGAGGCCACGACGCAGCTTCTGTCGCAGTCGGAATACCTGCACCACATGCTCGACGACGTGCTGGCCCGGGTTCAATCCCCAGCCGGCAAGGGCGGGACGCGGGAGAAGGACAGCGGCCGGGACGGCGCCAAGGGCGACCGCAAGAAGAAGGACTGAAGCTTCAGGCCTTCGCCATCGCCTTCAAGATCGCGACGCCGGGCAGATCCTTGCCTTCCAGCCATTCCAGGAATGCGCCGCCGGCGGTGGAGACATAGGAGAAATCGTCCACCACGCCCGCGTGCGCCAGGGCCGCGACCGTATCGCCGCCGCCCGCGACGCTGAGCAGCTTGCCGGCCTTGGTCAGGCGGGCGGCCTCGCGCGCGACGCCGTTCGTTCCGGCGTCGAAGGGCGGAATCTCGAATGCGCCCATCGGACCGTTCCAGACCAGGGTCTGGCATTCGGCCAGTTTCTTGTTGACCGCGGCAATGGATTGGGGCCCAACGTCCAGGATCATCTTGTCGGCGGGAACGGCGTTCAAGGCGACGATGGCGCTGGCCGCGCCTTCCTTGAATTCGGCGGCGACGGCGGCATCCACCGGCAGCACCACCTGGCAGCCGCGCTTCCTCGCCGTTTCGCGGATGGCGCGGGCCTGGTCGGCCATCTCCTTCTCGCACAGCGATTTGCCGATGGCGACGCCGTCGGCGAACAGGAAGGTGTTGGCCATGCCGCCGCCGATGATGAGAACATCCACCCTGGCGGCGAGGTTGCCCAGCACGTCCATCTTGGTCGAAACCTTGGCGCCGCCGACCAGCGCGGCGACGGGGCGCTTGGGCGCTTCCAGCGCGCGGCCGAGCGCTTCGAGTTCCGCCTGCATCAGCCGCCCGGCGGCGGCCGGAAGCAATCGCGCGATGCCCTCGGTCGAGGCGTGGGCCCGGTGCGCGCAGGAAAAAGCATCGTTGACGTAGATGTTGCCGAGTTCGGCGAGCTTGCCCGCGAACGTGGGATCGTTCTTTTCCTCTTCGGCGTAGAAGCGCAGGTTTTCCATGACGGCCACGTCGCCGTCCCGCAGCCGCGCGACCGCGTTGGCGGCCTTCGGGCCGACGCAATCCTCGGCGAAGGGCACGGCCCGGCCGACGACTTTAGCCAGCGCCTCGGCGACGGGCTTCAGGGACATCTCCGCGTTGGGTTTGCCCTTGGGCCGGCCGAAGTGCGCCAGCACGACCACGCGCGCGCCTTTCTTGGCCAGTTCCAGGATGGTCGGCGCGGTGCGTTCCAGCCGGGTCAGGTCGGTGACCTTGCCGTCCTTCATCGGCACGTTGAGATCCGCGCGCACCAGCACGCGCTTTCCCTTCACGTCGAAGTCGTCGATGGTCTTGAAGGTCTTGGTCATGGCTTCGCCCTCCCGGTTTTCCGCCCTGTCCCCAATTACATTCGGAAATACTAATGTAAAAAGAAGGATCTTCGCAAGCGGGCCGGATTCACTTGGCCAGGGCATCCGCCTTCGCTTTGGCGTCCTTGGCTTTTTCGATTTCGCCCAGGACCTCGTAGGAACGGGACAGCATCCGCCAGCCTTCGGCGTCGTTGGGATTATCCTGCAGCCGCTTGGCCAGCCGCTCGACCATGCCGCGGATCATCTCCTGCCGTGCGGGGTCCACGCCGGGTTCGGCGGCTGGCGCTTCGGTCGGCGCGGGGGCGGCGGCCGCGGGACGCTGATTTTTCCGGATGTATTCGGCGACGTTCGCCGACGGGGTCAAGGAATCGGGGCGAAGGCTGACTTCGTGGGCGGCGAAGCCCAACTGTTCCTTCACGCCGGGAATCCATTCGGCCCCGGGGGGCGAAAGGGCGAGAACGTCGGTAAAGCTCTGCGCCGCGCCGCGGAAGTCGCCGCGCTGCGCCTTGGCCAGGCCCAGATGGTAATGCGCGGTGATATATCCCGGTTCCTCGGCCAATATCTCGGTCAGAAGTTTTTCCATCTCGGGCGAAACGGCGTCGGGTTTCGCGGCCAGCAGGGCCTCGGCCTGGCCCTGCGCGGCCTCGATGCCGCCGCCCGCGCGCCGGGCCATAGCAAAGGCCTCGGCCGCTTCCGTGTAGCGCCCCAGCACCATGTAGGTCCGGCCCAGCATCGTCCAGCCGCGCAGGTCATTGGGCTCGCCTTTCAGGCGCTCGGCGAGTTTCGCCACCGCCGCTTCCAAATCGGGAATTTGCTGGCGCAGGCGTTCGGCGGCTTCGCCGCGGCCCGTTGCCTCGCGGACATCGGCGCGGAGCGCATGGGGGAAGTCGGGCATGCCCGGCATGCCGATGACGATGTACACGAACGCGGCCAGCACCAGCGCGGTGCCAGCAGCCAGGGCGATCAGCCAGCGACCGCCCGCGCCGCCGCCCGTTTCGCCCTTGTCCGCCGTGGCGGCCAGGATGCGGCGCTGGATCTCCAGCCGCGCGGCGTCGGCCTCGGCCTGGCCCAGCAGGCCGCGCTCGAGGTCGCGGTCGATCTCGGATAACTGATCGCGAAAGACCGCCAGATCGAACGCGGCGCGCGGGGCCGCCTTGCCGGGGCCGCGCCAGAGGGGCAGGGCCAGCAGCAGGACCGTCATGACGGCCAAGGGAACGGCGAACAGGAAAAACTCGGTCATGGGTTGCCGCGATCCTTGTCCAAGAGAGCGGCCAAGCGGCGTTTTTCCTGTTCGGTCAGCGGTTGCGGCGCTTTGGTTCCGCCCCGCTCGCGGCGGCGGTAGAAGGCGAAACCGGCCGCCAGCGCGCCCAGCGCGATCGCCGCCGGTCCCAGCCATAGAACGACAGTCACCGCCTTGAAGGGCGGTTTCAACAGGACGAAGTCGCCATAACGCGAAACGACGTAGTCGATCACCGCGGTGTCGGAATCGCCCGCCTTGATCCGGTCGCGCACCAGAAGGCGCAGATCGCGGGCCAGCTGCGCGTCGGAATCGTCGATGGACTGGTTCTGGCAGACCAGGCAGCGCAGGTTGCGGCTGATATCGCGGGCGCGGGCTTCCTGCGCCGGGTCGGCGATGACTTCGGACGGATCGACGGCCCCGGCCGGCAGCGCGGCCAGCAGCAGGCAAGCGGCGAGGGCGCGGATCAGGTTTTTCATCGCCGACGCAGTTCCTGGATCATCGGCCACAGCGTCTTGTCCCAGGCCTCGGGGGTGATCGGGCCGATGTGCTTGTAGCGGATCGTGCCGTTCCTATCGACGACGAAGGTCTCCGGCGCGCCGGTGACGCCGAAGGCGATCGCGGCCTTGCTGCGCGGATCGTCGCCGATCAGCGTGTAGGGGTCGCCGAAGCGCTTGAGCCACGCCGGCCCGGCGTCGGGGCTTTCCTCGCGCCAGTCGATGCCGTGCAGCGGCACCAGCTTCGCTTCCTTGATCTTCATCAGGAAGGGATGCTCGACCTGGCAAGCGACGCACCACGACCCGAAGATATTGACCAGAGAGACCTCGCCCTTCAGATCCTTGCTCGACAGGCCCTTGTCGCGGCCCTTGATCGGCGGCAGGTCGAAATCGGGAACCGGCTGGTTGATCAGGATGGATTCGAGCCGGCGGGGATCCTTGGTCAGACCGACCGCGAAGAACACCGCCAGCCCGGCGAAGACCAGAAGCGGCAGCAGGATCAGGGCGCGGCGATTCATGGCTTTACCCTTTTGCCGTCGCCGGGCGGCGGGCGCGAGGGACGCCGACCCGATAGCGGCGATCCGACATGCTCAAGGCCCCGCCCGCGATCATGACCAGCGTACCCAGCCACATCCAGGCGACCAGCGGATTGTAATAAAGCCGGACGGTATAGGCGCCCTTGTCGCCTTCCCGATCGCCGATGACGATATAGAGATCGCCGAGCAGGTTCGAGCGGATCGCGGCTTCGGTGGTCGGCATCCCCTGGACCGAATAGGTGCGTTTTTCCGGCGTCATGACGGCGATGTCCCGGCCTTGGCGCTTGAGGGCGAAGCGCCCGCGCACGGCGGTATAATTGGGCCCCTGCGTTTCCTCGGCGCCCTGGAAGACGATCTCGAATCCGCCTGCCGTGGCCGTTTCGCCTGGGTTCATGGTCCTGACGGTTTCGGTTTTCCAGGCACTTCCCGCCATGCCGGCGATGGCCAGCGCCAGCCCCAGATGTGCCAGCGTCATCCCTAAACTCGCGCGCGGCAGGCGGCGAAGCCTGTCCAGGGTTTCGGGCAGCGGCGCGCGGAACAGCTTGATCCGCTCGCTCCATTCGACCGCGGTGCCGATCGAAAGCCACGCGGCCAGCGTCATGCCCAGCGCGCCCAGGGGCTCCTTCGTTCCCATCAGCCACAGGGCCAGAACGCCGACGGCGACGGCAATTGCCGCCGCACCCCACAGCCGCTGCAACGCCGGCCACAGATCCGCCCGCTTCCAGCCCAGCAGGGGGCCTGCGGCCATGGCGACGATCATCGGGACCATCAGGGGAATGAACACGGCGTTGAAGAAGGGCGGGCCGACCGAGATTTTGCCGGCGCCGACGGCGTCGACGAACAGGGGATAAAGGGTGCCCAGCAGCACCGCCCCGGCGGCGGCGGCCATGATCAGGTTGTTCAGAAGCAGCGCGCCCTCGCGCGAGACCGGCTGGAACAGCCCGCCATCGGCCAGCTTTCCGCCCCTGGCGGCGAACAATGCCAGCGATCCGCCGGTAACGATCACCAAGAGCAGCAGGATGAAAACGCCGCGCTTGGGATCGGTGGCGAAGGCGTGAACCGAGGTCAGCACGCCGGAACGGACCAGGAAGGTTCCGAGCAGGCTGAGCGAGAAGGTGACGATGGCCAGAAAGACGGTCCAGCCCTTCAGCGCGTCGCGCTTTTCGACGACGACGGCGGAATGGAGCAGCGCGGTCCCCGCCAGCCACGGCATGAACGAGGCGTTCTCGACCGGGTCCCAATACCACCAGCCACCCCATCCCAGTTCGTAGTAGGCCCACCATGAACCGAGCGCGATCCCGCCGGTGAGGAACGCCCAGGCCGCGAGCGTCCACGGCCTGACCCAGCGGGCCCAGGCGGCGTCCACCCGGCCTTCGATCAGGGCGGCTATGGCGAACGAGAACGCCATCGAGAAACCGACATAGCCGAGATAGAGCATTGGCGGATGGAAGGCGAGGCCGGGGTCTTGCAGCAGCGGGTTCAAGTCGCGCCCGTCAAGGGGCGGCGGATAGATCCGCGCGAAAGGGTTCGAGGTCAGCAGCAGGAACAGGTAGAACCCGATCGAGACCATGGCCTGGATGGAAAGCACACGGGCGCGGAAGGCGGGCGGCAGGTTGCCGCCGAACAACGCCACCGCGAAACCGAAGACGGCCAGGATCAGGACCCACAGCAGCATCGAGCCTTCGTGGTTGCCCCACACGCCGGAGACCTTGTAGAGCATGGGCATGGCGGTATTGGAGTTCTGCGCCACCACCGCCAGCGAAAAATCGGAAACGACGAAGGCGTAAGTCAGCGCGCCGAAGGCGAAGGAAACCAGGAACGTCTGCGCCGCCGCGGCGGGTTTGGCCAGCGCCATCAGCGTCGCATTGTTGCGGCCGGCGCCCAGCATCGGCAGGCCGGCCTGGACCAGCGCAGCGGCCAGCGCCAGCACCAGGGCGAAATGGCCGGCCTCGGCGATCATTTTGCGGAGCCTTTCGCTTTTTCGTCCGGTTTCCACTGGCCGGTTTTCTTTAGGGCGTCCACCACCTCGCGCGGCATATAGGTTTCGTCGTGCTTGGCCAGGACCTCGCTGGCGGCGAAGACGCCGTCGGCGAACTTACCCTCGGCGATCACGCCTTGGCCTTCGCGGAACAGATCGGGCAGAATGCCGCGAAAGACGACCGGCACGCTGGCCGCCGTGTCGGTGATGCGGAAGCGCACGACCCCACCGCCCGGCTTCTCGACGCTGTCGGCCTCGACCAATCCGCCGACGCGGATGCGGCGTTCGGCGGTGGGCGGTTTGGCGGCGATATCGGACGGACTGTAGAAAAAGACGATGTTTTCCTTGAGCGCGCTCAGGATCAAACCGGCGGCGGCGGCCAGGATCAGCATCGCCACCACGACGAAAACAAGACGGCGGTGTTTGGGTTTCAGGCCGCTTTTCATGGCCGGTTCCTCGCGCGATCGTCAAGCTCCGCCAGCGCCGCCTCGGCCTGTTTGAGGGCGCGTGCGCTTTGCAGCCACACCCCGGCCAGGACCGTCGCGGCGATGCCGAAGCTGCCCCACACGAAGGCCCCGTAGCTGCCCATGGCCGCGAATTCGGCCCAGGATGCGAACGCGCCGATCATGCGCCGCTCCTTGCCGCGTCTTTTAGCCGCGCCGCGCGCAGTTTTCCGGCGGCGATTTCGGCCCGCAGGCGAATGATGAGAATCCACACGTAATAAGCCTTGAAGGCCAGCGCCATCAGCAGCAGCGGAACCAGCATGCTGGAATGAACCGCCGGCCCTCCGGCGCGGATGATGCTGGCCGGTTGATGCAGGGTGTTCCACCAATCGACCGAGAACTTGATGATCGGCACGTTGATGAATCCGACCAGAGCCAGGACGGCGGACGCCCGGGCGCCGCGGGTCGGATCGTCGAACGCGCCGTTCAGCGCGATGTAGCCGAAATAGAGGAACAACAACACCAGCACCGACGTCAGCCGCGCGTCCCAGACCCACCAGGTGCCCCACATCGGCTTGCCCCACAGCGAACCGGTGACCAGTGCGAGAAAAGTGAAGGCCGCGCCGATGGGCGCGGTCGCCTTGCCGGCCAGATCGGCCAGCGGATGTTTCCAGATCAAGGCGACGGCCGAGGCCGCGGCCAGCGCCGTATAGCAGAAGAGCGCCATCCACGCCGACGGCACATGGACGTACATGATCCTCACGCTTTCGCCCTGCTGGTAATCGGCGGGCGAAGCGAACAGGGCAAAGTAAAGCCCCGACACGCCCGCAGCCAACGCCACCCAGCCCGCCCAGGGTTGGACGGCGCGCGCGAGCTTGAGAAACCGGGTGGGGTTGGCGAACCAGTCGAGGCGTTTCATCGTCTCATTGTGGGGTAAGGAAACCTGTTATTCCAGGGCTTGGCGAACGGCGGCCGCCGCGGCCCAGGGGCTCAAGGCCAGCGCGCCCAGCGCGATCCCCCCCAAGATCAGCAGGGACGCCTTCGCCGGCAGGCCCTGCGCCGCGGCTTCCACCGCCGAAACCCCGAAAACCAGCACGGGAATGAACAGCGGCAGGACTAGCAGCGACAGCAAGACGCCGCCGCGCCGGGCGCCCAGGATCAAGCCGGCGCCGATGGCGCCGATCAGGCTTAAGGCCGGCGTGCCGATCAGCAAAGCGAGGATGAGAACGGGCAGAACGTCGGCGGGCAGATTCATGAAAACGCCCAGCAACGGCGAAATAACGACCAACGGCAGGCCCGCCGCCAGCCAATGCGCCGTCACCTTGGCCAGCACGATCCCTTCCAGGGGAATGGGCGCGAGTACCAGAAGTTCCAGGCCGCCGTCCTCGAAATCCGCCTGGAACAGTTTTTCCAGCGCCAGCATCGAGGCCAGCAGCGCGGCCACCCAGACCACGCCGCTGCCGATGCGGGCGAGTATGTTCGGTTCCGGGCCGACCCCGAACGGAAACAGGACGACGGCAAGGACGAAAAAAACCAAGGTCATCAGGCTGTCGGTGCCTTGACGCAAGGACAGGCGCAAATCGCGCCGCACGACGGCAAGAAGGCGATTCATGTGGCGGCGTCTCCGGCGGCGGCAAGATCGAGGACGGCGGCGTCGGGGATGTCCAATCCGCCGTGAGTGGACAGCGCGACCATGCCGCCCCCCGAGCGATGCCGGGCGATCGCATCCTGCAGCCGGGTGACGGAATCGCGGTCCAGCGCGGTCGCCGGTTCGTCGAGAATCCACAGCGGCGCGGGACTGGCGATCAGGCGGGCGAGGTTGACCCGGCGGCGTTGTCCGGCCGACAGAAACCGTCCGGGCGTTTCGCCCAGGCGTTCGATGCCGAAAGCGGCCAAGCTGGCGCGGGCGTCGCCGCCGCCGCGGACGTCCGCCCAGAAGGCGACGTTTTCCGCCGCAGTCAGGGCCGGTTTCACGGCGTCGCCGTGACCGACATAGTGAAGCCGGGCGCCGTGGGCATCGCGGTCGGCGGCAATGTCCTCATCGTTCCAGCGGATGTCGCCCGCCGCCGGACGGCCGAGCCCGGCCATGAGCCGGAGCAGCGAGGATTTGCCGCTGCCGTTGGGGCCGGTCAGCAGCAACGCGCCACCGGCGGACAGCGAGAAGCTCACATCCGCGAAGACGTGCCGCTCGCCCCGGATGCAGGTCAGATCGTGGCCGGTGAAAAGGGTCATGAGGGCTTTGCGGGCGTGGGCGAGAGCGTCGGGCGCACCGTAGCGGAAAAGGGCGCGACTTAGAAGAACGGGAAAATGCCCAAAAATGGCGGAAAAAAAGAGGCGGCCGGAGGGGAAATTCCGGCCGCCAGAGGGTCCGCCGTTGCGACGGTCCCACCCGCGAGGCCAAAGGGGGGTTCGGCCTCGCGGTAAAAGGGAGATCAATGCAGTCTGAATTATGACGCCCAAGTTAGACAACAACATGACAACGCCGTCACTTTGGCGTGAGGACATCTTCAGCAAATCGTCAGGAAGGGAGGAAGGAACGGGAAAATCCGGTCAGGACGGCTTGCGCCGGTCCTCGATGACCTTGCCGTCATTGGGGAGATTCCCCAATGCGACGAAACTAACCGCCCCGCGCAGCTTGCAGACGGCCTGAATGGTTTCGGCGATTTGGTCCGCCAGTCCGGCCGGTGGGACGGTGCATTCGGCCAGCAGGGTCATGGCGTCCTTGCCGTTCTCCTGGTCCACCACCAAGCGGGCCTTTTTGATTTCGGGGTGGCGTTTCAGAACGTCGGCGATCTGCGCCGGATGGACGAACATACCGCGTACCTTGGTCGTCTGATCGGCGCGGCCGAGCCAACCCTTGAGCCGCATGTTGGTTCGCCCGCAGGGGCTGGGATTGGGCAGGGCCGCAGAGAGGTCGCCGGTGGCGAAGCGGATCAGCGGATATTCGGCCGAGAACAGCGTGACGACGACTTCGCCCACCTCGCCCGACTGGACGGGATCGCCGGTGCCGGGGCGCACGATTTCGACGATCAGCCCCTCGTCCACGATGAGGCCGTCCCTCGCCTCGGATTCATATCCGATCAGGCCCAAATCGGCGGTGGCGTAGCATTGATAGACGTCGACCCCAAAGGCGGAAAGATCGGCCCGCAGTTGCGGCGGCAACGCCTCGCCGGCAACCAGCGCCCGCTTCAGGCTGGAAACATCGGCGCCCATTTCGCGCGCCTTCTCCAGGATGATCTTCAGGAACGACGGCGTGCCGGCGTAGCCGGTGGGACGGATGTCGCCGATGGCGCGTACCTGCAGTTCGGTTTGGCCCGTTCCGGCGGGCACCACGGCGCAGCCAAGCGCGTGCGCGCCCGATTCCAACATCACGCCCGCCGGCGTGAAGTGATAGGCAAAGGTATTGTGAAGAACGTCGCCCTGGCGGAAGCCGGCGGCGTACAGGGCGCGGGCCAGCCGCCACCAGTCCTTGCCGTATCCTTCCGGGTCATAGGTGGGGCCGGGCGACTGGAAGATGCGGGCAAGCTTTCCGAGTGGAACGGCCGTGAGGCCGCCCAGGGGCGGCGCGGCTTTCTGCAGTTCGACCAGGGACGATTTGCGGGTGACGGGCAGCCGGGCCAGATCGGCGCGGGTTCTGACGTCGCCGGGGTTCACGTCCTTGAGCAGCCGGGTGAAGTAGGGCGCATTGGCCTTGGCCTGCGCGATGTGGGCGGCAAGCCTGGCGAACTGATCGCGTTCGCGCGCTTCGGGCGCGCGGGTTTCGAGGGAATCGTAATGGCGCGACACGGGCCGCGGTCCCTAGGACAACCAGCGCTTGCGCCGGCGGTAATGCTTGGTATCGCGAAAGCTTTTGCGGCCGTCGCCGCCCAGTCCCAAATAGAATTCCTTCACGTCCTCGTTTTCGCGCAATGATTCCGCGGCGCCGTCCATCACCACCCGGCCGTTTTCCAGGATGTAGCCGTAGTGGGCGTATTTGAGCGCGATGCGGGTGTTCTGCTCG
>Ga0194120_10006628_pt1 | contig 16261 bp, 14 predicted proteins | sample TA2MahCa65mmetaG_FD_148642 | JGI IMG/M metagenome (GOLD analysis project Ga0194120, IMG submission 148642) | Freshwater microbial communities from Lake Tanganyika, Tanzania - TA2015019 Mahale Deep Cast 65m | ecosystem: Environmental > Aquatic > Freshwater > Lake | place: Tanzania: Lake...
GCTATTTGAGATAAACCATTTTTTTCGTCTCAACGCGATTACCGGCTTTGAGCTGATAGAAATAAACGGAGCTGCGCAATGGATAATGTAAAATTGAAAATGGAAAATGATAGAATCCAGCATCTTTAATTTCATCAACAAGCGTTGCAACTTCACGTCCAAGTACATCATAAACTTTCAATAGAACATGTTCTTTTCTCGGTACTAAATACACAATACTAGTTACTGGATTAAATGGATTTGGATAATTTTGAAAGAGTCGAATCTGCTGCGGATGTATAAAATTTTCAGCTTTCACATTTGTTGAGTTTTCTCCCCAAGCAGCCACAATTTTTGGAATTGTTGGATTGCCGAATGCTGCGAACTCGCCAATATAACACGCGACCTTTCCATTTGAATATTTTATCACTGCAGGATCAAGCAAGAGAGCGAGACCTTTTGTTCCATCGGGAATTAATAATCTATATTTTGTTGTATCGAAAAATCTTCCATCACCGTCATTACAAGCAATCCCGCTCTGCCCTGGAACTCCGCCGCGCATTTTTGTTCGATAGTACAATCTTATATTTCCATTTGTGAGATAAACAGGATGAGGATCGACGTCGTCAACTCCAAGAATATTTCCGATAGACTCAGCCCTCCAATTCAATCCCCAATCTGTTGTAATTGCAGTCCGAGTTCCATTCGTTCTGTAAAAATCACCCACGTAGTACATTCTCCAAATAGAATCTTGAATTTGTATCACCGAAGGAACGCTTGAAATGGAATCGTCTGCCAAACCAGGCTGATAACGTATTCCAAATTCTTTTACAAAGTTATAGCCATCGGAGGAGATGTAGCTTACGATTCTGCTTTTGTGTCTTGTTGGAGTTTTGTCCGGCGCTGGTTCTTCTGTTACAAAGCGAGTTCTTCCATCTAGCAGATAAATAAATCCGCCATCGACTTGCTGCGGTGAGTTTATTCCTGATAATACACTAAAAGTTTTTCCGGTGTCAGTCGATATTGCAGCACCTCGGCGAATTAAACCCGTACCACCAAATCCCAAAACAACTTTATTATCATTTGTAATATTTAGTCCTGGCACTCCCGCATTTGAAATTATTGCGGTTGTGTCGAGATTAAACTCAATTCCTTCATCGGAATTAAGCGTGAAATATTTTTTCCAATCAATTGTGCCAATCGATTCTGTTTTAGTGAAGTAAGACATCACACCAAGATGATCCGAACAAAAACTATATCCGCTGTATGGGGCATTCATAACCACCTTAGAAGAATCAATTTTTAATAGACTGCCGATGTTTGAAAAAATATAGTCAATGCGTGAAGCAGGTGCATTAGATGGAACTGTATAGCCAGCAGCCGAAGGATTGACTTTATAAAAACTGTCAAAGTAATTCCCGCTAGTTAATAAAGTTACTGGGGGTGTATTGGGAGTATCATTGAAATCGCCTGTCAGAATTGTTGCAATACTCGGGAATGTAGTGTCTTTCGAAGTTATGAACTGAAGTATTTGCTGAACTTGTTGGATTCTTACGCTTTGAGTCTGATAATCAAGATGCGTGTTGAAGAAATTAATTTTCCCCAAAGGGGTGTTTATATAATTCCAAACTACTTTTCTTGGAAAAGCACCAGGGACTAACTGTAAAAATCCCGACTGCTCAACGGGAAATTTTGAAACAATACCGACAAACTCTCGGAATTGATTGCTCCATGAAAGATGAGTGTAGCTATAAAAATAATGATAAATAAAACCGAAATGCGCCGACAAAGAGTCGGCAATAATTTTTGCTTGATTGTCGAGTCCGCTGCCGCTTAAGCTTTCGTTTATTTCCTGCAGTCCAATTATATCTGGATTTAATTGTTTAAGATTCTGAATTATTTGAAATAATCTTGTCTGTGGATTGGTGCCGGGTTTCATTCCCATCAGATTATAAGTCATTACTTTTAATGAATTTTGCCCAGTCAGCGGTTGGATAGAGAATAATAGAAAAAGGATTAGTAGTTTAATTGTCATTATTTCTAAACTCAATTAATAATTCTACTGTTGAATTGTTCGTTATTAAAAACCCATTATCAAACATTATAAATATCCATGTCTACAAATAAAGTTGGAATAATGTTGTTTAATTCGCAAGGGAAAAGTTAACTAGAAATTACCGATTTTCTCTAGCTTTAGGCTCTTTAAGTTTAGGTTTTCTATTGTTATCTTAGAAAGAAATTAGGATTCCACCAACAATGATCACACACATCGAACATATAGGCATTGCGGTAAAAGACTTGAATGAATCAATAAAATTTTATGAAGATTTTCTTGGGTCAAAATGTTACGCAGTTGAAGAAGTCTCAGATCAAAAAGTAAAGACAGCATTTTTCAAAATCGGCGAGACGAAAATCGAACTGCTCGAAGGAACTTCATCCGACAGCCCGATCACTAAATTCATCGATAAACGTGGAGAAGGAATTCATCACATTGCATTCGCTGTCGATGACGTTAAATCGAAACTGAATGAATTGAAAGAAAAAAATGTGCAACTAATTGATCACGAGCCGCGTACCGGCGCAGAAGGATTGCAAATTGCTTTCATTCATCCTAAAGCTGCAAATGGAGTGCTTACAGAAATTTGTTCACACAAGAAATAATTACATAAGGTTAATAATGAAGAAACTAATTTTTTTTCTGATACTATTTTCAGCATTTATTCTTCCTGCGCAAAATATTAACGTAACAGAACACAGCTTAAAAAACGGAATGAAGATTTTGTTCGTTGAAGATCACACAGTTCCGAGTATCTGCTATTTCGTTTATTTCAAAGCTGGCGGAAAGAATGAAAGACCGGGAATAACTGGTATTTCGCACCTCTTCGAGCATATGATGTTCAATGGATCGGCAAAGTATAAACCGACAGAATTCGATCGGCTGCTCGAAGAAAATGGCGGTTACTCAAATGGAAGTACGTGGAATGACTTTACAAATTATTGGGAAGAATTTAATTCGGATAAACTTGAATTAGTTCTTGATCTTGAGTCAGACAGAATGAAATCTCTCAAGCTTGATAAGGACAATCTCGAACAGGAACGCTACATTGTAATGGAAGAACGACGTCTGCGGGTCGATAACTATCCCGAAAACAAACAGGAAGAAGAATTGTACGCACACGCATTCGCTGCTCATCCTTATCAATTCCCGGTAGTCGGATGGATGGGGGACCTAGAGAATATCAAGCTCGATGATGCAAAAAATTATTTTAAAACTTACTATGCGCCGAACAATGCAGTCGTAATTCTCACGGGCGATTTCGATACGAAGAAAGCAATAAAGCTTTTTGAAAAATATTTTGGAAAAATTCCCGCACAAAAACCGCCGGTAAAAGTCAACAATGCCGAACCTCAGCAAAATGGAGAGAAAAGAATTGAACTGAAACGCGACGTTCAGCTAAGCTCTTTTTTAATTGGATATAAATCTGTTTCTATATCCGATCCAGAGCATTATGCATTGGATTTGCTTTCTGAAATTTTATCTGGGGGACAAAGTTCGCGCCTTGTGAAAACTCTTGTAAATGATAAGCAGCTTGCTGTGGAAGTTTGGACTTCGCAAGATGAATTTGAGCATCCTGGATTGTTTAAGATCTATGTGCAGGCAAGACAGGGCGAGGAGTTAAAAGAAATTGAAGAAAACGTTTATGACATTCTGAACGATATAATAGAAGACGGCGTGACAGACAACGAGCTTGAAAAAGTAAAGAACAAAAAGATTCGTGAATTGATAAGCTACTTTAAAACAAATCAATCAACTGGATTCAGGCTCGGATACTTTCACACTTTGACGGGAGATTATAAAAATGCTTTTCAACTGGCCGAAATATACGGCGCAGTCACAAAAGAACAGATAAAAGAAGCGGCGAAAAAGATATTAGCCAAAGATCAGCGGACAGTTGTTACATTATTACAGTCGGGGAAATAAAAATGAAAAAAATAATTTTAATACTGATAATCATCGCTCAAGCAGCATTCACTCAAAAACTCGATATACCAGATTTTTCTGTCAACACTTTAGAAAACGGATTGAAAATTGTCCTCGTTGAAAATAACAAACTTCCTTTGATACAAGTCCGCCTGCTATTGAAGGGAGGAGTTCGCCTAGATCCTGATGACTCCGACGGATTGACAAGCATTACATCCGAGCTTTTAAAAAAGGGAACAGAATTGAGAAAAGCGGAACGTATTGCAGAGGAAATCGAATTCCTCGGTTCGAGCATTAATGTTTCCACGAGTTATGATTACGTAAGTCTTTCATCAGAATTCCTAAAAATTAATTTTAATGATGGATTAAAGGTATTTTCTGACATAGTTATGAATCCAATCTTCCCATCTTCAGAAGTGAGTAAAGAAATCAAAAAACGTCTTGCAGAAATTGATGCAGCCCTCGACGATCCGAATACAATTATCTCAACGGCATTTTCGCTGGAAATCTTCGAAGGACACATGTATGGGAAAGTATTAAAAGGAAGAAAAAAATCTTTATTGAATATCGACCAGAATGCGGTCAAATGGCATTACAAAAAATATTTTGCACCAAATAATTCTTTGCTCGTTGTGTTCGGAGATTTTAATAAAACTGAAATGTTCGAAATGCTGAAGAACGCTTTTGCGCAATGGAAAAAAGGAGAAGAACTAAAATTTGAATCGAAGGAACAAGAGTTTTTTTCTGGAAAACAGCTTGTAATAATCGATAAACCAGATGTAACTCAAACTCAGATCAGATTTGGAAATAAGGGAATGAAAGTTAATGATAGAGATTATTATGCAGTTCAAGTCGCAAACACAGTCTTTGGCTCTGGATTCACATCACGGCTAGTTGAAGAGATCAGAGTAAAAAGAAGCTTGTCATACGGAGCCTCAAGCTCATTTGCGTCATATCAAGATGGAGGAACGTATCTAATTTCCACCTTTACCAAAAATTCCACCGTGAAAGAGGTCTTCGATGTTTTATTCAATGAGTTGAAGAAATACAGAGATAAAGGTCCATCTGAAAAAGAAATCTTAAAGGCGAAAAATTATTTGATTGGCGATTTTGCCCGCGACCTTCAGTCGCCGGAAATGCTCACAAGATATATAGCCGACATGGTATTCTATAATAGAGGAGAGAATTATCTCGCCGAGTGGGTTAATAACATTCGTAAAGCGTCCCGAATCGATATTGAAAAAGCAATTCAAAAATATTTTTTGATGGACGATCTCTTAATGATGATTGTAACAAACAGCAGCGAGGTTAAGCCGCAAGTTAAAACATTCGGAAAAGTGAAAGAGATAAATTATTTATCTGTACTGGAGTAAATATGAAGCTCAAAACAACTTTATTACTTTTCATAATTCAAATTGGGATTGTATTTTCTCAAACGGCATCATCGTATTTGCCCACGACGGTTGGGAATGTATGGAAATTCAAAACTCAGGCACTTGATTCTGCAGGCGTACCAACCGGGCCAATAATTTCAATGTTCGATTCCACGCTTGCATTTACAAGCTTTTTGGGGAAGCAAACTCTAATAAGTATTCGAAAAACAGAAGAGGGTATCATGTTCGATTCGTCTTGGTATGCTGCGCAAGGTTCGAGCATTTATACACACATGCGGTCGATCGAACTTGATACTTTCGAAGTAAAGCTTCCTGATTGGTTTGAAACCTACCGCTTCGGTGCATCGCTTGGAAGCAGATACACGATCTTTCAGCTTGATACAACATTAACGATTCCCGGAATGGGAACTCTTCCACTGCGATTTGTTTATCGAGGAACTCGGCTTGGAACGGAATCGATCACTGTACCGGCAGGAACTTTCAATGCGATGACATTTAAAACGGAAATAGTTATACAATATCGAATCTCGCTTCCGCCACCGCTGCCGCCGCTTTTAATCGATTTATTCAGTCTTCCGGTTCAAGATTGGCTTGCACAAGATAGATTTATTGTTAAATCAAGACAGGAGCCGCTTTACGTAGACTCGCTTGGATTGAATATTCCAGGGCAGATAGAAGAGCTTGAAGAATTCCGTCCGCCATCAACTTCAGTGGAAGGGGATTTATTAAAAATTGATTATAAGCTTTATCAAAATTATCCGAATCCGTTCAATCCGAGTACAGTTATCAGCTTTCAGCTTTCAGCAGTCAGTCAGGTTAGTATTAGAGTATTTGATATTTTAGGAAGAGAAGTTGCCGTTTTAGTTGATGAAGTAATTGGACCTGGGATTTACAATTATCCATTTTCCATTTTACATTATCCATTGCGCAGCTCCGTTTATTTCTACCAGCTCAAAGCCGGTAATTTCGTTGAAACGAAAAAGATGGTTTATCTCAAATAGTGCCAAATGTCCCCTCAGGATATTAAATTTAACAAAAAGACTGAGGAGACAAATGGAACTAAGACGAACAGAAATAAACCGGAGAGAAATAAACCGGAGAGAAATAAACCGGAGAGAAATAAAAAGCAGCGAGGGAGAGTTCATGTGGGAATTAAAAAACTCATATGAACTTTCCCCCAAGGTGAGTGAACAGATACTACTAACAGCCAAAGGAAGTTTGCTGCGAGATCATTACCTAAAGGAAGGACAAATAGAAGTAACAGTAATAGGTATCGAAGAGCGATCAGGAAAACTGATTGAGAAGATGGAGAAGAAGAAAGTACGGCTGACGATAGATAACGGGAAGGAAGATATAGAAGCAATAAAAGAATATGGACGGATAGGCTTACGCGAGATAAAGATACAACGAATAACAGAAGAAGCGTTAGATCAAGGCGGAGTATTAAGCCAGGAAGACATAAGTAAATATTTATCAGTAAGTCTGCGGACAGTAAAACGGGATATTAGTAGAATAAAGCATCGAGAGATAGAAGTATTAACCCGTGGTTATCTACACAACATAGGCAGAGGACAGACGCATAAAGTAAAAATAATAGAGATGTACCTTGATGGAAAGACTTACAGTGAAATAAAACTGATAGCCAGGCATAGTAGTGGATCAATAAAGCGGTACATAGAAAGTTTTACAAAAGTTCTGATGGCACAAAGCAAAGGAATAAAAGAAAGGAAAGAAATCAGTGCAGTAACAGGAATAAGCGAAGGATTAGTAAAACAGTATTTAGAGCTAATAAAAGAAAGCAAAAAAGATAAAATAAAATCTGAGAACCTGAAGTATCTGATAAATAGAAACAGTTACCGGGTGGGAATAAAAAAAACAGCAAAACAACACTATTCAGAGCCTCTGGGAGCTATGATGGGAGGCTTGTTATGAGCTTGAATCCAACAAGAGACAGATATGAAAGCATCAATAAAAGGAATTTTAGGACTGCGATAATAAATCTGTTAGAGAATGAATATAAAATACTTGGGTCCAGAAAAATAATAGAATTGTTAGCAGATGACTTAGAGGACATGCACAGGGAATATTATCCAAAACAAGAACAAGTGGGTTTTGGAGAAATAGTATTTACAACAACCAAGGATGACGGACAGCGTCAGAGCTATGGAAAGAAAGCAGAAGATTATGGAACAACGACAGTAGTATTGCCATTGATAACTAAGGAAGATGTAGAGCGAAGGATATATTATAAGAAGGGAGACAGGAACAGTAATTACAAGCACAGAGAATCCAGAGACATAGAAACGATGGTAAGGTTACTGAAGAGTGCAAAGAAACAAGGTGGTCTGTTAAGTGGAGCAGAGTTAAGTGTGTTGATGAATCGGAGTTTAAGTACGTTAACAAAATATTTAGCAGCATATACAGAAAAGACAGGAGAGATACTTCCATTAAAAGGATATGTGTTAGATCAGGGAAGTTTACCAACACATAAGGGAATAATAATCAGTTTGTACGAACGAGGAAAAAGTCCGGCAGATATAGTATTGAATACAGGTCACAGTCAGGATGCAGTAGACAGATATATAAAACAGTATGATCAGATAAAGAAGCTGATAAGAAAAAGAATGGATGAAGTGGCGATAAAAGAAATTACTGGTAGATCTATGAAAGTAGTAAGAGAATACATTAAATTATATAAAGACTTAAATCCTGAGAAAGCAACAAGTAACTAAAGAAACCTCAGGGGACAAATGGCACTATAGTAAATAGTAAAAAGTTGAAAGTATGAAGGTTTATAAAGTTTGTGTTGAATCAGACAAAGAGGACGATGGCATTACGAAAGTTTCTTCATCCGGTAAAAATGTCGACGTAAAAAAGCAATTGGGAATTAGTGGAGAGAAAAGCATTATTCAAAAAATATCTTTCACTGCTTGAAGTTGAAAAAGCAGAGCCATCTCTTGCACTGCTTAAGAAAATCGTTAAAGCTCATCTGATCAAAGTTCCGTTTGAAAATATTTCAAAGCTTTATTATAAACAGCAAGGGAAGAACTATTTCCCCGAACTCCCGCAGTACCTTGACGATATCGATATGCACAATTTCGGCGGGACGTGTTATGCAAATAATTATTATCTCTATCTGTTGCTTGAGCATCTCGGTTTTGATATCAAGCTTTGCGGTGCCGATATGCGCCAGCCCGATGTACATGTGATAAGCATGGTAGATATTAACAGACGAGAGTTTGTTGTTGACTGCGGCTATGCGGCGCCGTTCCTAAGTCCTTTGCCTGCAGATTTAAATGAGGATTACTGCATAAATTTTGGCAATGAAAAATATATTATTAGACCGAGAGATGAAAGCGGAAGAATTAAAGTGGAACAATACTCGGATGACAAACTTCAGCACTGGTATGCTGCAAACACTCAACCGCGCGAGATAGATGATTTCAGTAAAGTAATAGCCGACTCTTATTCAAATGATGCGGTATTTATGAATGCAATTCGTATTACAAAATTCAGCGAAAGCGGCTCTTTTGTTCTGAAGAATCTTCTCTATACCGAAACGGCTGGTTCGGAATCGGCAACCAAAAAACTTTCGCGTGATGAGCTGCCGGATTTTGTCAGTGAAAAATTTGATATGCCGGCGAATCTTGTTAGGGAAGCAGTCGCTTTTGTTAAAGAGCTGAAGGATATTTATGATTGAGAGTTTTTTAGATGTTTCGCTTCGCTCAACATGACAAAAAGTTCAGCTTCGTATTTATAGTAACTGCGTAATGTGCTGCGGATTTTTCCGATGCACTCCTTCGGAATTGATTCAATTACTGACTTTGAATTTAGTTCTGCTTTTTTTACTGCGTGATTTTCCCGCTCCTCTTTTTTTCGAACGGCGGAACTCTGTTTGAGAATGGCCGTGCGAATGTGAGGGCCCTTGCCTTTTTGAAGAACGCGATTTTCTTATAAATTTCTCAACAATTTCTTGATTCATCTTACCCGGTAGAAAAGGATGATCCTCAATAACTGGAATTGCGGATTTTATAAGTTTAGTTATTTCTTTAAGGTAAGCTCTTTCCTCAGCACCGCAGAAAGAAAGCGCTGTACCGCTAAGTCCAGCTCGGCCTGTACGCCCAATCCTGTGAATATAAGTTTCTGAATATTCGGGAATATCATAATTAAAAACGTGAGATAGTCTATCTATATCAATTCCTCTTGCGGCAATATCAGTTGCAACAAGAACTTTTGTTCGCATAGATTTGAAATTATCCAATGCCCTTTGTCTTGCGTTTTGCGATTTATCCCCGTGAATAGACGCAGTATGTATTTTTGCGTCATTTAAAAACCTGGCAACCATATCCGCTCCGCGTTTTGTTCTCGTAAATACGAGAGCAGAAGAAACATCCTCGTTCTTTAAAATGTAAATCAACAATTTCTTTTTATCGGCTCTTGAAACAAAATAAACCGCCTGTTTAATCACATCAACAGTTTTGGTTTGAGGCGTAATATCAATTTTTACAGGCTCGGTTAAGATTGTTTTGGACAACTTAACAATTTCTTCGGGCATTGTAGCCGAGAAAAACAGCGTTTGTCTTTTTGCAGGAAGCTTAGAGATAATTTTTTTAACATCATTTATAAATCCCATGTCAAGCATTCTATCGGCTTCATCAAGCACAAAAAGATTTATGCGGGAGAGATCAATATATTTTTGATTAACAAGGTCGAGGAGTCTGCCCGGAGTAGCAACGAGAATATCAATGCCGTGCTTCAACTTAGCTGTTTGAGAAAACTGAGAAACGCCGCCGAATACAACTGTGTTTTTTAATCCCGTGTGTTTTCCGTACACGCTGAAACTCTCGCCGACCTGAACCGCAAGCTCTCGTGTAGGAGTTAGTATTAAAGCTTTTATAGTTCGCCTTTTAGGTCTGCCCGGCTCTCTTGCTTCGCTCAGTATTTGTAAAATGGGAACAGCGAATGCCGCCGTTTTACCGGTACCGGTTTGAGCACAACCGAGGAGATCTTTCCTCTCCAGTATTACCGGAATTGCCTGCTGCTGAATAGGCGTTGGTATTGTATAGCCTTCGTTAGCAAGAGCCGTTTGCAGAGGCTTGATCAGATTTAAATTATTGAATGACATATTTCTTTCTTTTTTGCTTACCGGATTAAACTTTCAACCCGGTAATATCGGGGCTTAATTACGGCGGTTTGTTAATTGTGCTTAATTAGTAACTATAATAAGCGGTAATTTGTGAGGAATATTCTGCCGGAGGCATTAGTGTCAAAAATCACGCGGCAAAGTTAAGCTAAAAAAACATTTTATCCTATTTTTAAAAGATTCGTAACGGAGAAATAACAATACTTTACGGCTCAGCTAAACCTATAGAACGAAAGGAGCAACTTCCTGTAAATCGCTAATTCCAATGAAATTTCAGCTCCGTTAGGAGCGGAATATCTAAAGACAACCGAACTATCCGACTGCAACAAGTCCCATTGAGACAGAAGATTCTTTCTTCTAGTAAATATTTATTCCCAATGGAATTTTCAGTTCCGTTAGGAGTGGAATATCTAAAGAAACTCAAAAAAGCTGAATGCAAGAAGCCCCACAGGGGCGACATATCATTTCATTAAGTATAGCAAGACGCACGGAATTAACATTCGTTTAATCCGCCTACGCGTTCCGCTTCGGCGGACGAGAAGGGTGGGTCAAATTCCCTGCCGCTTGCGGCGGAACTGGGTTCGGGGCTTGCCCCGAGGTTCATACCATTGATTTCAATAAAATCTTATTTCACCGATAAAATCCGTATCTTCACCTATTACACTTTGAGTGTAAATAACCTTTGATTTATGTTTGCGTAAAAGATTTTTTCATATTGGATAGAATCATGAAACATATAATTACGTGCTTAATTCTTTTTGTTATTTCATCATTCAGTTATGGGCAGACAAAAATTTCCGGAGTGATAAAAGACTCCGACGATCAGCCACTTCCGCGTGCGAATGTTTATTTGAAAGATACATACGACGGAGTTTCGTCAGAGACAAATGGCAGCTTTTCGTTTACTACCGATGAAGAGGGAGAAGGAATTTTGGTTGTAAGTTTTGTCGGTTTTAGACAGCATTCGCAAAATATTCTGCTGGACGGTAAGGACAAATATTTTGAGATAGTTTTGAAAGAAGAATCAACCGAGCTTGGAACTGTGGTTATTTCTGCCGGAGCGTTTGAAGCAAGCGACGAAAACAAAGCCGTAATCCTTCGTCCGCTCGACATTCTCACTACAGGCGCGGATGCAGATATTTATTCTGCCTTAGAAACACTACCAGGCACACAGCAAATTGGTGAAACAGAAGGGCTGTTCGTCCGCGGCGGTTCAGCATCGGAAGCAAAAACTATTGTTGATGAGATGGTTGTTCAAAATCCTTTTTACAGCAGTGTACCTGATATTCCCTCTCGCGGGAGATTTTCTCCAATGCTTTTCAAAGGAACGGTTTTCAGCACCGGCGGTTATTCTGCTCAGTACGGGCAGGCACTTTCGTCTGTGCTGATCCTTAAATCGCAAGATTTAGCGCCGCGAACACAAAGTGCAATTAATATAATGGCGCTTGGACTTGGCGGAGCACATGTGCAAAGATGGGAGAATACTTCTCTCGCGGTGGAATCAGGTTATTATAACTTAGGTCCTTACTTTGCAGTGCAGAAACAGAGAACAGATTGGGAGAAAGCTCCAATCGGAATCGAAGGATCCGCAAACTTAAGACAAAGGGTTTCTAAGAACGGGTTGCTGAAAGTTTTTACATCGTACAGTTACGGCAATCTGTCGCTGCGATTCCCGAACCTTGACAATCTTTCACAAAAGAATTTCTTTTCTCAGAAGAGCAATAACTTTTTTATTAACACAAATTACCGCGATATTTTTTGGGATGATTGGGCTTTCTTCGCAGGATATTCATTCAGCGTTGATAATGAGAAGAACAATATTAACACAGATAGAGTCAAGCAGGATGATATTTTTCACACCGGCAAATTCACAATTACAAAAAATCTATTTGCAAATTCATTTCTTACATTCGGTGGAGAAGTGCAGAACCTTCGCGGCACAACTTCATTCAATGAACTCGAAGGAAAATTGAAAGAATCTTACATCGCCGGATATCTCGAAACTGATATTTTCTTTACCAATGATCTTGCAGCAAGAATCGGCGTCCGTTCAGAATATTCCAAAGCATTGAAGAAGAGTAATTTTGCACCCCGGATTTCCCTCGCTTATAGACTTGGCGTTTACGACCAGCTAAATTTTGCTTACGGCGAGTTCTATCAAACACCGAGCTATGAATTTCTTCTGCAGTCGAACAATTTTGAATACGAAAAAGCAGCGCACTATATTCTTAACTATCAATACATCGGCAATGAGCGGACTTTTAGAATAGAAGCATATTACAAAGATTACGATAATCTTGCGAAGGGAACAGTCTATACTTATCCATACTTCAATCTTCCGCCAATGCCATTCAGCAATGACGGAAGGGGTTATGCAAAAGGAATTGACATATTTTGGCGAGATAGAGAAACGATTCCGCTTACAGAATATTGGATCTCATATTCATATCTTGATACAAAACGTGATTTTAGAAATTACCCGATGCTTGCTTCACCGACGTTCTCTACTCCGCACACACTCTCGATCGTTGTAAAACATTGGGTGCAGGCAATTACGACGTATTTTGGATTAACTTACACATTTGCAACAGGCAGGCCGTATTTTAATCCGAACAATTCCGAGTTCCTCGGCGACCGAACGAAGAGCTATCACAATCTGAGTCTGAACGCAAGCTACTTAACAAATGTTTTCGGAAATTTTACTGTTGTATTTTTCTCGATAGACAATATTCTTGGGATCAACAATTTGTACGGTTATAATTTTTCATCCGATGGAAAGATAAGCGAGCCGATACGTTCGCCGGCATTGCGAAGCGCTTTCATCGGAATGTTTATTTCAATCGGCGAAACAAATCCATATTAATTAAGAGGAGATTTATAATGAAAATATTTCTTTCAATTATTTTATCGGCAGTTATTTTTTCAAGTGCTTTTGCTCAGGATAAATACGAGCAGACGATGAAAAAAAATATAGTCAAAATAGATGAAAGCAAAACTGTAAGCGATTACGTAAAGCTTGGCAACAGCTTTGAGCGGATTGCACTCGCAGAAAAAGATAAATGGCTGCCGTTTTATTACACCTCGTTTGTTTATGTTCTTGCAAGCTACATTGATTCGTCAAGCGCAATGCGGGATATGTATTTAGATAAATCTGTTGAGCTTGCACGTATTGCCGATTCACTCGCCGCAGACAATTCTGAGATATTAACATTGAAAGGAATGATCGCTCAAGCACGAATGCAGATCGATCCGATGAGCAGATGGCAGAAATATGGAAGCGAAGCAGATGCGAATTTTAGAAAAGCAATCAAAGCAGATTCATTAAATCCACGTCCGGAATATTTGATCGGTATCGGAACGTATTACACTCCAGTTCAGTTTGGCGGCGGAGCTGATAATGCAAGACCAATCCTTGAAAGATCAATGAAAAAATATGAGCAATTTGTCCCAGCCGACGATCTGATGCCCAATTGGGGAAAAGAAGCAGTCGAAACACTACTGGAGATAAGCGAAATAAACAATAAAGAATAGCTTTCCGTAATGCCCGCCAGCATAGTCAAGCAAGCAGCAGACTTTAATAATTTAAGGATGTGAGAGCTTGAAGAATTAATTTTTATCAAAAAATCAAAAGATTGAGTGTGGGCAAAATAAGTTAATAAAATACTGGAGATTAAAGCTGGGTATATGAGAGAAGGAGGGAAAATTTATCCGGCCATTGTTGGATTCATAAGATAATTGATAAAAATTAATCCATTATCTCAAAGAGATCAAACTGAGAAGGAGCGGAAGGTATTTGATAAAATCTTTTTGAAAAAGTTTCGTTGATTACTACGCCGCCCAGATTATTAATTTTTGATTTAATCTTTGGTACGCAATAAGTATTTATTTGTTCGTGAATTTGGGTTGAGTTGAATCTCATTATGTTCCATCCAATAGTTGATAAAGCGTTATCTCGAATATTATCTTGTTCAGCTTTCACAGGATCGTGATGCCATCTATCGCCATCCGTTTCTAGATCTAATTTGCCATTCCGGCAGTAAACAGCAAAATCCAAAAAGTAAAAATTATTGTCTATTTGAACTAATTCTTGTCGTTGAGCTTCGATTTCATTTCTTTTTAATTCAGCCCATAATCTATCTTCCAATGGGCTTCCGTCATAAAGATCATTAATTTCAACTGCTATTTGAAATTTATTTAACGTTGTTTGTATAAAAACGATTCGTCTCCATTTTCTACTAATAATTGGTTTTGGTAATTCAAGCAATTTATTAAAGGAGATTTTGAAATATTTTTTATTCGCTTTGGTATCGGTCTGTTCATATGGTAATAATGTTTTGCGTGAAACAAGATTTATACTTGTAACTTGAGCAAAATACTTTATCATGAAAGGATATTTTTTAATTCTGCCTGAAAAATAAAATGCAATCCATTTTGGAGGCCAACGCTTATTCAAGAATTTATTAACACTGGTTTTTGGAATTCTGTACCAATGTTTATCACGTGCAATTTCAAAGTCAGAAATATTATTAATGATCGCAACTAAAAGCTCTTCATAGTTTTCCATACAAAAAAGTTTTTAATTTTTACTAAATTACAATCCAAATATATGAAATCCTTTTTTCTTAAGCCTAATTTCAAAGTTGATGATATAATTTCTTACACGGAGTTAGTGGCTGCCGAAGGAATCAACTTGCAAAAAGGAATGAATTTCAATATTAAACCGAATTATTCAGTTCTTCTCATGTCCGTACGCAAAAATGCACCTTATTCAGATGAATGGGATGAAAAAACAGGTACGCTTATTTACGAGGGACACGATGTTCCGAGCAACTTAGCTGACGATCCAAAAAAAGTTGACCAACCATTGACAACACCTAAAGGTACACTAACAGAAAACGGAAAATTTTTTACTGCTGCTCAAGCATATCAAAACAAACTGGCGGAGCAACCGCACAAAGTAAAAGTCTATGAGAAAATTCATGCTGGAGTTTGGTGCTATAAAGGATACTTCAATTTAATTAACGCTATAATTCTAAATACAGGGACAAGAAATGTCTTCAAATTCTATCTTCAACCGATAGAAATGAAAACATTCAAAAAAGAAATTATTATTCAACATTCAAGATTAATTCCCACAGAAGTAAAAGTTGAAGTTTGGACGAGAGACAAAGGGCGCTGTGTTAAATGCGGATCAATAGAAAATTTACATTATGATCACGACTTGCCATTTTCTAAAGGAGGGACTTCGCTAACAGCCAAAAATGTTCGCATTCTCTGCATGTCCTGCAACATTCGTAAGTCAAACAAGATCTTAACAATTGCTTATATATGTTTCTCTTGATTTCATCCCCGCCATCCTCTTTGGTATTAAGTTGGCGGGCAGGTCATTGCAGCAATTAATCCAATTCATATTCTTGGTATTCTATCCCAAATCTCCGCCCAGATAAAATTTCTAAAAGTTATCATTTAATTCTTTTACTATTTCTCGTCATTAGTTTACAAATAGTATTACTATTTGTAAAGAGCTGTTTACAAATAGTAAAAGCTCTATTCAGGTAAAACTCTCAGTAATAAAACTGACAAGGGAAATAAATTCACCGGATTTCACAGGGAATAAGCTGCTGGCGGAGAGGAGGTTCATTTCGTATCTTAGCCGAGAGCGAGTTATGAAAAAGCTTGATATCGATCCATTCAAATCGAAAGAAGCGTTCAGAAAAAATTATGAGCTTCATGATAAAGCGGCAAAGCACGGCGAAGAGTTTC
>Ga0194120_10006629_pt1 | contig 16258 bp, 10 predicted proteins | sample TA2MahCa65mmetaG_FD_148642 | JGI IMG/M metagenome (GOLD analysis project Ga0194120, IMG submission 148642) | Freshwater microbial communities from Lake Tanganyika, Tanzania - TA2015019 Mahale Deep Cast 65m | ecosystem: Environmental > Aquatic > Freshwater > Lake | place: Tanzania: Lake...
TATGTTAGGCGACTGATTGTCGCAGTTACCTACTGATATACGGAAAACTAGCTCTGCCGAACCACTATACTCGGCAGAGCTCTTTATATTGGAGAACGTCGAGATTGCTTCGCGGCTTTGCTACGGGATCGACGAGGCGGATGTCTTTATTCCTCACCACCGTCACCTTCGCCCTTGCTCTTGGCGAGGATGCCGCCGCCGTCGGCGAGGTGTTTGCGGATGTCTTTGAGGAGTTGGTTGATAACCGTTTTATTTTCACGCAGATAGGTGCGAGCCGCATCGTAGCCGCGCCCCATCTTTGTCTCACCGATGGAATATGCTCCGCCCGATGATTTCTGCACGAGTCCGAGCTTCTCGCCCAGAGCGAGTGCTTCGCCTTCTTTGGAGATACCTTCGCCGTACATCATGTCGAATTCGCTTTGGCGGAATGGTGCAGCCACCTTATTTTTGACGATCTTCACGCGATGGCGGCCACCCATGACCTCATCGCCCTTTTTGATCTGTGCGATGCGGCGGATGTCGATGCGTACCGATGTGTAAAATTTGAGTGCCTTACCGCCCGGGGTAGTCTCCGGATTACCAAACATGACGCCGATCTGCATACGGATCTGATTGATGAAGATGACGACCGTTTTAGTCTTGGCACAGATGGCGGTGAGTTTGCGCAGGGCCTGGCTCATGAGGCGAGCTTGTTTGCCCACATGCGACTGGCCCATATCACCCTCAATTTCGTCCTTTGGTGTAAGTGCGGCGACAGAGTCGACGACGATGACGTCAATCTTGCCTGAGCGCACGAGGCTCTCGACTATCTCGAGCGCTTGCTCGCCGGTGTCAGGCTGAGAGACGAGGAGGCTATTGACGTCGACACCGATCTTCTTGGCGTACTCGGGGTCGAGTGCGTGTTCGGCGTCGATGAAAGCGCAGATGCCACCTTTTTTCTGCGCTTCGGCGATGGCGTGGAGGGAGAGCGTCGTTTTGCCCGACGATTCGGGTCCGAAGATTTCAATGATGCGACCGCGGGGGAGTCCGCCGATACCGAGCGCCCAGTCGACGCCGATTGAGCCGGTTGGGATGGCATCTATATCTACTTTGGGTGTGTCGCCGAGCTTCATGATCGCCTCGTCGCCAAATTTTGTCTTGATCTCCGCGAGTGCGCGATCGATGTCTTTGTCCGTGCCCGTGCCGGTCGTCTTTGGCGGCGCCTTTACCTTTTTAGTCATTGCCATACGTGTACATTATTTAAGATAAGTGTATGAAAACAAACAAAGCCTACCACCAATAGCGCAATCTGAATAAAGACAAAAATAAAAATCGTTGTATAACTCACACGAAGCAGCTTCGTGTGAGTATAATGGATGGTATATGAGGGTAGAGCCATATGGTGCTGGATCGATTTTGCATGTGATCAAGCGCGGTGCGCGTGGTTTGGAAATCGTACGTGACGAACGTGACCGCCAGCGATTTCTCAAATTACTTTATTTTCTCAATGATGAGTATCAAGGAGGGAATGGGTGGGAACGCGATATGGATGGCCTCCCGCCGTTTACGCGGCCGAAGTATTGGCCTGCATGGCATCCGCTCGTTGATGTTTTGGGATGGACGCTTTTATCGAACCATCTGCATTTGTTGATTCGCGTTCGCGATGAGGGAGAGAAGGGTGTCTCGGAATTCTTGCATCGCCTCTTTCGAAGTATGACCGGCCATTTCAACGAAAAATACAACGAGCGCGGAAGTATATTTCAGGGGCCGTACAAAAGCAGGACAGTCGATAATGACGATTACCTACGCTATGTTGTGCCATATATTATGGTCAAAAACACGCTTGAGATGCATCCGGATGGTTTTGAAAAAGCGGCAGCAAATTTTGATTCTGCTTGGAAGTGGGCGATACAATATCCCTATTCAAGCCTCGGCGTGTATGCAGGTGAAATGGTTTCTCCCGTCGTCATGAAGAATAACATCATTCACGAGCTGTTCCCGACTCCACGCACCTTCAAAGAAGCTTCTCGCGACATGCTCCATGCCTATCGCGAAAAACGCAAAGATCTCCGCGCCCTCCAACTTGAAGAATAAAGAAATCATTGTACAACTCACACGAAGCTGCTTCGTGTGAATACAATATAAACCTCGCTTGTACACAATACGGCACCTATGCTACGTTGACGGCGCATGAACCAGGGTCGTTCATACACCGAAAAAGACGCGGGGCAGGGGTCACCCCACGTCTGTTTTAGTATGGGAGCAAGCGTATTGATCGGCGCGATCTCAGCCCTCCTCTTCCTGCTTCCCACGATTTCATTTGCCGCGATCGTGAGCTCACAGCTTGACCACTCCCTCGATACCCGCACAGTCGAATCAAGTCGTGATTGTATACCATTCACTGCCACCTCCACCGGCAATCTCGGCAATCTCACCCTTCACTTCGGCACCCGCACAGCATCCGACTTTTACCCGCCCCTTGGTCCGCATTGGATTGCAAACGTCGCACTCTTCTCGTCTTCTGACTGCACCACAGGACTCACCGCTCATGCACTCTACAAAGACTCATATCAGCCGACCACTGATAATACCTCACACACTTTCGACGCATCCCAGGGCTTCTGGGATGCGTCGTTTGCCAGCTACCGCGGATACGGATCGCAAGCTGTAGCAACAACAACTCCTTCGCTTACACACACCCGCTCACTTTCCTTTAGAGTCGAACGAGCCACGACACCGACCTTCTCCGGCAATGGCGGCTTTCCATGCGATGGGTACTGCACGCCATACCTCCTCGGCGATGGCACCACCTCTGCCTACATCCTCGAAGACGATGTAGCCACCGCCACCCCTGCTTGCACAGAACACTGCAATTCCAATGTGCTGTTTTTGCCGGGCATCGAGGCGAGTCGGTTGTATATACCTGATGCGTCTGCGCTTGATGGCAACGATCGATTGTGGGAACCGACGTCCAACGCCGACGGCTACGCCCTTTTTATGGACGAACATGGTGTGAGTATACGCAATGATATCTACACCAAGGACGTGATAGATGAAGCGTACGGCACATTCAATATATACAAATCCTTCCTTGCCGACCTTGAGACATGGAAAAATACTGACCACATCATCGCCGATTACAGCGCCGTGCCGTATGACTGGCGCCTCACGCTCGGGGAGATCCTCGCATACGGCAATCAAACACCTGATGGTCGTATCTATTATTCCGGTACACATCGTGCCACGAGTACGCCGTATATCATCCAAGAGCTCACGCGACTCTCGGCTACCTCGAGAAACGACGGCAAAGTCACGATCGTCGCGCATTCCAACGGCGGCCTCGTCGCCAAAGCGCTCATCAAACACCTGCAAGATACCAACGACCAGCTTCTCGACAAGATCGACGTCGTGATATTGGTCGCGGTGCCGCAGACGGGGACGCCGCAGGCGTTGGGTGCGCTGTTGCATGGGCACGACCAAGGTCTTCCCAGAGATTGGGCACCTCTCTTCCTTTCACCGCACGTCGCACGCGCATTCGCATACAACGACCCAATGGCGCATCATCTCCTGCCGTCGGCGGCATATTTTGGGGGCGATGGTGCTACGGTACGGACACCGCTCGCCACATTCAACGATGGTGCGGCCACACAGATATTCATCGATCGCTATGGTCGCACGATTGACGATAATTTCGAGCTGAAAGAGTTCCTGCTCGGGAATGAGGGAAGACCCCTTGCGTCCGCAGACGACCTGAACGAGCCAACGGTAGTGCGCTCGGGCCTGCTTGCCTACGGGGAGAGTGTGCATGCTGCGCTTGACGGATGGGTGCCACCCTCGCACATCACGGTGCATGAGATTGCGGGATGGGGCGAGGACACTATGGCCGGCATCATCTACGACAATGATCGCAAGTGCATCGCACGCATGCTTTTGGTATGTACGCACTATACAGACACGCTCCGCTACAAGCCGGACTTGGTCGTGGATGGCGACGGGACGGTCGTGGCGCCGAGTGCTCTGGCGATGAGTACGAGTACGGAGTCGGTGAAGCGGTGGTGGGTGAATTTAGAGCAGTATAATGACGATCATCGACCGGGACCACTTCTTCCAAACGTGGATCATGTAAGTCTTTTGGAAGTATCAGAACTTCGTTCTTTCATTATGAATATCATCGAAGCGAGCAGTACCATATCCCTTCCAAATTATTTATTAAACGTTATGCCGCCAACTGAAGATGAGTCTCATCTCCGCTTCTTCCTCCACTCACCGCTCGCACTTTCCGCTATCGATGTATCGGGCAACGAAATCAGTGCCTCCACCTCGACCATCCCCGGTGCCCGATACAAGCGCTTTGGCGAGGTACAGTACATCTCAGTTCCTGCTTCGTCGACACCCACACTCCGCCTTGACGGCTACGCCACCGGTTCCTTCACGCTCGAAGTACAAGAAGTGCAGGGAGATACCGTAACAGCGACGACCACCTTCCTCGGTATACCAAATGCGACCACCACCACAGCGCGCATGAGTTTCAATGACGGCACCATTGAACATGCGTCACCACTCCTCGTCGATATCGACGCCGATGGTGCGACCGACCTATCACTCCGTCCTGTAGTAGGAGATACGGTTGTGCCGGACACCACACCACCCGAGCTCCAGATCACCTTTGCCACCTCAACTAATTCAATTGCCTTCATCGGTTTGGATGACAGAGGTACCACGACGATCAGTGCAACGACCACCTATCCAGTCCCCAAGAAGCATCAGAAAGAGCCAAAGGGTTTGGCTACGACGACCATCACCGCACGCGATGAAGCGGGCAATACCACGGCCCTCGTCTACACCGAGAAGCTCCCGTCTCCCGATAGGAGAGACACGATCACCTTGATAGAGATCGCCTACAACGGTGCAACCACGACGCTCGATGCCTCCCTATCGTACAAGTGGCGTCAAAACAAAGACGGCGCGTACAAGCTCTTCGTCTCGCATATCAAGACCAATGCGACGACTACAGAATCCCACTATCGACCCAAGAAAGATGTGACGGTCATTATGACCAAGCCTCAAAACCTTGATGACGATGATTCCGATGATGGTGTGGACAGTCGGCCCGTCAAGCAGACATTGCCTGGTATGATTATTCCGTACCTGAAGACGGAACGGGGACAGGTATTAATGCAGTATTAAGACATATGCGATTCCTGACAAAAAAAAATATATTTATCATTCTAGAGTTAGGCTCCTTGCTTTTTGGTTTTGTGTTGCGTAACTTGCCTCCCAGTCTATGCGTACGACCATATGAGTTTGGTGGGGAGTTAGGATGCTTCGATAAGTTTCCAATTGCGCTTAGTGATCTGTTTTTGATCTTCGCTCCAGTGATGTTTATCCTCTCCCTCATAACCTACTTCCTCCGCGAAGAAGTCTTCCGCACATGGATTCGCTTCACGTATTGGTGGGTACCACTTTCGTTTGTGGTCGTGTTGTTCGCCGGTAGCCGTCCCTCTGCTAATATCGTCGGACTGAGCGATCAGGAGATCTTTGGCTTCCTCACCTGGAGTCTCTACGTCCTCATCTCCCTCGTCACCATCATTTGGAAATATTTTGGGACACGCAAGAGAGCGTAAGGGCTCGTCTACAAATAACGTACCTGTTATTTATGGACTACAGGACATAGAATTTGATCTGACGGCACAAGTCAGACTTGTGCCACTACTGTCTCTACAGGGGGTTTTGTTTCGATATGCCCCTTGCTACCACGGATGTGGGAGAGGCTCCGAGGTTTCGGTGGCATCCGGCACCTCTTCTTCCGGAGGAAGTGGCTCTGTGATGGTCGTTTCTGGCGAGTCAGATGAGGGCGCGGTGTCTCCCATGTCACTAGGAATAGTCGTAGGTGTCGACGATGCGGCAGAGGGTGTCGGTGGGATGTAGACGATCTCCACCATCTGCGATGTACTGTTGCCGTAGCTGTCGCGTGCGTCGAATATGATCTGATTGTTGCCGGGGGCGAGCAGGTAGGGCACCTCAAATACGCCGTCGATGGTGACGGGTATGGGGGCGCCGTTGACGGAGAGTTCGTCAATGCGCTCTACGTGTCCGCCAATAAGCACATATTGATCCTTCGAAGTCACGACGCGGGCATCGATGTTGATGCGCGGCCCAAAGAGCAGTCCGTGTACTTCAAAATACCCATAGAGAACGACGGCTACGAAAAAGAGACTGAGCGCAATCTTGGTGAGACGGCTATCGCGATATGGAAGCATATCAATTCAGAAAGACTTAGAGAGTGTCTTCGAGGGCATCAGTATCGCCGCCCGAAGCAAGCTCGTCTGCGTTGCCCGCGCCGATGATCGTACGCGGCTTGGCGCCGTCTGCCGGACCGATGACGCCGCGCTCTTCGAGGAGGTCTATGAGCTTGGCAGCGCGCGCATAGCCGACGCCGAGCTTGCGCTGGAGGTAAGAGGTTGATGCTTTCCCCGCTTCGATCACGGTCTGTTTGGCTTGCGGGTACAGCTCATCGCTTTCTCCGTCTTCGTCGGCCCCGACCATGGAAGAGAATATCGGGTCCATACCGCCGCCGGTGGCGGAAGATTTGTCAGAGAAATCGATTTCATCGTGCAGTGTCCCGACGGACATCCGCGCCAGATATTTGACGACCTGCTTGACCTCTCCTTCGGACAGATACGGCGCTTGGATACGGGTCGGCTCGGCCATATCGGCCGTCTGGTAGAGCATATCGCCCGCACCGAGGAGCTTTTCGGCGCCGCCGGTGTCGAGGATGGTACGCGAATCGATCTGCGAGATGACTTTGAGTGCGACGCGCGAAGGGATGTTGGCCTTGATGAGGCCAGTGATGATCTTTACTGATGGGCGCTGCGTACTAAGGATAAGGTGGATGCCGACGGCGCGGCTCATCTGGGCGAGGCGGACGATGCCGCCCTCCAGTTCGCGCGGATATGCCTGCATGATATCGGCGAGCTCGTCCATGATCAATACGATGTATGGCATGGCTTCCGGCAGTTCACTCTCCTCGATCACGCCGTCTTCGGCTTGCTCAAGCGCCGGTGCAAGGATATTTTCATGATAGGAGGAGATATCGCGCACTTTTTTTTCCTGCAAGACATCGTACCGGCGATCCATCTCTTTGCCGAGCCATTTGAGCGCTTGGATGGCCTTCTTGGCATCGGTGATGACGGGAGTGAGCAGGTGTGGGATCGAATTATAGAGCGTGAGCTCGACCCGTTTCGGGTCCACCATGATGAAGCGTAGACGCTCCGGCCCGCAGCGATACAAGAGCGAGACGATAAAGCTGTGGATTGTTACGGATTTGCCGGCGCCGGTCGTGCCCGCGACGAGGAGGTGTGGCATCTTAGCCAGATCCATATAGTGTGGCTGGCCGGTGATCGATCGCCCGAGCGTCAAGAGGAGCGGCTTAGGCGAATCGGTAAACAGCTCGTCGGATACGAGTGGAGCGAGTCCGAGGGTTGTGCGCGAGATATTGGGCACTTCGATGCCGACGAGCGATTTGCCCGGGATTGGCGCTTCGATGCGTACCGGCGTCACGGCGAGCGCAAGCTCGAGATTGCTCTGCAGTGCCAAGATTTTGGAGAGGCGGACGCCTTCGGCCGGTTTCATCGCGTATCGCGTGACGGTCGGTCCGATTGTTGCTTCGTCCATTTCGACCTGGATGCCAAAGTTCTGGAGCGTGCGCTTGATGATGTTCATATTGGCCTTCACGTCGCCGACCTCAGGCTTGCCTTTGTTCTTGGCGAGGATCGATAGCGGTGGTGGGGTGTAGGTGCTGCCGGTGGCCGCAATGATCGCAAATCCGTCGGAGTCGTTTTTCTTGTTGCTGAAAGTGGAAATGACAGCTTCTGTCATACTCTTTTTCTCAGATGTGTCCTCAGAGGCCTCGTCTTGTGCGAGCGGCGCGATGATGTGTGGGGTGGTCTCTGATGCCATCTGCAAGGCGGAATCAGATTCCTCGTCATCCTCCTCCTCATTCTTACTGAAGAGATCGCGGATCCGGGCCGCTATCGCGCCGAGATGGAGATCAAACGCGATGACAAGGGAGGCCACGATGAAGGCGAAGAGGAATATCACTGTGGCGGGCGTGCGCATGGCCGAGATGAGCGGATCAGACGCACCGCCGAGGACGCCCGCCGCGCCGGGAAGAGCGACATTGATGATGCCGAGGGCGGAAAGCAGGAAGATGATCATGCTCAAGACCTGTATCCATCCAAAATGTCTCTCGAATGAACGGAAAATGATGATTGCAAGCAGTACGAATGAGAGGGGGAGGAGGGGGTATCCCACGGGGCCGATGAGCCATTTGAGACCCCCATAGACGAGATCGCCCGCAGGGCCGCCGATACCAAATTCGGCGATAAAGAGGAATGTCGCTATGGTGATAAAAAAGATCGCGGCGACACTGCGCAATGCGCCCGAGCTTACCGCCCCACGCTGCTCCGGTATGTTTTCCGCAAGGGTCTCTTCGCGCGTGCGATACTTTCTTTTTGCGCTCTTCTTTTCACCACGTCCCGCTTTCATCGCCCCATGATACCACGCAGCCATTCGATTTTTAGACGGAGAACGAAATCAAAGACATATGAGTGCGTGAGTCAACGCACCCTTCACTCCACAAATGTGTCGCAGGATACGCAACTGATGAAATACATATCAGACATGTCAATTGCGGACTCCATCTGTCCTCTATATAATCCAAGAGACAAAGAAAGGACACACGAAGAACACAGATAAAAGACGCATATAGAACACAAAATGGACTACATAAAGACAACACAAAGAAACGAGCAGCTGACGCGTTTTTTGGATGGTGTCCAGTCCGTGAGGACAAGCCCCTTTGGTGAAAATAAGTCAGGTGATCGTATGTATCGTCGTGCCGAACGCCTTGTCGCCGCCGTGCACCTGCTGACCAACCATGTACCGGCCAGCGAACCCCTGAGACGGAGCGTACGGAAGGCAAGTCTCGATCTGCTATCAAACACGATAGAGGTGCGTGATGAAATGCGATCAAGCGGCTCATACAAGGTGCAGGAGTTTCAGGCGCAGATTCGGCACATCATATCGATGCTTCGCATCCTTGCCATATCGGGTTTCGTGTCATTGCAAAATGCAGATGTCGTCACCGAGGCGCTCGATGACCTCGGCAGCTTTCTCGTCATTTCGCAGAAATCCCCCTTTTCAGAAAACATCAGGTTCTCCAAGGAAGACCTGCTAGATGTCCAAAATAGGAGCTCGTCCTTTAAAAAGGACATAAAGGACACACAAAATAAAAAGGACAGCGAAGATAAAGACGCGACCGATGGCGCCAAAAGGACATCTCTCGGTGTCACGGACCGCGCCAATATCATCCTGAATATCCTGAGTCCGGGGGGTGAAATGGGGATTCGCGACGTCGCCGCGCAAGTGCCCGAATACAGCGAAAAAATGATCCAACGAGAGCTCCTCGATCTGGTGCAGCGGGGGCTCGTGAAGAAATCAGGACTCAAAAGGTGGAGTAAGTATTCCGCCTCCGACATGTAATACCTGTAGAGGCGAACACAATTGTATTCGACATCCATTTGACAGTACTGTCAAATGCAGATACGAGAGCTGCACACCGTCTCTCCACGATTGACTCTCGCTGTGCAGCAGGGTATTCTTCTTAGGTAACTTGCCACAACAAAAGCAACCCGGCTGAGCGACAGAACGGGACTGTATTGTGCACAAGTTATCCACAAAACGTTGTGTTTGGGATACATTCGTAAAAGCACTCCTGGTATATAATAGTGTCGATGATGTTGCGACGACATCATCGGCTACAGAGAATGTTGCGACATCTCAAGCCATGATCTTTGACATGTACATAGGGTAAAAAAGCAATACCTCGATGAAGTTCACTTCATCAAAAATTCCGATTCCTAAAAGAGTCGGTTGTACGTCTGTACATGATGTATGCATGTACATTCATATATATTCAGCACTTCAGAAATGTCCCGATACGAGCCGCTCATCCGACACGACATTCCTACCGTACTGCTAACCTCATCCAATTCACCACCGTGGTGAGTGGGATGGGCTAGCAAAAGTTATCGCTCCGCGAATTCCGGGGGAGTGCGACAAGATCGTTCGAGGCTGCCACAAGTGGTCGCGACGATCTAAGCGTAGCCGCGCAAGCGAGCTGCCGCTTCTCTGTGAAAAGTCCGCAAAGCGCATTATCAGTTGTCTTCAGTTATCAATTATTTAGTAACTTAGTGGAAGACACACACAAACGCCCCCATGCTCTCGTCGAAAGAGCGTGTGGACGGTCCAGCACCACTTTTGCAATTTACATTAAAATGGCCCGTGAAAATCAAAATATCCAAACTCACTGTTTGGCGTTGATAGCACGGCGTACATGGATTGAGATGCAAAAGTGGTGCTGGATACAAAGGTCAACATAAAAATATGATTAAAGCATTAGCAACAAAGAACGTTGCAGCAGTGCTCTTGACCGCAGCTATGGTCCTCGGTTTCGCGTTTACCTTCGCCACTCCGGCAAAGGCCGACACGCTTTCCGACCTCCAGGCTCAGGTCCAGGCTCTGCTCGCACAAATCGCCGCTCTTCAGGGTTCGTCTTCGACGGGCTCGACGAGCGCCTCATGCTTCACGTTCACCCAGAATCTCAAGCCTGGTGTGACCCACAGTGAAGTCATGCAGATGCAGAAATTCCTTAACAGTCACGGCTTCGCAGTCGGTACCTCCGGTGCCGGCTCTCCGGGCAACGAAACCTCGTACTATGGTTCCAAGACGAAGGCCGCAGTCATGAAGTTCCAGGAAGCATACGCTTCCGACATCTTGACTCCTGTCGGTCTTACCATGGGCAATGGCAACTGGTTCTCGATGACCCGCGCCAAGGCCAACGCGCTCTGCGTAGGCGGCACCACTGGTGGTACCACCACCGGCGGCACGACGACGGGCGGCACCACCACGACAGGTGGCGCAGTCAGCGTCATGGCCGCAGCTCAGCCGGCCAACTCCCTCGCTCCGGCAGGTGCAATCCGCGTTCCGTTCACCACGTTTACGCTCACGAACAATAGTTCGGCAGCAGTGACGATCAATGGTGTGACGGTCCGCCGCACCGGCCTCGGTCAGGATGCGGCCTTCGCCGGTATTGTCTTGGTCGACCAGAATGGTCTCCAGGTCGGTATCGCAAAGACCCTCAATTCCAACCACGAAGCGACGGTCGGCGATTCATGGACACTCCAGCCTGGTCAGTCTCAGACTCTCACGGTTGCGGGCAACATGGCTTCGTCTCTGACGAGCTACTCGGGCCAGGTCGTCTCGCTCGAAGTCACGGGCATCGGCACGACGGCTACGGTCTCCGGATCGCTCCCGATCACTGGTGCTTCACAGACCCTCAACAGCACTCTCTCGATCGGTGCGGTCACTGCGGCGATCTCGTCGTTTGACCCGAACAGCGCTCAGTCCAAGAACATCGGCGACACGAGTGTCAAGTTCACCGGCATCCGCTTCACCGCGGGTAGTGCGGAGGACCTCAAGCTCTACTCGATCCGCTGGCGCTTGAACGGAACTGTTTCACCGAGCGATCTTGCAAACATCACCACGATCGTCAACGGTACTTCGTACACGACGACGGTCTCGGCTGATGGTCGCTATTACACGACGACCTTCGCAGGAGGCCTTCTCATTCAGAAGGGTCTCTCACTCGATTCCTACATCCAGGGCGACATCATTGGCTCCAATGCCTCCGGTCGCACTGTGCAGTTCGACATCGACAAGCAGTCTGATGTGTACTTCGTAGGTCAGCTCTTTGGCTATGGTATTCAGATGCCATACGGTTCTGGCACCATCTCCACAGCTGCGACCCACGGCACCACCTACGCTTCGAGCGGCAATCCGATCTTCCAGGGTTCGACCTTCTCGGTCACTGGCGCTTCGGCCACCTCGGTAGCCAAGGCTACGGAAGTCGCTGCTCAGAACATTGCGGTCAACGTCCCCAGCCAGGTACTCGGCGGCTATGTCGTCGACCTCAAGGGTGAGAACGTCTCAGTCCAAAGTCATGTGTTCACGATCGCGACTACGTCCGGATTTGGCACAAGCCAGATCACGAACATCACGATTGTCGATGCAAACGGTGCTGTAGTCGCCGGTCCGGTTGATTCAGCCGCGGCTGGTGGCACGGTGACCTTCACCGACACGGTGACCTACAAGACGGGTCGCCATGTGTACACGATCAAGGGCAAGCTTCCTTCGGCAGCTGCTACCGGTGCGACCGTAATCCTCTCGTTCATTCCTTCGACGGCATGGACGAGCTCGACGGGTCAGACCACGGGCAATAGCTTCACCTGGCCGTCCACGGCTGTCACCATGAACACGATGACGGTTCGCGCGGCTTCGGTCACACTCTCGCTCTCGACGACTCCGACCGCTCAGAATATCGTCGCCGGCGGGCAGAGTATCCTCTTTGCCAATGTCCAGCTCGATGCTTCGCAGTCGGGTGAAGACGTCCGTGTCTCGACGGTCAAACTCAACGCTTCGTCGACGACCAACACCTGGACTCGTATCACGTCCTGCCAGCTCTTTGATGGCGCTACTGCCGTCAATACCGGCCCCAACGTCCCGACGCTCGCGACGGCGACGACGACCGTCAACACCTTCACCTTCGACAATTCGATTGTCGTGACGAAGGGTACGGTCAAGACCCTCGCGCTCAAGTGCAATGTCGCTTCAAACGCAAGCGGTACGTATGGTTTCGGCTTGATTTCGGGCACCACGTATGCCTCGTCTGATACGGTTGCTACGGGGTTCACCTCGGGCAACACGCTCACGACCGCTTCAGGTGCTACGGTCACTGCCGGTACTTCAGGTGGTATGACGGTCACGACGGGATCGCTTGCGGTCTCGAAGGATTCGTCATCCCCGGCTTACAAGGTAGTCGCGGCTGGTGCGACCGGCGTTACGGTCGGTGCGTTCAAATTCCGCCCGACCAACGAAGGCGTCTGGCTCAACAAGCTCGGCCTCTCGCTCACGAACACGGCTTCCTCTTCGGCAGCTGACCTCGGCACTGTCTACCTCTATCAGGGCACAACCATGATCGGTACTGCCACCTTCACAGGTAGCAACACTATCGCGACATCGACTATGATCGATCTAGACCCGATTACAATTGGTACACAGGTGCCACTTCTCGCGAAGGATGTGGACACGGTCATCACAGTCAAGGCCGACCTCGCAGCCCAGGGCACATCACAGCCTGGCGTGCCTGGTCACTTGATCGCGATCGACTACAACAGCGCAGATGCGACCGGCCAGGACTCTGGTGTCAATATCCAGGGTTCCGGTTCGACTGCTGTCGCTGGTGTCCGTGTGTTCAAGTCGTACCCGACCTTCGATTACACCGCGACGGGTGCCACTGCCTCCAACGGAGTCAACGATCTCCTCGTACTCAGTGTCACTGCTCCGTCATCGGGCCCGATCAAGCTCAACAAGCTGAGTTTCACGATTGGCACCACGACGGCGACCCTCACTTCGCCGACCTTCACTGGTCCGAATGGAAGCGTCGGAACGGTTGCATTGAATGGCGCAGGTACTGCCATTACGGCAACCTTTGACAGCGGTAGCAATACGGCTGATGCTGAGGTCGCTGCAGGCACCACCAAGACCTACACGCTCCGCGGTACGGTAAGCCTCACCGGCTCCAACACCACGGGCTCGGTCTCGACGGCGCTCAAGGCTGATACTGCATACCCGTCACTTGCTGGATTCATGACTGACGCTTCGACGTTGTCTGCCAGCAACATGATCTGGTCTCCGCAGTCGACCACCTCTCCGGCGGCCGCAGGCAATGACTGGACCAACGGTTACGGTCTCGGCGGCTGCTTCACGACTTCGGGCATCGGCAACGACTGCACCGCTCGCGTGATCGCCAAGTAACCCTCTCTGAGCGCTTTGGCCTAAGCCTCTGGCTTTTACGCCAAGCCTTCGGAAGATCGTGGCGACAACACGATCAGCAAAAACCCCCTCGCAAGAGGGGGTTTTTGCATTGCACACCCTGCCCGAGCAAAGCTCGGGTGAACTGTGTGCAATGCAAAAACCGGCCGGAGCCGCGGGACCCATCGCTTTGCGATGGGACGGCGAGGCGTGCCTAGAAGCGCTTGGCGCATGCGAAGCATGGCCGCCAAGCGACTTGTAGGTTTTTGCGTTTTGTTCTTCTCCCGAGCAAAGCTCGGGCCTTTTGAACAAAGCGCTAAGCAACCTATGGGTCTTTGCACCACCAAACTTTTATTGCATAACTCACACGAAGCTGCTTCGTGTATATGTATACAGGTTTTTGCGTTTCGGTGTCGCGTCAGGTATTCTAGTGGAATATGGAAACGAATGAAGATAAAAACTATCGAATAGTACTCATTGTTTTGGCAGTAGTATGTATCGGATCTGCAGCAGTATTTGTCTCTTGGAAGAGGGGAGGAGAGGTACCCATGGAGGACAACATGGTCGCCACCACGAGCGCTGAGGTGCAGGCGGAAATCCAGGTAGCTACAGATACCCCCACCCCCAATGGATCTGTCGCGGTGAGTGCCAGACAGGATTCGCAATATTCTGTCGCAAAGCCAGTAGCAAATCCAGGAATTCCGATGCCCGATTTCAAGGCGACGCTTTCGTGCACGTTGTCTGCCGATATATGTGATCGGGTCCATACTCAGATGGTTGATATCGTCGCCACACTCACTAAAAACAGCTCGGATTATTCTGCATGGATCTCACTTGGCATCCTGCATAAGACGGCGGGGGATTATAAGGCAGCTGCGCGTGACTGGGAATATGTATCCGCACTCTATCCGAAAAACACCCAGTCATTTGGCAACCTGGGCGATCTCTACATGCATTTCATCAAAGACTACACGCGCGCTGAATCGAATTATTTGAAGGAAGTGAAGAACTCTCCGACAAATCTCGATGCGTATCGCGATTTATTTACCCTCTACACACAGACATCGTACCAAGCCTCTGCCAGCGCAGCCGAAAACATCCTCAAGGCTGGAATAGCGGCAAATCCGGATGCGATCGAGCTGCGTGTGATCCTCGCCCGCTACTACCAGTCGCAAGGCCGCACTGCCGATGCCAAGACCCAATATACCGCAGCCATAGCAAGCGCCGAGTCTCAAGGCCAAACAGCCCTCGCTCAAGACCTCCAAAAAGAAGTCCATCAATTAAAAGGCGACGCCTTTATCAATAAAGGCGTCGCCTTTTAATTTCCCCTCCGCGGGAGGCGGCCTCGGGGCCTTGGTTCGTATTCCTTGTCCAATTCAGCATAATACATCGCCGCTTCTTCAAGTATCGTTCCCAATGGAGGGAGTTCACTTGAAATCATGTCGCACACCTCTTCATTGAGAATGCTTTTTTGGAAACGGGGGACGGATGTGGGTGATACAAAATAATCCGGAAGGCTTGAGTGTGCGTACATAGTCAGGTTTTGCTCGAGTTTTTTCATATCAGATACGACTCCCTTTTTCCACCCGGGTTCAAAGATCTCTGCAGGATTGAGGTGGACATATTGGGTGACATGTCGTAAATACACGTCGTCGGTTATGTGTTTGGCGCGAAATGGTTTCACCATGAGGTTACCGATTCTGTCATACTTACGGTTGAAATACGATGTATATCCTGTGCCAACTTTGTGCATGAATTTACTGATACCGCCGTCCGTCACTTCTCGCATGACAATATGTGGATGATTATCCATGAGACAGTATGCGCCGATCGCGACCAGTGGTTTTTTACGCGGAAGCGAGAATAGTTCTTTGGGTGACACTTGTTTGAGCAACTCAAGGTTCACCTGGCCATGCTCGTCGTTTGCGAGATAGAGTAATTTTTCAAATCGTTCAAAATCCCGTTCATCAATGTACACTTGACGCTTATCAATACCACGACTGAATACGTGATAATACTCACCCGGCGCGAATGGATCTCGTCGATACCCCATATAACTACACCAATGTATCATATGCTATGCAAAACTAAAAGGCGACGCCTTTATCGATAAAGGCGTCGCCTTTTAGTTTTGGTGGAGTTTCTGGAAGCATAATATGCCACATAAGCGTGTTTGTTCAATGTTGTGTGCAGGGCGACAAGGTGCTAACGTGCCGTTGCATGAACCAGGGTCGTTCATACGCCGAAAAAGACGCGGGGTCGGGGTCACCCCACGTCTTTTTTAGTATGGGAGCAAGCGTATTGATCGGCGCGATCTCAGCCCTCCTCTTCCTCCTCCCCACTATCT
>Ga0194120_10006633_pt1 | contig 16254 bp, 17 predicted proteins | sample TA2MahCa65mmetaG_FD_148642 | JGI IMG/M metagenome (GOLD analysis project Ga0194120, IMG submission 148642) | Freshwater microbial communities from Lake Tanganyika, Tanzania - TA2015019 Mahale Deep Cast 65m | ecosystem: Environmental > Aquatic > Freshwater > Lake | place: Tanzania: Lake...
GCCGCACCACCGAGCCCGCCGCCCCGCCGCCGATGCGGGCGGCCCTGGCGACGGGGCGGGCGATCGCGGCGTGGACGCGGCTGGCCAGGTCCGGGGTCACGCCGGACGGTAGCGGTCGCGGGGGCGGCGGCCCGGGTACCCTGCCCGCGGGAGGTCCCTCCATGAGAACGATGACGCTCTTGGCGATGCTCGGCGTGGTGCTCGGCGCGTGCGCGACCGGCGGGCAGCCGCCCGACCCCAACGCCCCGGTCCCGGTCGAGCTCGAGACGACGATGGGCCGAATCCTCATCGAGGTGGACCGGGCCCGGGCCCCCGTGAGCGCGGCGAACTTCCTCGCCTACGTCGACCGCGGGGCCTACGACGGCATCGTCTTCCACCGCGTCGTCAAGACCTTCGTGATCCAGACCGGTGGGTTCACCGTGTCGATGGACAACCGCGCCAAGGCCGAGGGCAGCGGCGTGGACAAGGACCCCAAGATCAAGAACGAGTGGGCCAACGGGCTGCGGAACCTGCGGGGCACGCTGGGCGTGGCCCGCGACACCGAGCCCGACTCGGGCACGCGCCAGTGGTACATCAACCTGTCGGACAACGCGCGCCTCGACGTCGCCCGCGAGATCAGCGGGAACGCCGGGTACGCCGTGTTCGGGCGCGTGGTCGATGGGATGGACGTCGTGGACGCGATCGGGGCCGTGCCCACGCGGGCCCTCGACGAGAAGGACGTCGAGTTCAGGAACGTGCCGGTGGAGCCGGTGATCATCACCAGGGCCCGGCGCGCGGGAGGACGCTAGGTGGAGGGCGGGGCGACGGCAGGCACGGGCTGGGCCTGGGGGCTGCTCGCGGTCGCCGGCGTGCTGGAGTGCGCCTGGGCCATCGGCATGAAGCAGTCCAGCGGCTTCACCCGCGCCTGGCCCTCGGCCTGGACCATCGCCCTCATGATCGCCAGCTTCGTGCTGCTGGCCCAGTCCGTGCGCACGCTGCCGATCGGGACGGCGTACGCGGCGTGGACCGGCATCGGGGCCGCCGGCACCGCGATCGCCGGGGTCGTGCTCTTCAAGGAGCCCGCGACCGCACAGCGGGCCCTGTTCCTGGCCATGATCGTCGCGGGGGCCGTGGGGCTGAAGCTCACCATGAAACGGTGATCCGGGGAGGTGGATGATGGCGGGTAACGTGACAGTGACGGCGACCAGCGGCGGGGCTCCATTCGCAACCACGATCCAGGCCGGGGCCCTCTCGGTCCAGGCCGACGCCCACACCGAATCGGGCGGCGGCGGGACGGCGCCTTCGCCTCTCGAACTCTTCGCCGGATCGCTCTGCGCCTGCATCGCGGTCACCGCGAGGATCTACGCCAGGCGAAAGGGAATCGCTCTCGAGTCCGTGATCGTCCGCGGTGTGCCGACCAGAGCGGCGAACGGGGCCTTCACGAAGATCGAGCTGGAGGTGGAGCTGGCCGGGAGCCTGTCGGCGGAGGACCGCCAGCGCGTCTTCGAGATCGCCAAGAGCTGCCCGATCCACCGGACGCTGGAGGGGCGGGTCGAGATGCCCATGCGGCTGGCGCCGTGATCAGGCCAATCCCAGCCGCCGACGCGCCTCGTCCGATCCCAGGCCCGCGATTCGAGCCTGCTTCTCGGGCCGGGCGTGTCCTTGGGCGATCGTGACGGCGTGATCGGGCACGCCGAGGGCCGCGGCGAGCAGGCGCCGGACCTCGGCGTTGGCGCGGCCGTCCTCCGGCGGGGCCGCGACCTTGACCTTGAGGCGGTCGCCCAGCGGGCCGACGACGCCGGCGCGTCGGCTGCCGGGCACCACGCGCACGTCGATGCGGCACCCTCCGGGCTCGTTCTCGATGCGGACGGGCATGGTCGGCCCCCACTCCCCTTCCGCCTGTGGCGCGGGTCGAAAGTCCGTGAACGGAGCGCTCCGGGTGCCACGGGTCATCGGGCGCTTCGCCCGATGACCCGTGCGGCTGTTCGAGGCCCGTCCGGACGCCGGCACGGGCGATCCGCAAGGCGGATCGCCCGTGGCACCCGCAGCGCCCGCCGGCGCCTTGGTGCACGTTCTTCCGACTCGCGCCGCGAGTGGTGTGTGTCGGAAGTCCGTGGACGGAGCGCTCCGGGTGCCACGGGTCATCGGGCGCTTCGCCCGATGACCCGTGCGGCTGTTCGAGGCCCGTCCGGACGCCGGCACGGGCGATTCGCAAGGCGGATCGCCCGTGGCACCCGCGGCGTCCGCCCGCGCCTTGGTGCGCGTTCTTCCGACTCGCGCCACTAGCCCTCGATCACCTTCGCCGACGTGATGACCACGGGCGACTTGGGCACGTCCTGCATGCCGCCCTGGCTCCGCGTGGGCGTGTTGCGGATCTTGTCGACGACCTCCATGCCCTCGACGACCCTGCCGAAGACGGCGTAGGCGGCGCCGTCGGGCTGGGGGCGGTCGAGGAAGGCGTTGTCGACGACGTTGACGAAGAACTGGCCGGTGGCCGAGTCCGGGTTGCCCCCCAGCCGCGCCATGGCCACGGTGCCCCGCACGTTCTTGAGCCCGTTGGTCCACTCGTTCTTGATGGCCGGGCGCGTGGGCTTGCGCGAGAGGTCGGGCAGGTGCCCGCCGCCCTGCACCATGAACGTGGGGATGACGCGGTGGAACGTCGTGCCCTCGTAGAAGCCCGAGCGGGCGTACTCGACGAAGTTGGCGCTGGAGATCGGGGCCTTGGCCTCGTCGACCTCGACGGTGAAGCTGCCGAGGGGCGCGTCGTTCTGGGAGAGGTTGAACTGGACCTTGGGCATGGCTCGTCCGTGGCGTCCCGGGCGGCACGAGACCGCCGGGGGGCGGACGATAGGGCGGCGCACGGGCCGCGACGATCGGGGGGGGCGCTACCGCAGGACGTCGCGCCCGCGAACGCCGTCGAGCGCATGCTGGAGCGGCCACGACGAGCCACTGGGGTGCCCGCCCTGTTGCAGCGTCGGCAACCCATCGCCCGTGTTGACCTGGGGACCGAACTTGGCGTAGGGCACGTCCGTCGCGGCACCATCGACCGAAGCGGTCAGCCGCCGCATGCGCCCCGCCGACGGGCAACGTGGTGATCGAGGCATCCAACGCGCGGGCGCGTGCCGAGTGCCTGAACGTGCACCGGTTCGAACCGCTGGAAGAGGCCCGCCAGACCATCGAGGCTTGGCGGAGCGATGACAATGAGCAACGACCCCACAGCGCCCTGCGCAACCAGGCCCCCAGGGAGCCCCGAAGGCTCTCATCCGACTTGGACCGAAGATGGGGTCAGACCACCCCGGCATGGCTCCGATCATGGAGGAAGCACGGATCGACGCGCTTCGTCGAGGCGCCTTGCCAACACGCCACCGTCAGACTCGACGATGGTCACGTGCCCGAGTTTCCGTCCCGGGCGCGGCTCCTTGCCGTAGAGATGAACGCGGGCCCCGGGGATCGCCGCCAGGCGCTCCAGCGGCGGGTGCGTGCCGATCAGGTTGATCATGGCGGCGTGGCCCGTGGGGGAGCAGTCGCCCAGCGGCAGCCCGAGGATCGCCCGCAAGTGGTTCTCGAACTGGCTCGTCGCCGCTCCGTCGATCGTCCAGTGCCCCGAGTTGTGCACGCGCGGGGCCATCTCGTTGGCGAGCAGGCGACCGCCCACGTCGAAGAACTCCACGGTGAGCACGCCGGCGTAGTCCATCGCGGCCATGAGGGCGGCGGCGGCGTCGCGGGCCTGCCGCTCGACGGGTGCCGTGCTCCGGGGCGCGGGGCAGCGCGACAGGCGCAGGATGCCGTCGCGGTGCTCGTTCTCGACCAGCGGGTAGAACGCGACCTCGCCCCGGGTCGAGCGGGCCGCGATGATCGACACCTCGCGCTCGAAGGCGACCAAGGACTCGAGGATCAGCGGCGCCGACCCCGCCAGGCGGTCCCAGGCTCTGTCCACCTCGGCGGGCCCGCGCAGCACCGCCTGACCCTTGCCGTCGTACCCCAGCCGCCGCGTCTTGAGCACCGCCGGCAGCCCCAGGTCGGCGACCGCGAGATCCAGCGCCGCCCGCGACTCGACGTCGCGGAAGGGCGGCGTGGCGATCCCCAGGCGCGTGAACAGGTCCTTCTCGCGCAGCCGGTCCTGCGCCTGCTCCAGGGCGATCGGCGCCGGCAGGACCGCGACCAGCCGCGAAAGGTGACGCGCCGTGTCGATCGGTACGTTCTCGAACTCGTAGGTGACCACGTCCAGCCCCGCGGCGAAGCGCTCCAGGCGGGCCGCGTCCGTGAACTCGCCCACCTGCAACTCGCCCACGTGCCCGGCGACGGCGTCGGGGGCGCGGTCGTAGAAGCGGAGCCAGAGCCCGAGGCGGTGCCCCGCGAGGGCGAGCATGCGCCCGAGCTGGCCGCCCCCGAGCACGCCGATCGTGGCCCGCCTCATGCGGGCCGCTCCGTCGGCCCGGGCGCGACCTCGGTCCGCCCGGGGGCGCGGGGGTCGGGGTGGTCGAGCACGCGCCGCGTCTGGGCGGCGCGGTAGGAGTCCAGGGCCTGGCGGAAGGACGCGTGCTTGTTGGCGAGGATCGCGGTCGCGAGCAGTGCGGCGTTGACGGCCCCGGCCTTGCCGATGGCGAGCGTCCCCACCGGGACGCCCGCGGGCATCTGCGCGATCGAGAGGAGTGAATCCACGCCGCGAAGCGCGTGGCTCTCGACGGGTACCCCGAGCACGGGAAGCGGCGTCTTGCTGGCGCACATCCCCGGCAGGTGGGCCGCTCCCCCGGCCCCGGCGATGATCACCTCCAGCCCCCGCCCCGCGGCGGACGAGGCGTACTCAAAGAGCAGGTCCGGCGTCCGGTGGGCCGAGACGACCCGCACCTCGTGGGGCACGCCCAGTTGCGCCAGCGTGTCCGCGGCGTGCCGGAGCGTGTCCCAGTCGGAACCGGACCCCATGATGACGCCGACGAGGGGCTGCATGCCGGGATGGTAGTGGAGCGATCGTGTTTGCGTCCGGCCGGTCCCACCGCTCATCCGCTCCCCGCGAGCGCGGGGGCGTCGCTCGCCTCGGGCCGGAGCACCGTCCCGGCGTGGAATCGCCCGCTGACCCGCGCCCCGCGCTCGATCACCACGACGGGGGCCGAAACGTCCCCCTCCCACTCAGCGGTGTGCCGGATGGCGACGGTACCCGCCGACTGGACGGAGCCGACGAGCCGCCCGGCCACGTCGAGCCCCCCCTGGGCGTGGATCAGCGTGCCGATCAGGCAGCCCTTCGACTCAACGACGACGCGACCGCAGGTCTGGACCTTGGCCACCAGGTGCCGCCCCGACACCACAAGGTCGTCCAGCGTCAGGCCCCGGTAGCACCCCGCGCACGTCGTCGATCTCGCCGCGACGCTCAGCGCCGCTGCGCGCCCGCAGTGATAGCACTGGATCGTGCGCGTCGGAGCGGGGATGGGCTTGGGGAACTGCACGGGGCGTTCCCGGAAGTCGGCGCGGCCGCGAACGGGGCCGCCCGCTCAGGGCGTGGCGATCTTCGCGGGGCCGACCCAGCCGGCCCGCACCTGGGGTGGGGCGGACAGGAGCGTCTCGGCCGCGGCGCGGACCACGGCGACCGGGGTCTCACCGGGCGGGCGGGCCGGCTTGCCCGGCCCCGCCGAGCCGCCGACCCGAACGTGCCCGCTGAACGAGGCCCCGGCGGCGACCGCGAGCGTCGCGGCCGTGATGTCGCCCTTCACACGGGCCCCCGCGTTGAGCTCCACACGCTCCTGCCCCGTCAGGTCGCCCTCGACGGCCCCGTCCACGATGATGTGCCCGGCCTCGATGTTGGCCTTGCACGCGGCCCCCTCGCCCACGTGCAGCAGGTCCGTCGAGCGGATCGATCCCTCGATCGTCCCCATGATGTGCGCGGGACCTTCGAAGGAAACCTCGCCCTTGATGCGCGCGGCGGGCCCGATGACGGTGGCGGTTGTGCCGATCTCTGGCATGGCAGCGGTCCTTGCTCGGCCGGGGGCCACCCCGCACGGGATGGGCCGGCCACGCGGAGGTTATCGTCCCGACGCCGCCCACGCAAGCAGCAATCGCGCCGACTTGACACGGCGGCCGCTTCGTGGTTCCCTGTACGACATGGAAACGTCGCCCATCCCGCCCATGGCCCCGGCCGAGGACCCCTTCACCCCCGAAGAAACCGAGGCCGGCAAGGTCATGGCGGCCGTCGCCTACGGCTTGACCCTCGCCTTCGCGCTGCCGCTCGGGCTCCTCCCGATGGTCACGCGGGACAACCGCTACTCGCTCTACCACGGCAAGCAGGCCTTCATGGCGTGGATCGTGGTCGCGGTCCTGTTCGCCGCGGCGGCGCCCCTCATGATGGTCTGCGGCATCGGGGTCATCCCGCTGGGCGTCGGCATGGTCTGCCACCTGCTCTTCAACATCATGGGCCTGGTGAACGCCATCCAGGGCAAAGCCCAGCCCCTGCCCCTGATCGGCCCATGGGCACAGCAGTGGTTCAAGGGCGTCCGCGTCAAGCCTGGGACCGGCTCGTGAGTGGGCCTGTCCAGGGAGGGAGACAGGCCTCAGGCCGGTAGCGCCAACCGTGGGACAGGCCCCCGGCCGGTGGGTGGCTCGACAGGCACGCCGGCTGGAAGCCAATGCCACGGGTCAGCGGGCTCTCCGCCCGTGCGGGTCGTGCCGGCGGCACGGGCAACCCCGCCGACGCTCCCGCGTTGTGCCCTTGTCGAGGAAGGAGGTCGCCGTGATCCGATCGATCGTGTGCATCGTGGCGCTGTGGGCGGGGTGGTCGGCGATGGCCCAGACGCCGACGCCGGAGGCGCCGGCGGGGTACCGGCTCGGGGAGGGCCCCTACAAGGCCGCCGAGATCGACCTCGAACTCGAGGACGCCGCCCGTGACAAGCAGCTCCCCATCAAGGTGCGGTTCCCCAAGGGGCTCTCGGTGCCCGCGCCCCTCGTCGTGTTCTCCCACGGCATGGGTGGATCGGGCGACGCCTTCGGCGATCTGACGACGCACTGGGCCACGCTCGGCTACGTCGTCATCCTGCCGACCCACGACGACTCGGCCCAACTGAGGCGCAAGCGCGGCGAGCCCGCGACCGAGGTCCTCCGCGACCTCTCCAGCGGCACCCGCAGCGTCGACCCCGCCGGACGCCTCGCCGACGTCGTCCTCATCCTCGATTCCCTCGCGATCGTCGAAGACGAGATCCCGGGGCTCCGCGGCCCGGACGGGGCGGGCCTCATCGACCGCGTGCGGGCCGCCATCGCCGGGCACTCCGCCGGCGCCCTGACCACCCAGATGGCGATCGGCGTCAAGGTCCGCGGGCGCCGCATGGGCGCCGACGGCGTCACGCCCCGGGACCTGGGCGACCGCCGTCTCAAGGCCGCCATCGTCATCTCCGGGCAGGGCACCACCAACCTTGCCTTCACAAAGGAGAGCTGGGCGGCGTTGGACCGCCCCATGATGGTCATCGCCGGCTCGCTCGACACCTCGCGCGTGAGCAACGAGACGCCCGAGTCGCGCCGACACCCCTACGAGCTGGCCCGCCCCGGCGACAAGTACCTGGTCTGGATCGAGGGCGCCACCCACGGCTCCTACCAGGGCAAGACCGCCACGACCCTCCTCCGCGAGCGGCCCACCACCGACGTCGCCCTCATCACCGCCGTCGTGTCGTCGGCGACGTCGGCGTTCCTCGACGCGCACCTGCGCGGCGACGGCGGGGCCCGCGAGTTCCTCGCCAGCGACGGGCTCTCCCGCCAGGGGCAAGGCCACGTGACCTTCGAGCGCAAGTAGACGCCGCGGGCCGGGCGACGCGGGACGATCGCTCGCCATCGCTCGCGACGCCGCTCTGTCGAATCCCCTCGATCCTCACGCCGAGTCTGAGCGAGTCTGCGCGCGAACGCTCGGGCCGTCGGGCTCCGATCCGAGCCTTCGTTGCCGAGCCTCCTCGGGCTCGGCGTGTCCGGAGAGGGGATCTCAACAGGGCAACGCCACGCGCCAGCGGTTCCGGTCCCGGATCACCCGCCGGTACAGCGTGTCGCGCTCCACCGGGCGGAACCCCGCGTCGCGGATCGCCTTGACCAGCCGCGGCACCGTGACTTCCTGGTGCGTCCCGCCGCCCCCCACCTTGGTGATGTCGTACCACACCACCGTCCCGTCGATGTCGTCGGCCCCCGCCTGCAGCATCAGCTCCGCCATGGGCAGCGTCTGCATGATCCAGAAGGCCTTGACGTGCGGGAAGTTGTCCAGCATCAGCCGCGCGATCGCCAGCGTGCGCAGGTTCTCGAGGCCCCCGGGCCCCGCCAGGTGCTCCAGTTCCGACCCGTCCGGGAAAAAGGGCAGCGGGATGATCGTCTGGAAGTAACCCGAGGAAGGCATCGGGCACTGGGCCTTGGGCCCTGGGGGGCCAGCGCCAGGACGGAACGCGACGTGCTCGGGCAGCGGCGTACCCGGGCGGGTCAGGGTTATCACGCGGACGTCCGCGCCCTCGTCGCCCGAGTAGCCCGGATGGGTGCTCCGGGCCGCGCCGGGGGCGGCCCGCACGCCCTCGTAGCCGAGGCGCGCCAGCGCGCGATCCTGCGCGCGCCGCAGCATGTCCATGTGCACCAGGCGGTCGTGCCGCCCCTCGATGTGCCCGTACAGGATCGTCGCGTTTGTGTTGAGCCCCAGTTCGTGCGCCGTCCGGTGTACCTCCAGCCACACGTCCGAGCGGATCTTGCCCTTGAAGGCCTCGTCGTGCACGCGGTCGTCGAAGACCTCGGCCCCGCCGCCGGGGAGGGAGCCCAGCCCGGCGTCCTTGAGGCGCTCCAGCACCCAGCGGATCCCCGAGGCCCGGTCGCCCTGGCGGTAGACCCGGGCGATCCGGGCCAGGTGGACGATCTCGACGGCGGTGAAGGCCTTGACGTGCAGGTCGCTGCCGGCCTCGCGGGCGGTGTCGCGGATCGTGCGCACGAGGTCGGGGTAGTAGTCCCAGGGGAGGGAGGGGTTCAGCCCGCCCACGACGTGCATCTCGGTGGCGCCGGCCTCGACGGCGGCGCGCACCTGGGCGCGCACGTAGTCGGCGTCGCGGGTGTAGGCCCCCTCGTCCCCCTCCTTGCGGTAGAACTCGCAGAACTTGCAGGACAGGGCGCAGACGTTGGAGTAGTTGAGGTGCCGGTTGATGTTGTGGTACGCGGCGTCGGCGTGGAGGCGACGGCGGACCAGGTCGCCCAGCTCGAGCACGCCCCAGACGTCGGGCGTGTCGTAGAGGGTCAGGCCGTCGTCGAGCGACAGGCGCTCGCCACGCTCCACGCGGGCCCGGATCGGGTCGAGTCGCGCGTCGCGCTGGAGCGCGGCGGGGGTCGTCGGTGCGACGGGCATGGGCGAGTCTAGGGGCGGGTTTCAGGCCGGATTGAAACCTGTGGGGCGCACGGGTCCGTGCCGTGGGGTCCGGCCAACCCCTCCCGGGCCCTCCCCCGGAGGGGATGGGGTTAGAGCAGGAAGGCCCTGACGAGGGCGTCGCCGATGCCGATGAGGGCGGCCCCGGCCACGACGCCGGCGCAGATGGGCTCGTAGGCGCCGACCCAGAGGCGGTGCCCGGTGGAGTCGGGCTGCTTCTTGAAGGCCTTGCCCATGAAGTAGAAGAAGGCGGCGCCGGCGCACATGGCGATGGTCGAGTCCGGCGGCACGACGACGCCCAGCCCGATCGCCAGGGGCGAGAGGGGGAACCTGCCCTTGCTGAAGGTGCGGTAGAGCTCCATGGCCAGGCCGACGACCGCGGCGATGATCATGGAGATGACCGCGGAGGTGGTGATGATGGAGCCGGCGTCCTTGTCGAAGATGCTGGTCACCAGGTCGCTGACGCCCTTCCACTGGAGGGCGGAGGGGAAGCCGAACTGGTCGGTGACCATGGCCTCCTGAACGTTCTGCCCGGGCTGGTACTTGGGGAGGAAGAGGGCGTAGAAGAGGGGGGTGGAGGCCAGGGCCCCTGAGACGACGCCGATGCAGTGCCCGATGGCCTGCTGGCGGGGCTTGGCGCCGAGCATGTAGCCGGGCTTGATGTCCATGAGGAGGTTGCTGGCGTTGGAGGCGACCTCGACGCACATGACGCCGGTCATGAGGTTGGTGGGGGGGTGCCGGGGGGCGGCGGCGCCGAAGATGAACTGCGGGATCTTGGAGAGCGAGCCGGTGGGCGTGATGCCGGTGAGGGCGGTGGAGTTGGCGGCGATGAGGGTGAGGACGATGATCATGGGGATGGCGGTGGCGCCGAAGACCCACGAGACGCCGAACCAGTCGTGGGCCATCCACACCCCGAAGACGCCGATGACGGGCACGCCGACGAAGGAGACCCAGTTGGGGAGCTCGATGTGCCTGACGACGTCGACCTTGCCGGCGTTCTTCCTCTTGCCGGCGAAGAGGTTGGTGAAGGCGCTGATGATGAGCTTGGGCTTGGCGAAGAGCCCGGTCATGGCCGCCACCACCATCATGCTGATGCCCCACCAGAGGGCCCAGGTGTTGAGGATGTGGGCGCGTCCGAAGACCGGCTCGCCGGCGGCGGTGACCTTGGCGACGCCCGTGGCCAGGTCCACCTGGGGCTTGATCTCGCCGATGTTGATCATCCAGGGGACGATGATGAAGAAGTTGATGACCATGCCGATGAACATGGAGAGGGCGACGCGGATGCCCATGAGCCCGCCGGCGCCGAACATGGCCAGGTCGAGTGAGAGGCGCAGGCCCATCTGGCGGGGGTCGACGCCCGCGATGTAGGCCCCGCTGCCGAAATACTTATAGATCCAGCCGTCGAGGTAATGCGGTACGGCCCAGACCTTCTCCATGCCCATCACCTTGACCTGGAGGTACTTCTGGTAGGCCTCGCCGGAGATGAAGGTGATGAAGCCGGCGATGACGGCGGCGAGGGCGAGGGCCTTGGCCTTGAAGACGCCGACGGCGGCCTGCGAGGTGTAGAGCGTGTCCAGCACCACGCCGCAGGCGCGGCCCTCCGGGAAGGGGTGCTGCTCGTCGTTGATGAAGCGGCGCTTCATGGGGAAGGCGACGAGGACGCCCATGAGGCTGAGCACCACGTTGAACGCCATCATGTGCCACCACTTCATGGGCTCGTTCTGGACCCACATGTAGGCGGCCATGCCGGAGATGAGCGGGCCGGTCATGTACCCGGCGGCGGTGGCGATGGACTGGGTGCAGTTGTTCTCAAGAATCGTCATGTCCTTGGCGCCCAGGCGCGACATGACGCGGAACATGGCGAAGGCCAGGATGACGCTGGTGATGCCGACGCCCAGCGTCCACCCGGTCTTGGCGCCCACGTAGAGGTTGGTGGCGCTCAGGAGCCCGCCCAGGACAAAGCCGGTGAGGGCGGAGCGGAGCGTGAGCTGCGGCATGTCGCCGCGCCACACGTTCTCGAGCCACCAGCGGTCCTTCTGCTCTCGGGTCCAGGTGCGTACCTGTTCGTCGGTGAGGGTGGGGATGGCCATGGGCCGGAGAGCGTACGCGGCTTCTGCGCCCGGTGCTCCGGCGTCAGGACCCGCCCAGCAACCCAACGACGGTGGCGGTGATCGCAAGTGCCGCGGCCATGAGCGATTCGCCCGCGATCAGCCCGGAGGCGACCGGGATGTTGTACTCGTCGGCGGAGCGCTTGTGGGCCTTGACCCACGCCGTCACGATCACGGCCCCGACGAAGAAGGAGAAGCAGTTCTGGAAGGGCATGACCCAGGCCAGCCCGATGCCGGTGGCGCTGGGCATGAACTTGCGGGCCTTGAGCGGGAGCAGGCGGTCCAGGATGGGGAGGGCGACGCCGATCGCGCCGCCGATGAGGATGGCGTGGACGGCCGAGTCGGGGAGTTCGCCGATGCCCTTGGTGAGGATGCGGGCGACTGCCTCCCAGGCGCGGGTGGCGGGCATGGCGAAGGTTTCGAGCTTCTCGCGCGTCGGCACCATGAGGTACCAGATGGGGACGATGGCGAGCGTGCCGAAGAAGACGCCGAAGAACTGGGCCAGGAACTGCTTCCGCGGGTTGGCGCCCAGGCGGTAGCCCATCTTGAGGTCGGTGAGGAGGTCGGCGGAGGAGGAGGCGCTGTTGGCGGCGATGCCCGCGGAGGCCAGGTTCGCCGCCACGTTCTTGGGCGCCAGCACCGCGAAGAGCAGCTGCATTACCTTGCCCATGGCCCCGATGGGGGTGGTGTCGGTCTCGCCCGTCGCGCGGCTGGCGACGAGCGAGAGGACGAAGGACATGGCGACGGCGATCAGGCCCGCGTACCACGACACGCCGAAGGCCTGGATCTGGAGCCAGACCATGGCGATCGTGATCGGGAGCATGCCGACGATCATCCACTTGCCGGGGACCTCGATGGCGCGGAGACGGGCGGCGCCGTCGGCTTCGTCGCCGGCGGAGGCCCTGGCCCCGATGAAGGCCCGGGCCACGGTCTTCCATTGCAGGGCGACGCTGGCGAGGCTGGAGAAGACCATGACCGAGGTGCCGCCCCACAGGGCCCAGCGCGTCAGCATGATGAACCCGTCGCCCCAGATGAAGGTGAGCTTGTACCCCTCGACCGCCCGCTGGGCCTCGTCGATCCCCGCCAGCCAAGGCCCGATCCACAAGTAGAGCAGCACGGAGCTGACCAGGAGCGACAGGCTGATGCGCATGCCGACGATCATGCCGGCGGCGATGAGGAGGGCGGAGGGCTCGAAGGCGAACCCCGCGGGGTGCACGCCGCGCGGGTAGAGCTTGTCGGCGAAGTGCATCTCCATCTCGGTGGGGATGCGGAGTTTGTTGTCGAAGAAGTCGAAGAAGCGCTTGAGGAAGCCGACCTTGCCCAGCACGTCGTCGCCCACGCGGAGGAAGCCGATGAGCAGGCCCGCGCCGAGCCCGATGACCAGGATGTAGGCCTTGCGGAGGGCCTGTGTGCTCTGCGAGTAGAGGCTCTTGAGCGTCTCGGCGGCGGCCATGCCCGAGGGGAAGGCCAACTGCTCGTGGTTGATCATCTGGCGCTTCATGGGGATCGCCAGGAAGACGCCCATCAGCCCGGTGCAGAGCGTGAAGACGACGACGACCCACGGGGCGGTGACGTCCCAGGTCTTGATGTCCGCGGCGGTCTGGCCCTCGGGAATATCGTGGAGCAGGACGAGCGCCCCGAACATGGTGGCGATGGTCGAGCCCGTGGAGAAGCCCGCGGCGGAGGCCGTCGACGCCATGCAGGCGTTCTCGAGCACCGACATCTGGCTGAAGCGGTTGCCCGAGCAGAAGCGGACGAAGGTCCAGATGCAGAAGGAGAGCACGCAGGCCGTGATGGCGATGCCGAAGGCCCAGCCGATGGAGAGCGTGGTGTAGAGATTGGCGGCGGCCATCGCCATGCCCAGGAACCCGCCCATGATCACCGCGCGCCACGTGAGCTGCGGCATGCGGTCGCCCTGGTAGGTGTGCCGCAGCCAGTGCAGGTCCTTCTGCTCCGGGGTCGCGTCCGCCGGCAGGTCGGGGATGGGCGTGGGGAGGGGCGGCTGGTTCTCGGGGGCGGGCTGGGCGACGGTCGTCATGGCGGTTCCGGTGGCGTGCGATCGACCCGACGAGGGCCCCAGCCTACTGCGGGCGGGCTGACTCCGCAAACCGCGGATCCGCGGACGCCGCGGGCTAGAATCGCCGACGCCCCAGGCCCCGTCGTCTAGCCTGGTCCAGGACACCACCCTTTCACGGTGGGAACACGGGTTCGAATCCCGTCGGGGTCATTGTCGGCGGAGGGAAGGAAGCGAGGGGGGGCGCGGGGGGTCAGCGGAGGCCGGCGACGAAGCGGCCGAGGCGGTCCATGCCCCGGTTGATCTGGTCCTCGGAGCAGGCGAAGGAGATGCGGGCGTGGTTGCGCCCGCAGCCGCCGAAGTCCTCGCCCGGCACGAAGGCCACGTGGGCCTCTTCGAGCAGCGCCTCGCAGAAGTCGCTCGAGGAGTCGATGGCCCGCCCGGCGGGGGAGCGGCGCCCGAAGAACGCCGACACGTCGGGGAAGGCGTAGAAGGCGCCGGTGGGCGTGACGCTCCGCAGGCCCGGCACGCTCTGGAGGCGCTTGGAGATAAGCGAGGCGCGGCGGGCGAAGGCCTGGCGCATGGCCTCCACCTCCGCGGCGCAGGACCGCAGGGCCGTCCGGATCGCCGGGTAGACGAAACTGGTGATGTTCGTGGACATCTGGCCCTGCAGCGTCGCCATGGCGTTGGTGAACTCCAGCCCGAAGGCGCCGCTGGCGGCGGTGTACCCGACCCGCCACCCCGTCATGGCGTAGGCCTTCGACAGCCCGTTGATCGTGACCGTGCGCTCCGCGATCTCCGGCACCGACCCGATCGAGAAGTGCTCGATCCCGCCGTAGACGATCTTCTCGTAGATCTCGTCGGAGATGACGACCAGGCCCGGGGCGGTGCGGGCGGCCTCGGCGACGACGGCGGCCAGGGCCCGCAACTCCTCGGGCGAGTACATCGTGCCGCACGGGTTGCTCGGGCTGTTCAGAATGAGCAGGCGCGAGCGGGGGGTGATGGCGGCCCGGAGCTGGGGCGGCGTGACCTTGAACCCGCCCTCGGGCGTCGTGGGGAGTTCGACGACCCTGCCCCCCGCCAGCTCCGCGATGGGGGCGTAGCTCACCCACGACGGCACGGGCAGCAGCACCTCCTGCGGTGCCTCCCCCGGCCCCGGCGCATCGAGCAGGCAGTGGCACGCGACGAAGAGCGCGTGCTTGCCCCCGGCGGAGATGGCGACGTGCTCGGGGGTGACGCCCGGCACGCCGTTCTCCTCCGTGATCTTGCGGGCGATCGCCGCCCGCGTGTCGGGGTCGCCCAGCGTGGGCATGTACTTGGTCTGGCCCTTCCGGAGGGCCTCGATCGCGGCCTCCTTGACGGGGGCGGGGGTGTCGAAGTCCGGCTCGCCCGCCGCGAAGGCCAGCACCGGCAGCCCCCGCCGCTGCATCTGCTTGGCGCGGTTCATGAACGCGACGGTGACGGAGGGCTTGAGATCGGCGACGCGCCTGGAGACCTGGAGCATGGGAGACAAAAGGTACGCCGCCCATGCCGGGTGCACCGTCACCCGGCCTTGCACCCGATGATCCAGCAGATGCCCCCGGACCTCTGCGATGGCACGGTCGATCGGGTGATCGACGGCACGCGGTTCGGCAAGAAGTGGAGACACGCCGTGCGGACGGCGCAGCAGCAGTTGAAGAAGCGCGGCACCATCGCGCTCATCAACGGCGCGTGGACTCTGGCGGTGTGATCCGGTCTGAACGCCCCAACGGGGCGTCGGGGTGTAGCTACGGGTGAAGCGAGGCCGCTTGGGGCATCGCGGAACCCGTGGAAGACGTCTCCCCCCTTCTCATTCTTGTCGCCCCGCAGGGGCGGAGGATTCCCGATGCCCGGCACCCACTCCCAACTCCTGCTGCATGTCGTCTCTTCGACCAGGGGCCGCTCGCCTTGGATCACGCCGGAAGTCGTCGAGCGCCTGTATCCCTACATCGCCGGCATCGTCCGGGCGGAGAAGGGCGTGCTCCATGACATCGGCGGCGTGGAAGACCGCGTGCACAGGTACCTGCGGTGGCGGCCCGATGGCTCGATCTCTGGCTTGATGCGCAAGGTGAAGGCGCGATCGTCAAAGCGGGTCCGCGAGACGTATCCGAACCTCGCCGCGTTCGCGTGGCAGGAGGGGTACGGCGTGTTCTCCGTGAGCGCATCGCAAGAAGAGGCCGTGAAGAAGCACATCGCCGGCCAAGCCGAGCACCACAAGAAGGAGGACTTCAAGCCCGAACTCCTGCGGATGCTCCGCGCACACGGCGTGGAGTTCGACGAGAAGTACGTGTTCGACCGAGCGCCCGGTTGAAACGCAGGCTCCTCTGCCCCTCCGGGGCAGGAGAGACATCACAACCTCGCTTCCACGGGTTGCGCTGCGCCCGCGAGGACGCGGGCTGCGCTCCAGCCGTGGCTACAGCCCGTGGCCCCTCCGGGGCCCAAAGGCGCGCTCTGCGACGTTGAGTACAACGACGTGAACCGCACGTTCCAGCAGTTGAGTACAACGACGTGAACCGCACGCTTCAGCGGTGGCACAGCGAGCTCATGGGCGGTTTGTCGGCATACGAAAAAGAACGCCGCACCCGTACCGAGGTCTCGCGCTACCGCAAGACCAAGGCCGAACTTGCGGAACCGCTCTTCCTGCGGTTCGACAAGGCGCCGGCGTTGCCGGTTTCGATGTGCGCATGGATGTTCCCGGCGCAGTCGATGCTCCCGATCTCGTGGGTTTGCGATCGGATCGTCGCATGCGACCCGGGGCCGCCGACCGTGCCTCCGACGCTGAT
>Ga0194120_10006634_pt1 | contig 16254 bp, 20 predicted proteins | sample TA2MahCa65mmetaG_FD_148642 | JGI IMG/M metagenome (GOLD analysis project Ga0194120, IMG submission 148642) | Freshwater microbial communities from Lake Tanganyika, Tanzania - TA2015019 Mahale Deep Cast 65m | ecosystem: Environmental > Aquatic > Freshwater > Lake | place: Tanzania: Lake...
GAAGTTGGGCAATGACCGAGTTGGCCGCGAAAACCGCGGAGGAGCGGCGCGCAACTGTGCCGCTGCGCGCGCCCAGTCCCAATTCCTTGTCGCAGACCGCTGTCATGGCCAGTTTTTCAGAGGTTCCCTAACTATGCAGCGGTCGTTGCGCGTCGGAACGCTGCTTGCAAGACGTGCGAGCGACTCCCAAAGGTTTCCGTCAGCAAGCGGCGCGCCGAGCGCGCGCCGCCGCTGATCGCGGACGTTAGGCCGCAGCTGTGACCGCTTCAGACAACTCCACGACTGCACCACTTCTAATCTCCTGTGCACATGGCAATAGGCCATCCGCAGTGGTCTGCTGTCATATGATTGAGGCCAAAGATGAAGTTGTCGGCTTTGTCGAAAACAGTACTGAACCCAACGATCTCCAAGCTTGGTGTGACGCCTGCGAGCGCTACTTTCTTGCGGAAGGCGATAAGACATCCGCGTTTCGTGCATTCAACCAAATGGCGCTTGTATGCGACGTTTGCTATGCGGAGTTCAAAGTGCGCCATTCAACTCCTCCGGCTGGCCCGTAGCACGCTGCGGCCTAACTGTGCGTTGGAGCGGACCGTGAAAGGGTGCGGGTGGCGCGCCGCAGGCGCGCGGAGAGATTTTACGCCTGCGGCGCGCTGCAACGGCCTCGCGCGGCCCGCTCAACGCGGACGTTAGATCTTTCCGAGCCGGTCGTGCCGGATTGAAACTATACGGCGGTGCCGTATAATGCTCCGGTGTTCAGCTTCATCGAGACTCATCTCTTTACGCGCTTGGTGATGCAGTATCTTTCAGACGAGCAGTACACGGAGCTGCAGCTGGCCCTGATCAATAACCCGGAATTGGGACCGGTCATTGCCGGAACCGGCGGGGTCCGAAAGATGCGCTGGGCCGCTCCAGGTCGAGGCAAACGCGGCGGCTACCGGGTGATCTACTACGTGCGTCGCCTCAAAGGCATTATCTGGATGCTGACGATGTACCCGAAGAACGTGGCTGACTCCATTCCAGCTCATGTGCTGAAAGAAATTCGAGAGGAACTTGGCGATGAGTAAGCGCAAGCGCAACATTGGCCTCGAGATTCGCGACGGGCTGCGGGAGCTCAAGCGTGGCGACTATGGCCGCGTCATCAACATCCCGGATGTAGCGAAGATCCGTGAGAGTGTCGGCCTGTCGCAGTCCAGGTTCGCGACCCTGCTCGGCGTCTCCGTTCGCACGCTGCAGGACTGGGAACAGGGGCGTCGTGCGCCTTCCGGCGCTGCTAGGACGCTTCTCCTGGTTGCCGATCGCAACCCTCACGCCCTGCTCGAAGTCGCCTGAGGCTTGTGTTAGGAAGATCTATCAATGCAGCGGTCCTCGCGCGTCGGCAGGCCGCTTGCAGGCACAGGCCACGCGGCGTATAGGTTGCGATCAGCAAGCGGCGCGCCGACTGCGTGCCGCCGCTGATCGCGGACGTTAGATCGCCGAGTCAGCGCGGCGCGATGATTCTCGCCAGGTCTCGTCTCGAGGCGCCGAGTGCGATGAGTGAGCGCATCAGCAAGTCGATGGAAACAGTCGGATCCCCCGATTCCATCTTGGCGACACGAGACTGGCTGGACTGCACCGCCGCCGCCAAGTCATGTTGCGTCAGACGCTTGCGCTTGCGCCGGGCCTTGAGACCCTCGGCGAGTTTCAGGCGCAGCTCGATCAGCGCAGCCTCCTCCGGCGTGAGATCCAGGAACTCCCGGGTATCTCCCACCTTCCAGCCGCGACTGGTCAGCCTAGCCTTCTTACTTGCACGCATCGTCATACTCCCGAAAGCGCCTTTGACAGATTGCAATCACGTCCTTGGGTGTGGTGCGCGTCTTCTTGGCGAAGACCTCTCCAATCACAATCGCGTCCCGATCTGTCCGGTAAACGATTCGCCAGTTTGCCGCCCGGTCACGAACGCGCAATTCATGGCATCCTCGGCCTATAGCCGGCATGGGCCGCGACTGAGGCAGTCCCACTGACTCGCCACGTTGCAGCCTTCTCAGCAACATCCCGGCCTCGATCCTGGCCGCCGTTGCGAACGGCGGAGTCTTGATCTCCCCATGCAGCCACACCAGCGGCTTGTCAGCTACAGCCACGAAAGGCAGTATATGTCAGTACTGACATACGGTCAACCGGGACGCGGCGATCTGACTATGCGTTGGAGCGGTCCGTGAAAGTTTGCGGGTGGCGCGCCGCAGGCGCGCGGAGAGATGTTACGCCCGCGGCGCGCTGCAACGGCCTCGCGCGGCCCGCTCAACGCTGGTGTTAGGTGTCTTGTAACCCGTGACGTTATGGGTTACACTCCGAACCGTGATCCGGACATTCCGTCATAAGGGATTGGCCAAGTTCTTTACGACGGGGTCGAGGGCCGGGATTCAGGCTGCCCACGCAGAGCCACTGAGCTTGATTCTGGGCGCTCTGAACGCTGCTACTGCCCCGGGTGACATGGGCCTGCCGGGCCTGAGACTTCACCCCTTGAAAGGTGGCCGCAGCGGTACCTGGTCAGTAACAGTTCGTGGCAACTGGCGTGTTACTTTCCGGTTCGAAGGCAAAGATGCGGTAGATGTTGATTACGTGGATTATCACTGAGGTAGCCCATGAGGATGCATAACCCTCCCCACCCTGGCGAGATCATCCGCAAGCTCTGTCTTGAGCCGCTGGAGCTCTCGGTCACGGACGCGGCCGCCGCGCTGGGCATCAGCCGTAAGACGCTCTCGGCCCTGCTCAATGGCCGTGCCGGCATCAGCCCGGAGATGGCGGTACGGCTGTCGATTGCATTCGGCACCAGTTCCGAGAGCTGGATGAACCAGCAGACGCAGTACGATCTGTGGCATGCCGAAAAGCGGCGCAAGGCCTTACGGGTCTCGCGCGTGGCTGCGTAACAAGACAGCTAACTATCAATGCAGCGGTCGGCGCGCGTCGTCGCGCCGTCGTCACGCCGCCGCTGATCGCGGACGTTAGGCCGCGTGTTGCGTGATGCGCAACATGCTATACTTTGCGCGTGATTCAGTCGATTCGGCATAAGGGGCTGCGCCGCTTCTATGAGACAGGAAGTCTTGGAGGCATTCAGCCGAAGCATGCGAAACGACTGCGGATGCTATTGTTTGCCCTGGAAACTGCCCAAGCCATTGACGATATGGATGTTCCGGGGTTCAAGCTGCATTCACTTAGAGGCTCCGAGCGGGGTCGCTGGTCGGTCTGGGTCAATGGCAATTGGCGGCTGACGTTCGGGCTCAGAGACGGACAGGCCTATTTGTTGGACTATGAGGATTATCACTGATGGCCATGCATAACCCTCCCCACCCGGGCGAGTTTATTGCCGCGGTGTATCTTGAGCCGAATGGCATCAGCGGTCGCGAGCTGGCAGCCAAGCTGAGGGTGTCGCCGTCCACTCTCAACCGTGTGCTGACAGGTGTCAGCAGCATAACTCCGGAGATGGCTCTGCGTCTGTCGAAGTGTCTTGGTCGCTCCGCCGAGAGTTGGCTTGCCATGCAGCACAGCTACGATCTGTGGCAGGCCAAGCGAAATATCGATCTCCGCGGCGTTGAGTCGCTCAAAGTCAGCGCGGCCTAATCAATGCAGCGGTCGTTGCGCGTCGGCACGCTGCTTGCAGGTACTGCAAGTCGGGTTCAAATTGTCGGCTGGGCAAGCGGCGCGCCGAGTGCGCGCCGCCGCGGATCGCGGGCGAGGTATTTGCTGGCACACATCTGACGCGGGTCGATGACCGCTGTGACTACGGCGAGGTGCGGTACGTAACTGCCGGGTGGCTGGATTCCAGGTTGGTGGTATTCGTTTGGACACCTCGCGGCACCGCCAGGCGAATCATAAGCATGAGGTATTGTCATGAGCGCGAAGCGAGGAGGCTCCGGCCGGACCTTGCCGGCTGATAGGGACGACGCGCCGGAGATTACGGAGTCGTGGGCTCGGGAAGCCGACCTGCACCGTGGCGAGAAGCTCATCCGGCGCGGCAGACCCAAGCTGGAGAGCCCGCGGACACTACTTTCGTTGCGGCTGCCACCAGAGGTCATTGCTTCGTGGAAGGCATCGGGACCTGGGTGGCAGACGCGAATGGCAACTGTCCTACAGCGATCGCAACCAAAGGTGCGTAGGTCTGCGGGCTAAGAGCTTATCCGTAGATAATATGTTAAGCCGTTTTTCCGTTCGCGCTGCGGAGACGTCAATTGTCCAGAGCCAGGCTGCCCTCGTGGGAAGTGTCCGATGCGTTTTGGGAGCGGGTGGAGCCGCTGATCCCGCAGCGGCCGGGTCGAGTCGGCCGCCGGAAGTATCGGCGCAAGCCCGGTGCGGGTCGCAAACCGATGGAGTCGCGCACGGCATTCTCGGCGATCGTCTATGTGCTGCGTACGGGTTGCCAGTGGAAGGCCCTGCCGAAGGAGCGGTTCGGGAGCGCGAGCGCAATACACCAGCGCTTCCTGGAGTGGGAGAAGGCCGGATTCTTTCGCTCGCTGTGGCAAGCCGGGTTGGCTGAGTACGACGACATGGAGGGTATCGCCTGGCGATGGCAAAGCGTCGACGGGGCCCTGGTGAAGGCCCCACTGGCGCAGGAATCTGTCGGGCCAAACCCGACGGATCGGGGAAAGAAATGGGAGCAAGCGGATGCTGCTGGTCGACGCCCGTGGCGTCCCGCTGTCGATCATCGTCACCGCGGCCAATCATCATGACGTCAAGTCCTCCCCAGATTCAGTGCTCGTCGTAGGCCAGGGCGACGAGCTCATGGCCATGCCCTTGGCACTTCGCTCCGCTTCGACCAGCAACATTCCAAGCTCCGCCCCAAGAAGCAGGTCGTCGTGGACGCCGAACACCTGACGGCGGAGCCGGCCATGCGCGTCGATGATTACCGTGGTCGGCGTCCCCTGCATGGCATACGCGCGCATCGTGCGGGGTATCGCGTCGCCATCCGGACCGGGAGCGTCCACTCCGACCGGGAACCGCACGCGGTACTCGTGCAGGAACGCGCGTAGCGACTCGATCCCCATTGCCTCGTGGTGCTCGAATACCGTGTGCAGTCCGATAACCGTCAGAGGCGCACTCTTGAAGGCCTCCGCGACACGCTGTGCCTGTGGAATTCCATGCGCCACGCATCCGGGGCAAAGCATCTGGAAGGCGTGCATGACCACGATCCGCCCCCGAAGGCGTTCCAGGTTGAGGGCTTCCGGAGTGTTGAACCACGTCGTAGTGAGCCACGCGGGGGCGGGCCTTGACTCCATCAGAAGTCCCCGTCCTTCACGTACGGGCGGCTCCACAAGGTCATCTGCAAGAGGCACGACTTGACCCACGCCGTGTACATCTTCTCGACATCCTCGGCCGGGTGGCCCAATTTCCCGAGGAACGGCTTGAGCGTGAATGTCACCGGGAAGACCAGAAGGAACAGGTCGCGGAACGGTACAATCCCGGTCGAGGCCGCACCGTCAGTGCGGTTCTTCTTCGTGCGGTGGTGGCGGAGGCCAATCTCATGCTGATAGTCGAGCCATGTCTGATCGTACTCGGCGCGGGCCGTGTCGAGGATCCACTGGCCAAAGCGCTTGCGGACGGCGCCGAGGTAGTCAGCGAGCGGCGCTCCGTCACTCTTGCTGGTAAACGATGCGAGCAGGTGCGGGGTCGATCCGACGAATCCGTACCAGACGTCGAGGATAGCCTCGACCTGATCCTTCACGACATCGTGGGAAAGACGCAGATACTTGACGTCTTCGTCGCCGAACAGGACACTCTTCTGCATCAGCGCGAAATCTGCGAGTGTCACGGGAGAGCGGGCAACCGCCTTGGTTCCGTAGCTGTATCCGGGGATCGTGGTATGTTCGTTCATGGGCTGACTCCTCTCATTTCGTCGGGTTCGTGGCGCCGGTCCGCGCCATGTCGTCAGGAACTCTATGAGAGATGCTTGGCCGTGTCAGGAAGGCACCTTTCGGTAAGGTAGTTACGACATGGTTCAGAACGATCCCTCAGACCAGGCGCACCGCGAGGCGAGCGACGTGAACGCGGTCCCCGTCGCTTCGATGGTCGAGGGCATCATCGGCTGCAAGTGGTCGGTTCGTATCCTTCAGCTGTGCGCTGAAGATCACCACCGTCCGAGTGCCTTCCTTCGAGCGTGTCCCGGCTTGTCGTCGAAGGTGATGAACGAGCGTCTCCGCAAGATGATCCGTCTTGGCATTCTGAAGCGGACGGTCTTCGGTGAGAAGCCTCCTGTCGAGGTGGAGTATCGCTTGACTCCGCTTGGTCGGCACTTCGTGCACATCGTTGAGCAGGTACGCCACCTTCAGCAGGCCATTGACGATGGGAGGCTGTCACAAGCTGGCGACTCTGAGTGAGCGCGTGAGCAACCGGGCTGATCGGTAACAGAGTATTCCGGCAAGACAGGTGACACTACCCCGGGGTGGGGGAGGGCCTTCCGACCTCAGTCCCGGATGATCATCTCGCGTTCGTTCACCTTGCCGAGCAGAACCGTGCCGAAGTAGTTGGACCAGATGCCGTCGTCGGTCTCCTCGAGGCCGATCTCATGCTGTTTGAGGGCATTGGCGATGAACAGCAGTTTGTGCTTGAGCCGGAAGGTGCCGGCATTGGTGACTCGCATGACGAGGAAGTGCCCCGGGGTGCTCGAGGGCGGCAGCCGCTCGGGATAGAGCCGCGGTGAGGCGAAGTAGCACGAGGCGGGGGTGCGGCCACCGAGGAGCGAGGTGCGATTGCCCTCAACGAGTACCTGAACTGGAGCCTTGTCAGCCTGCGCATCGTCGATCTGGCGCCGGCCGGTGAACAGATGACGCGGATCGCGGCCGTGGACCAGATGATGACGCAGCGCCGCGGCTTCACGCGCTTCGCCGAATTCAGCGCCTTTCTGCGGGATCTGTACGTCCGGCGCGGAGCCAGCCAGACCGTGGCGGACCTGTATCCGCAGATCATCGCATGGTTCGAGCGAGTGAACGCGGCCGGGCCCGAGCCCGCGACCGTGGCGCAGTAACGGGCTGGCCGGCGTTGTCCGGTTCGGGTACAAGGAGAAGGTTGGTACAGGAGGGGCCTGAAGCGACACGGAGGAGCAGTGATGAACTACTGGGCGATTCTCGTGGCGGCCGTCGGCAGTTTTGCTCTCGGCGGCTTGTGGTATTCGCAGGCGCTGTTCGGCAAGGCCTGGGCCCGGGACGCCGGCGTCGGCGCGCAGTCCGGGCATCAGGGCCGCATCTTTGCCGTCAGCTTCGTCTGGGCGCTGGTGGCGGCTGTGGCCTTTGCCTGGGTCCTCGGTCCGGAGGCAACACTGAGCCGTGGCCTCAGGCTGGGTGCGATCGTCGGCATCGCATTCGTCGCGGCGAGCTTCGGCATCAACTATCAGTTCTCGCGCCGGACCCTGACGTTATGGGCCATCGATGGCGGTTACCACACGGCCCAGTTCCTGTTGTACGGGGCGATCCTCGGCCTGTGGCACTGATGCCCGTGCCGCAGCGCAACGCATCCGGCGCCGGGTGGTGATCATCCAGGTACGGGTCAGGCCGCGGGCGCGTACCAGTGAACTGGTGCAGGCCGCCGACGGGACCTGGACCGCTGCTGTCCGCGCGCCGCCGGCGGGCGAACCAGGCTGGTGGACATCGACACCGGCTGAACGGGCGATGCCCCCAGCGCTGTGCTAGGCTGCTCAGCACACTGCGCTGGCGCCGGATCGGGACTGCGCGGAACCGAAGCGATCACCGGATGGGAGAAACCATGACGAACACGCTGCCATTGACCGCGTTGGTGACGATCCTCGCGTTGCTCGTTTACGCATGGACCAGCGTTCGGGTTGGTGCCGCGCGCACGCGGTTCAAGGTCGCGGCGCCGGCGATCAGCGGCGATCCGCAGTTCGAGCGCATCCACCGCGCACAGGTCAATACGACCGAGCAGCTCGTGCTGTTCCTGCCCGCGCTGTGGCTGTTCGCCTGGCAGTTCGGGGATCTCGCGGCTGCGGTGATCGGCGTGTGCTGGCCGATCGCGCGCGTGATCTACGCGATCGGCTACGCGCAGGCGGCGGAGCGGCGGCACCTGGGCTTTGCGATCGGCAGCCTGAGCGGGACTGTGCTGCTGCTCGGTGCGCTGTACGGAATCGTCCGCGATCTGCTCGGTTGACCGTGCTGCGGGCTGTGCCGGCCGTCTTGTTGATGGGATCCGCGCTCATGTCGGGATGTGCCGGCGAGGCACCGCTGGCGCGGCCGCGGTCGCACACGACGCCGTCTGCCGACGGCGTATCCATCGCTTATTCAGTATCGGGCCGCGGGCCGGTCACCCTGGTCTTCGTCCATGGCTGGAGCTGCGACCGCGGCTACTGGCGCGAGCAGATCGAGGCGTTCCGCGGCGACTATCGCGTCGTCGCGCTGGACCTCGCCGGCCACGGGCAGTCCGGCAGCGGGCGTTCGGACTGGAGTATCGCGAACTTCGCCGCGGACGTGACCGCTGTCATCCGCGCGGTCGGCGCGCGCGACGTAATCGTGATCGGTCATTCCATGGGCGGTCCGGTCGCGATCGAGACCGCCACACGGCTGCCGGATCGGGTGCGCGGCGTGATCGGCGTGGACACGATGGCCGATTTCTATGGAACACCGGACATGTGGGCGACCGTGGAGCGGCTGCGCGCGGATTTCGCGCCGGCCACGCGCCAGTTCGTCCGCGGCGCGATGTTCCTGCCGGGGAGCCCGCCGGCGCTGGCCGATGGCATCGCGCAGGCGATGGCGCAGGCGCAGCCGGCGATCGCGCTGCCGATGCTGGAGGGGCTCGGCGGCTGGTTCAACGAGCGGATGCCGGCGGCGGTCGCAGTCATTCCCGCGCCGATCGGCTTTATCATGGCCGGTGGCGGCGGCGGGCAACTGCAGCGCTTCCGCGCCGCACGCGGCGAGCGCGCGGTCGCCGGCGTCGTCGAGGTGCCCGAGGCCGGGCACTTCCCGCAGCTCGAAGTGCCAGCAATCTTCAACGAGCGGCTGCGCGCGATGCTGGACGGGATCCTCGACTCCGGCCAGCACCGCTGAACGGGGGCCGTCGTGGGCATCCTGCGTGGAATCGGGGCCGTGTTCAGAGGTCTGCTGCGTGCGCTCGACGGCCTGCGCAAGACACTGCATCTGCTGCTCCTGCTGATGATCTTCGGCACGCTGCTGGTTGCGAGCCGCGGCTCGGTGCCGCTGATCCCGCGCAGTGCGGCACTGGTGGTGGCGCCGGCAGGCCGCATCGTCGAAGAGGAATCGGGCGATCCGCTGCAGCGGGCCTGGGACCGCGCCAGTGGCTCGGCACCGCAGGAAACGCGGCTACGCGATCTGATCGACACCGTGGACCGGGCCCGCGACGACGACCGCATCCGCGCGCTGGTGCTGGATCTCAACGAGCTGGAGGGCGGCGGATTGCCCGCGCTGCAGGATCTGGCCCGCTCGATTGACTGGTTCCGTGAGTCGGGCAAGAAGGTCTACGCCTGGGGTGAGGTCTTCGACCAGCGCCAGTACTATCTGGCGGCGCATGCCGACGAGGTCTATCTCGATCCCTTCGGTTTCGTGCTGCTTGAGGGCTATGGCTACTTCCGCACCTACCTGCGCGGCGCGCTCGACAAGCTGGCCGTGGATGTGCACGTGTTCAAGGTCGGCAGCCACAAGTCTTTTGCCGACACCTTCACGCGCAGCGACATGTCGCCGGAGGACCGGGAGCAGACCGCCATCTGGCTCGGCGCGCTGTGGGCGGGCTACCGCAGTGACGTGGCGGCCGCGCGCAAACTGGAGGCGGCAGCAATCCAGGCCTATGCGGACGAGGCTGCCGCGGGCGTGCGCAGCAGTGGCGGCGATCTGGCGCAGTACGCGCTGGCGCGTGGCCTCGTCGATGGACTGAAGACCCGCGGCGAGTTCGAGCAGATCGTGGCTGCGGTGGCCGGTACCGACGACGATACCGGCTCGTACCGCGCTGCCGACTGGGCTGCGTACCTGACCGAACTGCGCTCCGAGCGCCTGCTCGAGCGCCGCGGGGAGCGGGGTGTGGACGTCATCGTCGCTGCCGGTGAAATCCTCGACGGTGAGCAGCCGCCTGGCACCGTCGGGGGCGATACGCTCGCGGGCCTGTTGCGCGAGGCCCGCAACGACGAGTCGACTGCCGCGGTCGTGCTGCGCATCGACAGTCCGGGCGGCAGCATGATGGCCTCCGAGGTGATCCGGCGCGAAGTCGCGGCCCTGCGTGCAGCCGGCAAGCCGGTCGTGGCCTCGATGGGCACGGTGGCGGCGTCCGGCGGTTACTACATCGCCATGGACGCGGATCGGATTCTGGCGGCGCCGACCACGATCACCGGCTCGATCGGCGTGTTTGCGATCGTCGCGACCTTCCAGCGCACGCTGGCGAAGATCGGCGTGACCAACGACGGTTTCGGCACGACGGTACTGTCCGGAGCAGCGCGCCCGGACCGTGAGCTCGAGCCACCGGTGCGCGAAATCCTGCAGGCGAGCGTCGAGCACGCCTACCGGACCTTCGTCGATAACGTGGCGCGGGCGCGCAAGCGCCGGCCGGAGGAAATCGAGAGCCTCGCGCAGGGCCGGGTCTGGTCCGGCGTCGACGCGCACGCGGCCGGGATCGTCGATGAACTCGGCGACGTGGATGATGCGATCGCCGAAGCGGCGCGGCTGGCCGGGCTCGATGAAGGCTACGACGTGCGCTGGGTTGAACACCGCCTGAGCTGGCAGGAACTGCTGGCCATGCGCCTGCAGGAAGCGACCGCCGGCCTGGTCGGCGGGCTGCTGCCGCAGCGGCCGGCGCTGCCGGGTCTCGATGCGGCGCTCACTGAAGCGCGCGGCCTGCTGACGCTGGCCGCACAGCGCCGCCCGGTCTACCTGTGCCGTTGCCGCGTGGAGTGATTCATGCCGTCCAGTCGAGAAGCACCTTGCCGGACCGGCCGCTGGCCATGATTTCGAACGCGGCTGCGTACTGGTCCAACGGCAAGCGGTGCGTGATCACCGGTGCGACGTCGAGCCCGCTCTGCAGCATCGCCGCCATCTTGTACCAGGTCTCGAACATCTCGCGGCCGTAGATGCCCTTGATCACGAGGCCCTTGAACACGACCTCGTTCCAGTCGATCGCAACCTCGGCCGGCGGAATGCCGAGCAAGGCGACCCGGCCGCCGTGGTGCATCACGCGCAGCAGGTCGCGGAACGCGGCCGGGTTGCCGGACATCTCGAGGCCGACGTCGAAGCCTTCCTCCATGCCGAGCTCGCGCATGACCGCGTCAATGCTCGCGCTGCGCACGTCGAGCGCGCGCGTCGCACCCATGCGCCGCGCCAGCTCCAGCCGGTAATCGTTGACGTCGGTGATCACGACGTGACGCGCCCCGGCGTAGCGCGCGATGGCGACCGCCAGGCAGCCGATCGGGCCGGCGCCGGTGATCAGTACGTCCTCGCCGACCAGGTCGAAGGACAGCGCGGCGTGGGTCGCGTTGCCGAGCGGATCGAGGATCGCGGCGATCTCGTCGCTGATCGCCGCCGGCAGGCGGAACACGTTGGCGGCCGGCAGCGACAGGTACTCGGCAAAACAGCCGGGGCGGTCGACGCCGACGCCGCGGGTGTTGCGGCACAGATGGCGCCGGCCGGCCCGGCAGTTGCGGCAGTGGCCGCAGGTGATGTGGCCCTCGCCCGAGACACGGTCGCCGGGCGCGAGGCCGCGGACTTCACTGCCGACCTCGACGATCTCGCCGCTGTACTCGTGCCCGACCTGCATCGGCACCGGCACCGTGCGCGCGGCCCAGTCGTCCCAGCGGTAGATGTGAATGTCGGTCCCGCAGATCGCCGTCTGGCGGATGCGGATCAGCACGTCGTTGTGGCCGACGGTCGGGCGGGGCAGCCGGCCCAGCCAGATGCCGGGCGCGCGGCGCGACTTGACCAGGGCCTTCATCGCCTGTTCACGCCGGGATGATCCCGAGCTCGCGCCCGGCGGCGGCGAAGGCCGCCACCGCCGCCGCGAGCTGAGCGCGCGTGTGCGCGGCACTCATCTGCGTGCGCACGCGGGCGCGGCCGCGCGGCACGACCGGATACGAGAAGCCGACCACGTACACTTCGCGCGCGAGCAGCGCCTCGGCCATGCGGCCGGCCAGCACTGCGTCGCCGAGCATGACCGGGATGATCGGGTGCTCGCCGGGCACCAGCGTGAAGCCGAGCGCCGGCAGCGCGGCGCGGAAGTAGCTGGTGTTGTCCCGCAGTGTCGCGCGCAGGTCGGGTTGCTCGTCGATCAGACGCAGCGCTTCCAGCGTGGTCGCCGCGACGACCGGCGCCAGCGTGTTCGAGAACAGGTACGGCCGCGAGCGCTGCCGCAGCCAGCGCACCACCGCCGCCGGGCCGGCGACGTAGCCGCCGCTGGCGCCGCCGAGGGCCTTGCCGAAGGTGCCGGTCAGGATGTCGACCCGGCCGAGCACGCCGCAGTGTTCGTGCGTGCCGCGGCCGCGCGCGCCCATGAAGCCGGTCGCGTGCGAATCGTCGACGACCACGCTCGCGCCGTAACGGTCGGCGAGGTCGCAGATGCCGGCCAGCGGCGCGATCGTGCCGTCCATCGAGAACACGCCGTCGGTGACGATGAGGCGGTGGCGCGCGTCCTGGGACTCGCGCAGCCGCTGCTCGAGCTGGTCGAGGTCGCGGTTGTCGTAGCGCAGGCGGCGCGCCCTGGACAGGCGGATGCCGTCGATCAGGCTGGCATGGTTCAGCGCGTCGGAGATGATCGCATCCTGTTCGTCGGTCAGGGTCTCGAACAGGCCGCCGTTGGCGTCGAAGCAGGACGAATACAGGATCGCGTCCTCGGTGCCGAGGAAGCGCGCGAGCTGTTCCTCCAGCTCGCGGTGAATCACCGACGTGCCGCAGATGAAGCGCACCGAGGCCATGCCGCAACCGTAGCGGTCGAGCGCGGCATGCGCCGCGGCCAGCAGGCGCGGATGGTCGGCCAGGCCGAGGTAGTTGTTGGCGCAGAGGTTCAAGGCCTCGCGACCGTCGGCCAGGCGGACGCGTGCCCGCTGCGGCGAGCTGATCACGCGCTCGACCTTCAGCAGCCCATCGCGTTCCAGCTCCGCGGTCTGTCCGGTGAGCCGTTGCCGCAGCGCCTGATCCATGCGTCTGTGCCTGACGATAGTCGCGGCGATTATAGCGGGCGGCCTGCCCGGGCCGCCTATAATCCCGGCGGCAGCAGGCGTTGCGGCAGGCGGGAGCTGGCGATGGCGGCACAGGGTGCGGATACCGGCATCGTCGCGGCGCGGCCGGCGCGCCTGTTCATCGCGCTGGCCGGGCTGTTCCTGACCAACGCGCTGATGGCGGAGTTCGTCGGCGTCAAGATCTTCGCGCTCGAAGACACGCTCGGCCTGCCGCCGTTCGACTGGCGGCTGTTCGGGCAGAGCGGCTCGCTGTCGTTCACTGCCGGCGTGATGCTGTGGCCGGTCGTGTTCGTGATGACCGATGTCATCAACGAGTATTTCGGTGGGCGTGGCGTGCGCCTCGTGTCGTGGCTGGCCGTCGCCTGCATCAGCTACGCGTTCCTGTTCGCCTGGCTTGCGATCGCGCTCGCGCCGGCCGGCTGGTGGGTCGCGGTCGGCGCGGCGGCGGGCGTGCCGGACATGCAGGCCGCGTTCGCGGCGATCTTCGGCCAGGGGCTGTGGACGATCGGTGGTTCGATCACGGCCTTCCTGATCGGCCAGTTGATCGATGTCAGCGTGTTTCACTGGATCCGGCGGCGGACCGGCGCGCGCTGGATCTGGCTGCGGGCCACCGGCTCGACCGCGGTGTCGCAGCTGGTCGACAGTTTCGTCGTGCTCTATATCGCCTTCGTGCTTGGCCCGCAGCAGTGGCCGATCAGCCTGTTCCTCGCGGTCGGCACGGTGAACTACGGCTACAAGATGCTGATGGCCGTCGCGCTGATCCCGCTGCTGTATCTGGCGCGGCGGGTGATCCGCGCCTATCTCGGCGCTGCGACCAGCGAGTGGCTGCGGGCGGCCGCGCTGCCACCATCGCGCCGGACCGGTACTTCAGGGCCGGACGTCGATGACAATTGAGGCCGCTGCCCAGCCGGCGGCCGGCGCGGGCTCCGGCGCCGCGGCATCGCCGACCAGGTGAATCCCGCGGACGGCACGGCTGGCCAGCGCATCGCGCAGAGCTGGTAACTGTCCGGCGTCGCCCGCCGCCTGAGCGACGAAACTGCGGATCGCACGCGCGGTGTCGAGGTCGCGAGCGGCGAACACGCGGATCGTGTCGCGGCCGGCCGGCGGCCCGTAATCCCAGTGGAACCCGGCGGCGTTGCCCGGCGCCAGCGAATCAGGAATCCGCAGCGTCGCGCCGGCGCGGAGGAACCCGTCCGGCACGAAGCCCGGACGCTGGAAACTGTTCGGGAACAGCAGGTTCAGCCGGCCCTCGGTGTCGACACTGACGATGGTCAGGTACGCGTCGACCGGTGCCGCGACCTCGAGCAGCAGGCTGTTCTCACGCGTGCGCGGGGCCTCCGGTGGCCGCATGCGGAAGACCGGCAGCGCAGCGGCCGGCAGCTCCGGAATGCGGACCTCGACGGCGAAATCGGCGGCGGCGTTGTCGAGTGCGAGCAGCGCGGTCGCGCGCAGCGCCGAACTCAGCGTCCGCAGCAGCGTGTCGACGACGCCGGCTCCGGCGGACTCCGGTACCGACAGCATCTCCTGCAGGCCGCCAAAGTCGAGCGTGCGCCAGCTCGTGCCGTCGAAGCGGATCACGAAGCGCGCCGGTTCACCGGCAGCGACGATCCGCAGCGCGGGCAGGCCGCGGCGCAGCTCGGCGGTCACCGCGTCGAGGCGGGGACCGGGCGAGCCCTCGAGGCGGACTGTGAGCGCTGCGGCCGCCGGCGGCGCCAGCGCGACCGCGCGCGCGGCGGCCGGCAGTTGCGCGACGCCGAACTGCCGGCGCAACAGCGCATCGCGGCCGTCCAGTCGCTCGACGATGCCGACCGCAAGCGCGCGGCCGAACTCGAAGCGCTCCGTGTCCGCGGTGTAGATCGCCCACTGCGATCCCGGTTGCGCGTTCAGGTCGAGACCGCCGACCAGGCGCAGCAACTCGCCGTCGGCGATGACCGGCAACCAGGCGCGCGCGGCGGCGGGCGGCGCAGCGCCGAGAACAGGCTGCTGCAGCGCCTCGGCCGGACCCTCGAGCTGCGGCGGTGGCGGGCGCATGTACAGCTTGCGGGCCAGCTCATCCAGCTCGCGCTGCGTGGCGGCGTGCACGGCGCTGGCGGGACTGCCGGCGGGCAGAGACTCGAGCGCCTGGGCCAGCGCCCAGGTGAATAATCCGTACCAGTTCTCGTTGACCGGCCCGTCGAGTGCCTCCTTATCGGCCGGTGCGCCGGCCATCACGACGTGCGGCAGGCCTGCTGCCGCGACCACGTCGCGCGTCGTGCCGGCACGCGTGCGATACAGGTCGAGGCGGTCGTCCGGCGGCACGAAGCGCGCCTGCAGGCTGCCGGTACCGCGCGTGATCGTGCCGGAGTGGCAGGAGTCGAAGACCAGCAGTGTGGCGCGCGTGCGCAGCCGCGCGAAGCGCCGGTCCAGCTCGTCATCGGTGATGTCGGGCACGCCGGGCAGGCGCGCGTCCTGCGGCAGGATGGTCTCGTCGAGACCGTCGTCCTCGTCGGCGTTCAGGTCGCGCACCTGCGAACCATGGCCGGAGTAGTGGAAATAGACGACATCGCCGGGCTCGGTGTCGCGCACCAGCCGGTCGATCGCGGCGAGCACGGCGCCGCGGGTGGCCGCGGCGTCGGTCAGCAGGACGATATCGCGCTCAGCGAAACCGAAGCGGCTGATCAGCATCCGCTGCATCATCCGCACGTCGTTGACCGCGCCGCGCAGGTCCGGGACTCGCGCCGCGGCATAGTCGTTGACGCCGACCAGCAGTGCACGGCGGGCAGGCGCGGCGGCGCGGTGCGCAGGGCCAGGCGCGCGGACGCACCGGCATCGGCTCACATCCTCGGCACGAAGAAGAACTCACCGGCCTCGTGTCCGGCGAAGCGCACCGGCGCGTATTCCGGCACCTGCTCGAAGCCGACGTTGTCGGCGGCAAAGCTGACCCGCGCCGCGACCTCGCGATGCAGGCGCTGGCCATCGAGGATGTCCGCGTTCGCACGCAGCACCTCGAGCAGGGCGCGCGCCATCTCCTTACTGGTCTCGCCATCCATCAGGCGGCTGAACACTTCGCGCTCCCGCGGCGACAGGCAGCCCAGTTCGGCTTCGATGCGGCGCAGCTCGCTGGCCCGCCCGCACAT
>Ga0194120_10006636_pt1 | contig 16248 bp, 12 predicted proteins | sample TA2MahCa65mmetaG_FD_148642 | JGI IMG/M metagenome (GOLD analysis project Ga0194120, IMG submission 148642) | Freshwater microbial communities from Lake Tanganyika, Tanzania - TA2015019 Mahale Deep Cast 65m | ecosystem: Environmental > Aquatic > Freshwater > Lake | place: Tanzania: Lake...
CAACCGAACGCCTTCAGCCAGAGCTGTTGCCCGGTCGTCACCGTTTCCCCCGTCCATTCGAGAGTGTCCACTCGTTGATAGACGCCCGGTTGTCCGGGGACGGAGACTTGGCGGTTGGATTTGATCCGACAGAAGAAGCGCAGGTCTTCCCGATGGATCAGCTTGAGCAGACCAACGGATGCATACCAAGCGTCGAACAGAACCCAATCGGGGCGAAGTCGCGTTCCATCGCCTTCTGAACATCTCGCGGGCGTGGTCGTGCTTGCTCTTGGCGTCCCGCGCGACGTCCCAGATGCGGAAGTCGATGGGCAAGTAGTCGCCCTCGACCGGATCGTCATGAAGCCAGTGAACCACACCCATGCCGGTGATGACTTTGTGCGCGTTGCCGCTCCATTGGCGCGTCGCGGACTCGATCTTCTCGGAGTAGCCCTTGTCGAGCACCGTGTCGTCCAGAACCATCACTCCGCGTCGTCGTCTCTCCAGCGGGATGAGTTTCTTCACCCGATTCCAGAGAGCGCGGGGTTTGAGAGGATGGCTGCGCAGAAAGTCGCTCACGACATCATGGCTGCATGCGAGGATCCCTGCGAGATACGTCGCCGTGACGTTGCCGAACGATGCCAGAAGAACCTGCGTGTAGAGAATCGGATTGAGTCTGTCCATGCCTCATAGGATGGCAGAATCCCATCCAAAGACCAAGGGAGCGAAAGTCCTGAACTTAGGAAATGAGGTCAGGCGGATCCGCTTGACTTGGCTCCCGACGCCCGGCACAATTGGTGAGTCAAGGGATGATTCTGCGCGAGACTGGCGCGATACGGTCGTGCGACGAGGAGCCTGTGCGATGGCGCGACGCTGCTACATGTCCGGCAAGGGACCCAAGGTCATCAACAACGTCTCGCATGCGAACAACCGGACGAAGAGGCGTCAGTTGCCGAACCTGCAGCCCGTGCGCGTCTACGACCCGGAGACCGGGCAGTACCGCCGCCGTCGCGTCGCAGCTCGCGTGATTCGTACCCTCGACAAGCAGGGACTCCTGGCGCGCGCCCCGCGCGTCGATTCCGAGGGCGACTCCGCCTAGTCGAGCGATCCGCAGTTCCCATCGACAGACGACTCCCGAATCCATCGTCCACTGACAGAGCATCCCTGTGCCCGGCGGTTGCGGCGTCGTGTTGCCGCGCCTCGCGACGGTCTGATACACTCGACGACATCGGGACTTCGTCAGGATGCCCGACCCCAGCGGCGAGCGACATCGACCAGACATCGCGGAGGCAGACAGATGCCGGACACGCAGTATCGCTTCTCGTTCGGGCCCTGGAACATCCACGAGGGTGAGGACCCGTTCGGGCCCGCCGTGCGCGCTCCGTACGCGTTCGACGAGAAGCTCCCGCTCTACAAGTCGCTTGGGTTCGACGGTGTGCAGTTCCACGACGACGACGCGGTTCCCGACGTCGACAAGAAGTCGCCGCGTCAGATCCGGTCAGCATGCCGCGTTCTCAATCAGCGGCTGGGCGACGAAGGGCTCGTCGCGGAGTTCGTTGCCCCCCGGCTCTGGTTCACCGAACAGACTATCGACGGCGCGTACACGTCGAACAACGCCGAGCACCGTGCGTACGCGATCGACCGTACCAAGCGCACGATCGATATCGCGCGCGAGCTTGGGACGCGCGATGTCGTCCTCTGGCTGGCGCGCGAGGGCACGTACATCCGAGAGGCGAAGAACGCTCGTCAGGCGGTCGCGCATCTCGTCGACGCGCTCAACGCGATGCTGGACCACGACGCCGAAGTGCGCCTGCTGGTGGAACCGAAACCCAACGAGCCGATGGATCAGGCGTACATCCCGACCATCGGTCACGCCATCGCGTTGTCTTACCTCACGAGCGATCCGTCGCGGGTCGGCGGTCTCATCGAGTCTGCGCACGCTCTGCTGGCGGGGCTCGACCCGTCGGACGAGATGGCGTACGCGCTGGCGCACGGCAAGCTGTGGAGCGTGCATCTGAACGATCAGAACGGGCTCAAGTTCGACGAGGACAAGAGCTTCGGTTCCGCGAACCTGCGCGGCGCGTTCAACCAGGTCCGAGTGCTTGACGAATACGGGTACGGCAAGAACGGCGAGTTCGTCGGTCTGGACGTCAAGGCGATGCGGACGCAGCCACGCGAGCTGGCGCGGCAGCACCTGACGAACAGCCGCCAGATGTTCGACCACCTGCTCGCCAAGGTCCGAACGCTCGACAAGACCGTCGAGCAGCAGTATCGGGACGCTCGGGATTACGAAGGACTGGAGGGCTACATCCTCCGCCACCTGATGGGCGTCCGGTAAGAGCTCAGCCCTCCCCGGCGCATGTGCCGGGGAGGGCTCCGCCCAAGCGCAACCTCACCCGCGCCCCTCACGTATTCCCCGGCGAGCGTGGCGTCCGCCCCTCCTGTCGTAGACACGCCCACCACGCCAAGGGCAATGCGCATGGGCTTCCTATCCGGTGAGCCGATCGTCCAGCTTGTCGCCGCCGTTGACCGACCCTACGAGACGGGCGTCGCCGCCGCTCGGACCTGCTACTCGTCTAACGGCATCGTCCTGCCGGACGACGTGTCGCGCACGAAGAAGTCGCGGGAACTGCGCGACCGCATCGCGGCAAGCACCCTCCAAGCGGGTCATCTGACGACGCGGCAGCACGCCACGTTCGTGTTCGCCCTGGATCGCGTATCCCGCGCTGTGACGTGGTCGTTCCTGCACAGCCACCCGTTCTACAACTCGGAACAGGTCAGCCAGCGGTACGTCGAGGTGAATCCGGAGAGCGTGCTGGTTCCAGACCTGCCGGAACCGGCTCTCACCATCTACCGGTCTGCGGTCGACGCGCAGATGTCGGGCTACCAGGAGCTCATCCAGCGGATGCTCCCGACCATCCGCGACGAGTTCCATGAGCTCTTTCCGGCGAGGACCCGCCAGCCCGAACGCTGGGAGAAGCTGCTTCTGAGGAAGGCGTACGAAGTCGCTCGGTACGTGCTGCCCGTCGCGACGTTCACGTACCTGTATCACACGGTCAGCGCGCTTACGCTCCTCCGCTACGCGCGGACCATGGACTCCTACGACACGCCAACCGAACAACGCATGCTCGTGCGGAAGATGCTCGACGCGGCGCAGGAGTGGGACCCGCTGTTTAGGCGCGAGATACCGGACCCGATTCCCATCGAAGAGACGCCGGAACACGCCTTCATGGTCCAGCAAGCGGAACCGTCCGTCGCGGACGCATCCCGCGCGTTTGCCGCCGAGTTCGACGAGCGTTTGGCTGGGGGAACCTCTGCGTTGCTGTCCGCATCGACGGACGGCGAAGCGACTCTCGCAGGGGCGGTGCGCGGCATCCTCGGCGTGCCACGTGACCGACTGACCGATCGCGAAGCCATCGAGCTCCTGCTGAGTCCGTCGAGGAACCCATACCTGGCGGAGACGCTTGGCGTGCACAGCCATGTCAAGCTGTCGCGCGCCATGGAGCACCTCTCGTTCACGTTCGCCAAGAAGCTGAGCCACACGGCGGACTCGCAGGATCAACGCCATCGCATGGTTCCGGGAGCGCGTCCCATCCTGAGCCGCCAGTATACGGGCACGCCCGACACCATCGTGCCAAAGGTCATCCGCGCCAACCCCGACGCGTGGGAGCTCTTCGACCGCATCAACGACCGCGCCTACGAGGCGATCAACCGCCTGCTGGAGCTCGGCGTATCGCCTGAGATGGCGCTGTACTTGCTGCCGAACGCGGCGGCGATACGGTTCGTGGAGTCCGGGTCGCTGATGGACTGGCATCACAAGTGGCGGACGCGGTTGTGCTACACGGCGCAGGAGGAGATCTTCCACGCCTCCGTGGATGAGGTTCTGGCGGTTCGCGCGCGCTACCCGACTGTCGGGGCGTTCCTGCACGCTCCGTGTTGGTTCCGAGCCAACACGCCTCAGCGACCGTTCTGCCCCGAAGGAGACCGGTTCTGCGGCGTTCCCGTCTGGAAGCTGGAGCCCGGCGCGTTCAGTCGGATGCTCTGAGCGTCCATCGGGTCCTGGGCCCCGCCTAGTGCCGGAACCGCGCCCAAGTCGTCGCCAGCTTGCCTGCGGGCTCGACGGGCAACAGTCCGCCGTCCTTGATCGCGGCGATCTCGTCTGCCGACAGCGCTCTCGTGTAGAGGGTCAAATCGTCGATGTAGAAGTTGGCAGCGGGCCCCGGGTACGCTGGGGACTTCCCCACGTACAGACCGCCGTTGCCCTGCGCAAACTTCGGCGGAACCGGCGTATCGCCTTTCTTGGCTCCGTTCACGTAGCCCGTCAGCGTTCCGTCTTTGGTTACACCGGCGACGTGGAACCACTGTTTCTGAGGAAACTGGGTCTTGTCGCCGTCAGGGCCCAGACCCCAGAAGCCGAGGTTCCCAGGGTTGTATCGGTAGTGGATGCCGAGTCCGCCCGTCTCGACCCACAGTCCGGGGGACCGGTCGCTGCCGGGCGCTGTCTTGGCGAGGATCTGGTCCCATCCGCCGCTCGCGGCGGCGGGGAAGTTGATCCAGAACAGGAGGGTGTTCTCCTGGAAAGTCTCCAGCTCGGGAAACCTGACCTGCTCCGCTAAGAGTCTATCTCAATCGACGAATGCAGTTATCCGATAGTCTCCTGTGAGTTCGTCGATTCAGGCGTCTATCGCGTGCAAACGACCGACGATGCCAAGCCGGAACCCAAGCCGGAACCGACGATCTGGGCGGTTCCCGACGACGTGTGGGAGATCATCGAGGAGATTCTGAGCCGCGAGTATCCTCGACATCGGCGCAACCGAGCCGCGCGTTCACGCATGTTTTCCTTGACAGTATAAGGGGGGTACGGAAAAATCCGTACAGCAACTGTAGTACGCGTGGAACAAGGAGAAGATGCGTCCGAAGAGGCGCCAACTAACCGGACGAAACTCGTCGCCTTGCCCGAAAGGGAGGGGCCTTTCGTCCGCGGCGACTCCCGATCGCGTCACGACGACATCTCTGACATCAGGAGCTGTGCCAACGCCGGGCGTGTTCCCAACCAACATCTGAAATCCTGCCTCGAATGAGGACAACGTGACCACGGTCAATGCAGCCTATATGACCGCTCGTGATGACCAGATCATCGCGATAGAGAACACGCTAGGAGCCGGCATCATCGATCCGGGCAAGCCACTTTCGAGCTACCTTCGAGCCAAGGACGGCGCCCTCCTGTATACCGATGATATACCCAGTGAGCCTGGTATGGCATCTGCCACCTTGACAGCGTTCTCGAAACCGGGCAGTCGAAGGACATCACACTGAGCCGGCGCACATCCGGACTGGTGAGCGTTTCCTTTGATGCCGGATGGGACACGCTGGGTCAGGCGATGGCGCTATGGAACTACCCGGCCATAGCGGAGGTCATGAGGATCGTGAAGGTATCGGACCCTGACAATCTGTTGAGCGTTGCAGCAAACAAGCTGAGAATCACGAATCATAGTCAGGCCAACTCCGTCGCGCGAATCACATTGCTTCACGTGATCGTCGCACCGGGCACGAGTGCTCTTCCGACGATAGGTTAGTCATGGACTGTCGACCCTTGGGATAGGCGGTAGTACCAGATGGGTCGACAAGGCGAACGACGAGCTGAAGTTCCGCGTTCGATACAACGACACCGTCTGCAAGACAGGCCCGTGGTTTTGTCGTAGCGGCGTTTCGCTTGCAGAGACGAGAGACGCCTTCTCAGCCGCCCGACGGATCCCGAGGTGCTTCGTGAACTCGTGCCTTCGCTGGTTGCGGCAGGGCTGCCTTGCTCTGACGCTCGCAGCTTGCGCAACGGCATCGGCGCAAGAGGCGGTCTGGGTGCCCTTGCGAATCGAAGGATGCGACACGTGCACCGTTACCAACCTCCACTTCGTCACACCGCAAGAAGGATGGGCATCTGCGCGCGACACGTCGCGGGGGTTCTATCGCCTGCGAACTAGCGACGGAGGCGATACATGGACAACAGAACCGATCCTCAAGGAGGACTATGTCGTTCTCCAACGGGCGCAATTCACCAGTGCGCACGAGGGATGGGCGCCGGCGGACTACGACGACTCTCAGATCGACGAGGGAACGCACGGCGTCTTCGCTCCGGTGCGGTTCTACCACACCAGCGATGGCGGCAGAACGTGGGTGTCGAGGGCAGGGCGCATCCTCAATACGACCTACCTCGGCGATGAAGGTCACGCCAAGCAGGCAGATCGGAGATTCGTACCGAATCTCCGCACAGTAGGTAACCAAGTCCTTGTGATGGCGGGAGAACTCGGTAGGCAGATTGGCACGATGTTTGCCTACTATCGCGGTCGCATCATCCTGGTCTCTCGCGATCAAGGAAACAGCTGGAACGCGTTTCTGTTCGGCGACTCGGACTGGGGTCCTTGTATCAAGTTCGAGCGTCCGGATGACATCAGGGATATCGAGTTCGTGGACAACATACACGGATGGATACCGGCACCCAGTTGCCGTGCAGGGGATGGACATTTATTCGTCACGCGCGACGGCGGAGACACTTGGAATGCGCTCAAGTTCAGACGCGAGACCTCAGGAGAGTCTCTCGAATATGTTGAATTCGCTACTCCGTCAATAGGGTGGGGTTGGGGTATCATGATAGCAGGTTCCGTGTATACAGCTGATGGTGGTCAGACTTGGCAGACGTCGACCCAGTTCGCCGTCATGGATGTGCTTTTTGGGCCAGAGACCGAAGGATGGTCAATCGCACAGACACGCGACACGGACAACCGAGCATGGGTTCTAGGTATCTTCCATAGTGCGGATAGAGGCGCTTCGTGGCAGATGGAATCCTCCCGAGTACCCGGCGCCGCCATGCGATTGTTGTTCCAACCGCAGACTCGGACCATATGGGCGATCGGGTACATTCCACTCAGACGTATTGGTCTGGTATCGAGTGTTGAGGCACACGCAAAGCTGCCGGATATGTGGGGGAAGCTAAAGCGGAAGTGAGAGGGGGCGATCATGCAGATACGGCTCTCGCCACGTCGGCGTGTACGCCGTCAACGGCGTCCGGAACGGCTCCCCCAGCACGCCCGAGCAGCCGCCCGACGGATCCCGAGGTGCTTCATGAACTCGTGCCTTCGCTGGTTGCGGCAGGGCTGCCTTGCTCTGACGCTCGCAGCTTGCGCAACCGCATCGGCGCAAGAGGCGGTCTGGGTGCCCTCACGAATCGAAGGATGCGATCTGTGCGCCGTCACCAACCTCCACTTCGTGACGCCGCAGGAAGGCTGGGCGTCTGCGCACGACACGTCGCGGGGGCTCTATCGCCTGCGAACTAGCGACGGCGGCATGACTTGGACGACTGAAACAACAGGAGAGGACGATTACCGGCTTCTCGAGAGAGCACAGTTCGTCAACGCGCTCGAGGGTTACGCAGTCGCCGACCGTTACCCGTACTTCATCGACGCCTTTGGTAGAGGCAACCACGATGAAGATAAAACGCTGGCGTCGCCGGTGCGCTTCTACCAGACGAACGACGGCGGGCAGACGTGGAGGCTTCGCGAAGGCGATATGGCTGGTACCGTATACTTCGGCGATGTCGCAAGAGCCAAAGAAGCGAACCGGAGGAATCTCACCGTCTTGCGCTTCATCACCCGTGACTTCGGCGTTGCCGCTGGTGTGGTCGCCTGCTCCGATTGTAGGACATGGACGGCTTATCGCGGTTACATACTCTTCGTGACGCGCGACGGAGGCGCGACCTGGAAAGCGTTCATCTTCGGTGACTCCTATCCAGGCGACCGCTCCGACCCAACTTTTTCCATTCTCCCGATGCCTATCTTCGACATCGCGTTTGTCGGAGACCGATACGGATGGGCTCCTGCTGGCGGCGCACAGAACCTCTACCTGTTCAGAACGACCGACGGCGGAAGCAGTTGGGAAGCGCTCTCCTTTCCAGGGAGGCACGAGACACTGGACGTGTTTGGCACTCACGTTCTGTTCACGACGCCAATGGATGGCTGGAGCTGGGGTCGCAGTGTCGCGACCACGAGGAACGGCGGGGATACGTGGGTGCGGTATTACGATAGTAGCGTGTCGTATGTGTTTTTCCTGAATGCTGACGAAGGTTGGTCATCCGGAGCAGACGCTACCACTGACGATGCAGGCCAGTTGCATTGGCGGCCAGATATCCGTCACTCCAATGACGGGGGAACTACCTGGAATATCGAGTATCAGGCTCCAACGAGCGCAGGAATCCCCCGATGGGAAGCCCCGTTCAGGGCCGTTTTCGACTCACTCACGCGAACCGTATGGGTTTATGGGTGGCGAATGCTACATCGGCGCACCGGCGTTCCTACAGGCATCCAGCCTCTCGATCGACTGCCTGTCGCATGGGGGTCCTTGAAAAGGAGATGACCGTGCAGGTCCGGGTAAGTCCTCGCAGACGCTTGGGCACATTCCGCCTCGGTGAAACCGTCGCTCACAACATTCCATCGGGGTTCTGGAGTGTGTGGCAACCAGACATCTCTCTGCTCCCGACCGGATTCGCTGACGTCTGGAACGGAGAAGATGGCACGTACCGAGCGTGCGACCGTATCTTCTTCGCGTATAAAAGACAGTGGCGGGGACGCCGCTTGGGGCCATGCGAACGATGTCCCTCCGAGCGTTTGGTGGCAGGAAGGCTCAACTGCCGATCGCCTCGACGCTTGGCGGAACGCGAATGCATGGATCGGCACAGAGGAGATCCAAGCCGAGCCCTCGGCGAACCCTCCCGTTCCATATCAGCCTGAAAACCCCGATTGCGCTCTGTATCGCGTCGCTTCCATGAACGTTCAGGATCCCGCGCTCGATCCGGGTCCATCCAATCCCTCAACACGCACCATGCGCGGTGATCTCGCGCGCGCTCTACGGACTGTATCGTGGCAGTCCGGAATTCACCGCATGGTCGATACCGAAGATAGTCGCTTACGTTGGGCGCATACGCGACCATCTCACCATGGATACCTCGCTGGGGCGCAACCTTCGGAACGCGTGCATGGGATGGAACCTCCAGGATGACACGTTCGGCGACGCCATCGGCGGCGGTACCTGCCTCGGTTTCCACCCGTTCGAAGACGTGGACAAGTGGCGAACCCTCATCAAAGCCGCTCAGGACGCCCAAATGGCTCGGAACGCCGACGGCACGCCGATTCCGGGCAAGACGCCCATCAATCTGCCCTTTTTCTTCAACTGGGAGATCGGATTCACGTGGTACCTCGCCCCTGACGGCGCGTGGAGTGTGTTCAGCACGCCCCAACCGGACCCTTCGGGTCCGCCGAGATACCGGTGGTACGATCTACCGCTGTGGATGAAGATGGCGATCCGGCGTGTCTCCCATCCCGACGGCGGCGCGTTCCCCGATGACGCCGTTCGCGTGTTGCTGCCTTACTCGTATCCATGGAACGCAGTGACGCCGTGGAACTACAGGACGCTTCCGCCGTGGTACTCGTGGAAGGAAGTCATCCGGTCGCTCGACGAGGATTTCCCATTTGTCGACCCCACCGACCCCAGCAACCCGAACAAGGCGAACAAAGACCTCCAGATCCAACCGATACTGGAGTGTGGGAAGTGCCTACCTGCCGTGACGAATCCGCCCGGGCACGCCGATATGCACAAACAGGTGCGCGTTCTCCTAGACATGGGGCCGAAGAATCGGATCACGGCGCTCTGGTTCGCGGCATGGACGGTGTCTGAATATACCTGGCAGAGCACCGCCAAACAGCACTGGACGACGGCGTCGACGTACAAGGAGCGATGGGCGGAAGCCATCCAAACCGAGATCGGCGATGAGGCAACGCAGCCGACGACCGAAGCCATCGGAGCGGCGAAGCCGGACACGACCGAACTCCTTCCTCTACCGGTCACGTCTTTCGTGAAAGGCGGGAACGTCCGGATTCCGTATCAGCTTCATCAGAAGGGCGTGGTACGCATCAGGATCGAGAGGTTAAGCGCGGTATGGTACGAGGTTCGGAACATAGACGAAGGTTTCTGGGCGAATCGCCTGCCGGGTACTACAAACGCGATCCCGCAGAGACGTTGACCGACGAGAACAGTCTATGGGGCACCTCGGCGCACTGGGACGGGCGCGACGACGGCGTGATCGGCGGGGTTGTGCGCCCCGAATCCGTTGCGGGCCATTACCGCGTCCGTCTATTCGTGAACGGATTCGAGGTAACTGGAAGTCCACGAGGCATTGAGATCGAGGAGCCCTGACGGAACTCCGTGGCACGGGATAGCCGTCGTCTCGCGCCACTGGCTCCAGCAGCGCCAGCGTCGTATAGGGTTGGTGACGACGACCAAGAGGTCTGCCATCCACTTTACGAGATCGCTTCGAGTCCCATTGCGGAGCGCCGGCTGGATGGGAGTCAGCGGCAATCAGCTACGGCGCTGCTGATGTCTGCCTCGTTCCAGCCCTGCCGACGCCAGTCTGAACCCACACGGGAAGTACATCGGTTCCCCAATGGAACAAAGCAGCGACAAACTCATCGCGGCGGCGGCATATTGGGATGGGCAGTGGGATCGCACGTCTGGAGATGGAACAAACGCACCTTTCCATGACGAAGACGGGGTGCCGTACGATGCCGTCTTGTTTCTGGACGACATTGAGGCCTCCTCGTATCTCTTCCTTAAGTTCGCGTGAAGTTCTCGTGATGGCAGCCAACGTGACAGAGGCAGTTACTTTAGTCAAGACGCAACCAAAGCGTGCGGCTGCCGTGTGCTTTGTGAGTGCGATGTTATTGCTGGAATATCTAGTCGTATATTCCGTTCAATGTCAAATTCTGTTTACATCCGTGGGCTATGACCGTCTGGGAATGCTCTTCAGGTATCCGGGACTCTACGCTGTTAATGAGGATGGGTCCGGTTTGCGGCGATTACCCGCCTATGTAGGGCATCCTCGCGGTTCCCCGCGCGGTGATTGGATACTTGGTACGAAAGGTGCTAGCGACGTAAACATAGATATCTATATCATTAGACCCGACGGTTCCCTGACTCACAATCTGACAAATCATCCGGCTATGGATATGAATCCAACGTGGTCGCCGGACGGTCGCCAGATCGCCTTCGCCTCGAATCGCATCCGCGAAGTGGAACCGCGCGACATCTTCATTATGGACGCCGACGGCTCGAACGTCCGGCATCTCGTCTACGGGTGGCAACCGGCGTGGTCTCCCGATGGGAGACGCATCGCCTTTGCGTCGAATGTCGACCCCGGTGCGGTGGGCATCTACGTTGTCGATGTTGACGGACGCAACCGGAAACGACTGACGAACCCAGGGAACCCGAGAGGATGGGACACAGATCGAACGCCAGCGTGGGCGCCGGATAGTCAGCGCATCGCGTTCGAGCGTCATGGTGCCATCGCCGTGATGAACGCCGACGGCACGGATCTCCGGTTTCTCACCGACGAATGGGGGAGTCTCCATCCGACGTGGTCACCGGATGGTAAGCAGATTGCGTTCCAGCGTGTGTTGGGGGTCGGGGAGGGCGCTCAGTCCGACATCTTTGTGATGAACGTGGATGGAGCGAATCAGCGGAACATCACGAACGATCCGGCAGATGACATGTGGCCCTCGTGGTGTCCGGTTCCGCTGGTGACGGCGGTTTCGCCCGCGGGCAAGACGCCGCTAGTGTGGGCGCAACTGAAGCGCGCGCCGTAGCGCCCTCTGAACACGCTCGCCTCCGCTTATCGCGATCCGCTTCACGGCGGCGAGCGATGCAGCTCCGCGACATGAACGGCTGAGCCCACGCAGATCAATGCGCGCGGAACTCGTCGGCGCCGGGATCGGTGGCTTCGCTGCGAGCCGCGCGGTCGATGTCCTCGGGAACGTCGTCCCGGCGTGCCACCTGCGCCGACGCGTCGAGCGCGCGTCCCAGCCGCAGGTTCCCCTCCTCCGCGCTCACGAAGGCATCGGTGACAACTTGCGTCAGGTTCCCGTCGAACGTCACGTCGCTGGACGTCTCGACGCGCATCGGGGGCCCGCTGAGCAGGTTGTTCGCCACGACGAGCCCGTCGTTGGCGTGGACGAGCCGGATGAGCCGCTGGAGCCGGTTCTCCGGGTCGTGGATCGTGTTGTGGACGATCCGGCAGTCGCGCGTGTAGTCGGCGACGATCCCGTTCTCCGGCGGGCGCGTCACCAGGTTGTTCCGCACGAGAACGCCCGTGCAGTGAACCGCGACATCGTCGGGGATGTGCGAGTTCCCCAGCGCGATCCCCGTGTCGCAGTCGACGATGATGTTCCGCTCGACGATGCAGCCCTCCGTCTCGTGCCAGAGGAAGATCGCCCCACGAGCCCCGCGCGTGCGTCCCTGGATGCCGATGAACACGTTGTCGGCGATGACCCATTCCTTGGCGAACATCGTGTCGATCCCGCCGATGTAGTTCCCGCCGAAGTTCTCCGCCGTGTCCGCCGGATCGTCCTCATACCGCTTCGCGCGGTCGTTGTAGAACAGGCAGAACTCGACGCGGCAGCCGCGCGGACTCTCGTTCGCCCGGCGCTCCGGCACAACCTTCACGCCTTTGACGCCTCGCTGCCAGATGTTGTGGATGACGCAGTTGCGGATCACGATCCGTTGGACGTTCGAGTCCGAGTTGATCTTGATGCCGTTCCACTTGATGTTCTGCACCGTCAGATCGGCGATCGTCACGTCCGAGCAGGCGCGGATGCCCAAGAGCTCGCCGTGCTGGCTCTCGATCCCGTCGAGGATGACGTTCTCCCGGTGACCGGATTCGCCCCGGAGCGTGACGCCGTCGGCGCGGATCTCGACGTAGCGCGGCAGGAGATAGTGTCCGTCGGCGACGAGGATCGTCGAACGCGGCTTCGCGCCGTCGATGGCGCGCATGAGCTCCTGGACGGTCGAGACGCGCACAACGTCGCCCGTCGGCGGCGGCAGAGGCGGTGCGACAGGGAACCACGGCAAGTGACGCATCGGCGCAGCCCTTCCCATCGGACGGCGGACGCCCTCGCGGAGCATGTCGGCGTACGCCATCAGCACGAGGTAGTTGCGGAGCGAATAGCCGTTGGAGTCGAGCGCTGCTTCGGAGTAGTCGTCGCGGTAGGCGGCCGGATGGCTCGGATGGACGCCGTCGCGCGAGATGAGCGTCGGCACGTCGTAGCCGCTCCACTCGCGGAACCGGTCGAGGCTGCCGTCCCAGTCCGTAGGTCGGCGGCGGAGGATCTCGGCGTGGTAGTCCACGAGCGGGAGCCCGCGTTCCCCCGCGACTCGCCGCGCCGCCTCGGCGAACTCGGCGGACGACTCGACATAGCCGCTGCGAGGCGGGATCGTGTTCAGGAGAACCCGCGTCCCGAAATCGAGGCAGGCGTCCACGACGGCTCGCAAGTGGGATGCGTACTCGTCGGCGGAGAGGTCGTAGAGGTCGTTCGTGCCGAACATGATGAGCGCCGTCTCCGGCTGGAGCCGTCGGAGCCATTCGCCGATGTGTTCCCGCGCCCATCGGATCGTCCTGCTGCCGTCGCTGCCGTAGTCGGGGCCCTTCCAGTCCGACCAGCATCCGGGAGCCATCGTCTCGTTGACGAGGCGGAAGGCTTCCTCCATCTCCGGCGAGGCGTTCCGGCGGCGGTACCGGAGCGGCGCCCAGAACGCCATCGTCACGGTGATCGAGTCGCCGAACTGCGCGAACGTCCCGCGCTGAATGCCGGAATGGTTCATCTCGTCGATCGATCTGGGCTCGTAGGTGCGACCAGGCCGGTCGCCCTCGTCGTGGAACGGGCCACGCGCCGCGTCGCCCCTACTCCATGGCGTCTGTAGAGTCGCTACCGATCTGCCAGACAGACCACCGAGCAGGTGACCCACTCAGTCGAACTCCAGCAGTTTGGCGCGACGGACGTATGAGGCGAACTTATCCTGCTTCCTCTCGAGCTCTTGGCGGATTTTGATCCATGAAGCTGTGAACGCAGGATCGGTAGGCAAGCCGCTCATCAGGACTGCCCATTCTGGATCCGAGAGTGTGTTGACCCCGACATACCGCTTGATCAGATCAAGATGCCACTGCCTGCCCCGCCCAATCAGACCTACGCTGGATGTATTGACTCCCGCAGTGTTCCGTGTCTGGGCTCCTAGCGATACTAGATCGGGTGCGATTGAGAATGCCGCGAAAGCAGCTTCGATCGCGTCATGGTGCCGTCGCCATATGTCAAGAAGATTGCTGCCGGGGAAGTAGATCGCGATCAGCGACTGCACTTGTGTAGAATCCACGACCCATCGAGCTAGGTAATTCTGCCCGACTTGCTGGGCGTGGAGCGTCCGTTGGAACGCGTTGCCAGCGAGGAGGCATGACGCCTCCTGGAAACACGACTGGACATTCCGAATCGCTTCCATCGACGCTGCCATGCTGTACCGAAGAAGGTCAGCCTTGATCTCGAGGCGCTTTGTCTTCTTCTGCCACTCGGCAATACGCCATGAGATGAACGCCCCTACTCCTCCTCCACCGAGAATGGCACCGCCGATTGGGACGATGATATCTATGACAACATTGATATCGGGCATCCGATTGACCCGAGATTGCGAGTTCCACACATCTGGCCGAACCCGCCAGCAGAGGCTTATTGTTCGATCAGGCGCGTCGTCGTCATGTTGCCGATCGTCTGCGTCGTACCCGTGATGGTCCTCCCGTCAGACGTCGTGTAGCGATGGTACAGCATGTCACCGACGACATAGGAAGAACCACGATATGAAACTCCCTCAGAGCTCCGGCCGTTCCGCACCAGGTAGTCGCCAAGGTCTATCGAGAACGAACGGTACGCCACGCCGTTCGAGTCACGACCCGTGTGGAAGTCAAAACCACCAAGATGAGTTGTCGTACCTCGATAGCTGTCTCCAAGACTGTTGCGAGCGCTTACATAGCTTAAGTTCCCGAGGTTGAGCACACTGCCCCGGACGCGCCCGCGCGAAGAGTCGTAACCGCTAAAGAAGCTCAGATCGCTCAGACTCGATGTGTCCGTCGTAACGTAGTTGGAACGACGGCCCGTACGATCACCGAGATAGGAGGGCGTAGGCGTCAATACCTGATCCGACACAGACGCTCTGGGTGAAGAACTAGAACGGTCGGAGCGGGCAAAGGACGCGCCGATGGCATCCGCAAGTTCCGCGCTGCGTCGGTATCGGGCGATCTGTGCGTCCAGCTGGCTAATCACCAGCTCCAAATGGGCCATGTAGAGGCTACGCTGGGCTGGCGTCAAGTGTGCGCTGTCGACGAAGTGCAACAAGTCGGATGCGTCCATTGGGTCACTGGCCTGCAGCTCCTGCGTGATCTGATTCAACAGCTGCTCTATGGACATGTCGTTCGGATGTGGTACCTCGCCACGGTGCGCCATCGCCATGTAGCGAGTGGATGGGGCGCACCCTAAGACGAGGCCGACCAACAGCAGCATGGTGTCTAGTCGGACGACCATCGAAGCACGCATCCCTATCCCCTTCCGCTGTAATCACGACCGGCGCTGCCGAGATACGGTCCAACCACCATTGTCGTGAGGAGTGTAGTTCGGCAGTCACCCTCCCGCAATGAGCGCTACTGCTCGCGTCTGCGGATGGCCAACGAATGTGAGCTGTGGGCAAGGCATCCGCCGGACACCCGACCTCGTAGGAGTAGGCTGAGAGATAACAGCCCGCACGAACTGCCTGCCCATTCGCAGCCAGTCGATCGCATCTTCTGGTGCCTGTCTCGTCCGCACAGACACGGAAGTGCCTACGGAGACTCTGCTACTCGGCTTCGACCATTCCGTGCTGTGGGACGACAGTTACCGCACTGGATTCCGATACGTCCAGACCCTGGACATCGACGAAGCCTAGAACTCATCGAGGACGGCGTGGCATGATGTCTTGACCATCGGTACCGGCGCCTCGTGCGGGCGCTACGGGCTCATACCCCAATTCCCGGCGTCTGCTGACTCGGCAGGAGCCCGGAGAATGGACACTGAAACCGACATCGACGACGACTCCACAAGCGACCCGCTACACCGATGCCGGATCGACCTGGCGGAAGAACGAAATGACCGTATCGCCGTAGTCCTCGACGCGCACGCGCGTCAGACGCCCGTAGTAGTCCGCCGGAGCCGCGCGCCGGTCGTGCTCGACGACGACGACGCCGTCCGGGTCGGCGGTACGCGATAAGCCCAGCCGACGCAGCGCCTCGTTCGCCAGGTTCGAGTCATAGGGCGGATCGACGAAGACGACTCCGAACGTCTCGCCGCGCCGCTCGAAGTCCGTCAAGGCGTTGCCTGCGTCCAT
>Ga0194120_10006638_pt1 | contig 16245 bp, 10 predicted proteins | sample TA2MahCa65mmetaG_FD_148642 | JGI IMG/M metagenome (GOLD analysis project Ga0194120, IMG submission 148642) | Freshwater microbial communities from Lake Tanganyika, Tanzania - TA2015019 Mahale Deep Cast 65m | ecosystem: Environmental > Aquatic > Freshwater > Lake | place: Tanzania: Lake...
GTTGGTGGGAAAACATGCTGCTCATTCCCGATGTCGTCTTCGAGCGCCAAGTGCGTGGCGACGACGGCTCATGGTCAGCGCCCACCGTCGTCGATCCGATGGGCACGCAAGTGGTTGCTGAGCTGTCGTTCCGCACGGACCTGGCCGCAAGCCCAGTCCCGCCGGAACTTCGCGGCACGGTCGTCGAAACGCTGAAGCAAGCCGACGACCAGCTCGCGGTGCTGCGCCCCGAGTTCTATCCCACCAAGCGCGGACTCTGGCTTGAACCCAATGACGCAGGCCCAGTGGTGCCGGTTGGGCTCTCTGATGAGGAACTCCGCAAGCTTCGAGAACTCAACAAGGCGCAAGATGCCCTGAAGAAGCTTGAAGCGCAGCGCGTGCGCCTCGAGGCTGAACTCAAGGAACTCGGTGGGCGGCTCGATGCTCCCGCGGGCGACGACAAGAAGAAGGACAAGGACGACAAGCCGCCAGGCGGCGCCGCGGGTGGCGACGGTGGTGGTGGCTTCGGCTTCGGTGGTGGCGGCGCGGGCGGCGGCGGCATGAAGGGTCGTCGCGACCCGAACGCTGGCAAGGACGCTGAGAAGGACAAGAAGCGCATTCAGAAGACGAAGCTCCTTGATCAGGTCGTCAAGGACATCGACGCGAAGAAGAAGCAGGTCATTGCTCTTGGCGGCACGGCGGAACAACTCGAACGGGCCGCGACCCAGATCGATCTTGGCAAGGACTCGTCGGTCCGCGTGTGGACCCACGATGTCAAGGTGAAGCCAGGCGAGACCTATCGCTACCGCTGCTCGCTCAGGTTGCTGAATCCGTTCCTAGGCAAGGAGTCCGTGCTGACGGCAACGCAACAGCCGCTTGCCAAGGCGTCGTCCATTGCCTCGGCCACGAGCGACTGGAGCGATCCGTACACCATTCCGTCTGAGCTCGCGCTCTTCGTGACGCAGGCGAGCCTGCGTGGACGCGGCGAAGCGACCGTCGAGGTCTACCGCCTGCACGACGGTCAGCGCCAGGTCGAGAGTTTCAACCTGAGCCCGGGCGATCGCATCGGCGAGGCGGCATCGAGCAGGAGCGCCAGCGCCGGCGTGGACTTCACGACTGATTGGTTCATCGTGGACATCTTCGTTGATCCGAAGGTTGCGGCCGATGCAGACCCGAGCGATCAGGCGGTCGTCGTGATTCAGGATCTTGGCGGCAAGTTGATTGAGTATCGCGTGCCACGGCAAGACAAGGACAGCGGCGCTCGCGCTGCGCTCAGCGCAGAAGCGAAGGCCGCGAAGGCGGACGCGCCAGCGAAAACGCCCGCCGATGCGCCGCCCACCGGTGGTGGCCCGGCTGGCCCAGCAGGGGGTCCCGCAGGCGGCCCGAGCGGCCCCGGCGGCTGATCCCGCTCCATGCATCCGACCCAGCGCCCGGCCTCGTGCCGGGCGTTTTTATTGGCGGACATGTGGACAACCTACGCAAACGCGGTGCAGACTCACTACCCCTTGACAGGCAGCGTGACTTCACTATCATTGTCCCTCCACCCATCGTTTCGGCGGTGTGTGGCAGCCCTGCAAATCAAGGCTGTTTTCATTGACAATCAGGAAACGTAGGTGTCGTGTGCTGACCAAGCGCGCGCGCGGTTCATGCGAGCCGTGCAAAGCGGTGGGGCAGCAACACCGAGTGAATTAGAAACACGAGCAGCTTGAGGGCTGCTTCGGCGCCTAGCCGAAGTGGATGGTCGCATATGCCGGCCGTCCTGGTGCGTCAACGACGGTGTGTGGTTGACGTGGCCAAGCTAGAAAGGGCACATGGTGGATGCCTTGGTGTCAAGAGGCGATGAAGGACGTTGGAACCTGCGATAAGCCCAAGGGAGTTGGTAACCGAACTGTGATCTTGGGATCTCCGAATGGGGCAACCCGGCCCGCAAGGGTCACTCATGCCTGAATGCATAGGGCATGTAGAGCGAACGCAGCGAACTGAAACATCTAAGTAGCTGCAGGAAAGGAAAGCAAAAGCGACTCCGCAAGTAGCGCCGAGCGAACGCGGATTTAAGCAGAAGCGTTGTGAACCACTTGAATGGTGGACCACAGAAGGTGATAGTCCTGTATCAACGTGACTGTGAATGGCCTAGAGTAGGGTCAGGCTCGAGAAACCTGGCCTGAACATGGGGGGACCACCCTCCAAGCCTGAGTACTCCTTGACAACCGATAGTGAACCAGTAAGGCGACTGAACGGTGAAAAGCACTCCTATAAGGAGAGTGAAAAGTACCTGAAACCATGTGCTTACACAGCGGTCACGGCCCGTAAGGGTTGTGGCGTGCCTTTTGCATAATGAGCTGGCGAGTTACTCTTTGCGGCAAGGCTAAGCCGTTACGCGGCGCAGCCGAAGGGAAACCGAGTCTGACAAGGGCGAAAAGTCGCAGGGGGTAGGCGCGAAACCGGTTGATCTACCCATGGGCAGGTTGAAGGGCGGGTAACACCGCCTGGAGGACCGAAGCCGTGAACGTTGAAAAGTTCTGGCATGACCTGTGGGGAGGGCTTACAGTGCAATCATAACCGGAGATATCTCGTTCTCCTCGAAATAGTTTTGGGACTAGCCTCAGCTAAGCAGGACACGGGGGTAGAGCTACTGAATGGATTCGAGGGCCTTCCCGGCTACTCAGTCCAATTAAACTCCGAATACCGTGTCTGAAGCGCTGGGAGTAAGTCTGCGGGCGATAATGTCCGTGGTCAAAAGGGAAACAACCCAGACCATCTGATAAGGCCCCTAAACGACACTCAGTTACTAAGGTAGTCAGATTGCTGTGACAGCCAGGATGTTGGCTTAGAAGCAGCCACCATTTAAAAAGTGCGTAACAGCTTACTGGTCGAGGAATCTGGCGCCGATAATTATCGGGAATAAGTGTCGTGCCGAATCAGTGGACTCGAAAGAGTGGTAGAGGAGCGTCGCTATCAGCGTTGAAGCTTTCCCGGCAAGGGTTGGTGGAGCGATAGCAAGTGAATATGCCAGCTTGAGTAACGATTAATGGAGTGAGAATCTCCATCGCCGAATACCCAAGGGTTCCCGGGCAAGGTCAATCCGCCCGGGGTTAGGCGGATCCTAAGGCAAGGCCGAAAGGCGTAGTCGATGGACAGCCGGTCAATATTCCGGCCCCCTTGCATGAGGTTCGATGCGTGCGTGACGGATCCCAAAGTTCAACCAGACTGTGAAGTGTCCAGGTTGGGTGGCGGGGTTCCAAGAAAAACCGCAACGCTACGAATGCAAGGTCCGTACCAAAACTGACACAGGTGGGTGTGGTGAATAACCTCAGGCGCTCGAGAAAACGGTCGTGAAGGAACTAGGCAAATTGACCCCGTACGTTCGCAATAAGGGGGCCCTACTCGCAAGAGAGGGCGCAGAGAAAAGGCTCTGGGAACTGTTTATCAAAAACACAGCACAGTGCTAACTCGTAAGAGGACGTATACTGTGTGACGCCTGCCCGGTGCTGGAACGTCAAAGAAGCTGGTTAGCGCAAGCGAAGCTAGCGACTGAAGCGCCAGTAAACGGCGGCCGTAACTCTGACGGTCCTAAGGTAGCGAAATTCCTTGTCGGGTAAGTTCCGACGCGCATCAATGGCGTAATCACTGGAGCACTGTCTCCACGACCGACTCGGTGAAATAGTAGTGGCGGTGAAGATGCCGCCTACCCGTGGCAAGACGGAAAGACCCCGTGGACCTTTACTGTACGCTTGCAGTGGTCATGGATTTGAACTGCGTAGGATAGGTGGGAGACTTTGAAGTCCCGATCTCGGTTGGGACTGAGTCATTGGTGAAATACCACCCTGTTTGGATTCGTGGCCTAACCTGGATACCCGTGAAGCCGGGCCAGGGACACTGCATGCCGGGCAGTTTGACTGGGGCGGTCTCCTCCCAAACATTAACGGAGGAGTGCAAAGGTTGGCTCAGCGCGGTTGGAAACCGCGCACAGAGTGCAAGAGCACAAGCCAGCTTTAGTGCGAGTCATACAGGACCAGCACTCACGAAAGTGGGCTCTAGTGATCCGGCGATCCCGTGTGGAAGGGTCGTCGCTCAACGGATAAAAGGTACCCCGGGGATAACAGGCTGATCGCTCCCGAGCGTCCATAGCGGCGGAGCGGTTTGGCACCTCGATGTCGGCTCTTCGCATCCTGGGGCTGAAGGCGGTCCCAAGGGTTGGGCTGTTCGCCCATTAAAGCGGAACGCGAGCTGGGTTCAGACCGGCGTGAGCCAGGTCGGTCCCTATCTGTCATGGGCGCAGGAATACTGACGGGATACATCTTTAGTACGAGAGGATTGGGATGGACGTACCCCTGGTGTGCCAGTTGGACCGCTCGGTCCACAGCTGGGTAGCTAAGTACGGCAGGGATAATCGCTGAAAGCATCTAAGCGAGAAGCCCACCCGGAGATAAGTATTCCATGTCGCAAGACGAGAGACCCCCGGTAGACCACCGGGTTGATAGGCCGCACGTGCAAGCGCAGTAATGCGTTCAGCGAAGCGGTACTAACGGTCGATTGCTTGGCCTTGTCTACCAGCCACCGTCGTCAGACGGTCTGGTGTCCAGGCTCCAAGCCTTCAAGCGTCTCGTGTTTAAGGCTCGAGTGTCTCGGCCAATGGGCCGGGCACGACACCCGTTTCCTAGTCATCTCTCCAGGCTCGCCGACAGGCGTGTCTGGGGTTTGTCGGTGACGATAGCCAAGGGGTCACACCTGTTCCCATCCCGAACACAGCAGTTAAGACCTTGGCGCCGATGATACTGCTCAGCGGGAAAGTAGGTCATCGCCGACTTCATGGGCCCTCTTGGTGAACGCCAAGGGGGCCCTTTTCGTTTTTGCCGATTGGGCTCGACGAGGTGTGAGCCGATAGCATTGCGTCGACGGCCCGGCACAGGTGCTGGCCAGGTTCGCGTGGGTGGTCTGCGCTCTCAGGAGGGTCACGATGGGCATGTTCAAGGTCTATGTTGGGAATCTCGACCGCGCCGCGACGGCCGATGATGTTCGCACGCTTTTCGTGGCCTTTCCCGATGTCGAGGACATCGCTCTGGCGACGGACAAGGAAGGCACGAGCCGTTGCTTCGCGATCGTCATGTTCCGCGACAAGCAACGCGGTCAATTGGCCATCGAAGTCCTGAAGAACAAGAAGCTCCACGGCCGCGAGCTCGTGATCAACGAAGTTCAGAAGAAGCCCAAGGGCGGCGCTGCTGAAAAGCCCGCTGCTCGTGGCCCCTTCGGCCCTCGCGGACCCGGCGGGACGGGGCGTGGGCCAGGTGGTCCTCGCGGACTCGGCGGCGCGTCTCGCGGCCCTGGCGGTCCTCGCGGACTCGGTGGCGCATCGCGCGGCCCTGGTGGACCTCGTGGTCTAGGCGGCTCGTCGTCGGGCGGACGGGACGGCGGCGCCGGCGGGTTCAGTCGGAACCCACGACGGGGCCCCGGCGGATCGGGCGGCAGGCCCAGCGGCGATCGACCCAGCGGCGATCGCCCGAGCCTTGGCGGATCACGACCCGGATTCGGTTCATCACGACCGGGCGGCCCATCGTCGGGTCCCACAGGCGGCGCCGATCGCGGACCGCTCGGACCTCGATTCGGTCAACAGGATCGACCATCGCGTGGACCACGGACGGGTGATGGCGCCGGCGGTGCATCCGGCCCCGGCGAGACTGGCCCATCGGGTCCGGCCGCCGATCGGCCGAGTGACCCCAAGCGCCCCGACAGCGGCGCGGATGGTGGGGCGTCTTGATGCATTGCGCGGGGGTCGTACGCCATGCCAACGCTTGAGTTCAGGTCGCTGACCGGCCAGCAGCGGGTCGAGGTCCCCGAAGCGGGCGTGACGATCGGTCGTCACCCCGACAATGTGATCTCGCTTCCGCACGATGAGGCACTGAGCCGCAAGCATTGTGTGGTCGAACCAGGTCCAACGCTCGGGACCTGGATCGTCCGCGATCTTCAGTCGCGCAACGGTGTTCGCGTCAACGGTGCTCGCGTCATCGACCAGACTCTGGTCCACGACGATGTGCTCCACATTGGTTCGACCGACTTCCGCTTCGTGGACCTGGAATCTGTGGCCCCGCTCGAGCCGATCGCCGAGGACGATCCGGTCATCGCGGCACGGAAGCCCGATTTCTATGCCGGCGCGCTCGGAGCGCAGGGCACGATCGACATCGATCCGAGCACCATCACCAGCGACACCTCGTACGCGCAGCAACTCAGTCGCATCATCGATGGCGCGCCGGCCAAGCCCTTCACGGAGCGCGAGATTGCGCTGATGGACTGCAAGGGCACCACGATCCATGGTGCATCGGCAGCTGGGGTTCGACGGGCCAATGACGAGGACTCTGAGAGCATTCGCTTGTTCAAGTTGCTCCTGCTCGCGTGCTTCCGCGCGCGTGCGACTGACCTGCACATGGAGCCCAAGCAGGATCGTTCTGCGATCCGCCTGCGGGTCGATGGCGTCATGGTCCCAGCGTGCGACCTACACCCATCCTTGGCACGGCGAGTGCTTGGCGTGGTCAAGATCCTGTGCGAAATCGACATCACGCAGCGGGGCATCGTGCAGGAGGGTCACTTCGGCGTGATGGTGCTCGGACGACGCGTCGACTACCGCGTCAGCCTGACGCCGAGCATGCACGGGCAGAAGCTCGTCATCCGCGTGCTGGACCAGTCCAATGCCCCGGCGCGGCTCAGCGACTTGGGCATGCTGCCGTGGATGCACGGCAAGGTGCGCGAGGTCGCGCGTCGCGACAGCGGCATGGTGCTCACCTGCGGGCCAACCGGCAGCGGCAAGACCACGACGACCTACAGTTGCCTGCGCGAGATCGACTTCGAGACGCGCAATGTGCTCACGATCGAGGATCCGGTCGAGTACTACCTCGACGGTTGCACGCAGATCCCCATCGACCACAAGCAGGGCAATTCCTTCGGGCAGATCCTGAGGAGCGTGCTGCGACAGGATCCGGATGTGATCTTCGTCGGCGAGATCCGCGACATTGAGACCGCAACCGTCGGCATGCAAGCGGCGATGACGGGGCATCTGGTCTACAGCACCGTGCACTCGAAGGACACGATCGGCGCCGTGTTCCGCCTGCTCGATCTTGGTGTCGAGTCGTACCTGGTTGCGAACGCCATGTCGCTGATCATTGCGCAGCGACTGGTGCGCGTGCTGTGCCGAGACTGCCGCCGCCCCATCGCGCCCACGCCGGCGCAGACGCTGAAGATGGGCGCCCATGTGAAGGGCATGTCCAAGGTCTTCACGCCAGTCGGCTGTCCCGCCTGCCTGCGCACGGGCTATCACGGCCGTCGCGCGCTCTTCGAAGTGCTTGAATTCAATGATGCCCTGCGCGATGTTGTGCTGAAGCGCCCGACGATCACTGACATGAAGGCCGTGCTCTCGAGCGGGCTCTTCACGAGCCTGCAGCAGTTCGGCTGGCAACTGGTGGCTGCTGGCGAGACGAACGTCGAGGAGATTGATCGCGTGGCAGGCACGGGATGAGCGAAGCGTGCCCGTTCGCGATGCTGGGCCTTGAGCCATCGTGGCCTGTCGTGGCGGCGACCGTCCAACGGGCACGGCTCAGCGCAGCGGCGCGATTCCACCCCGACCGCGCGCGCGACGCGGTCGAGCGAGCTGCCTTCGACGAGCGCATGGGATTGGCGAACCGCGCCGCGGAACAGTTGCTGGATCCCGTCCTCGCAGCGAGTGCCGTGCTTCGTGCCAACGGAGTCGACGCGACGGAAGAAGCGCTGCCGCCGATGGAGTTGGTTGAGCTCCTTGAGCGACGCGAGTGGTTTGAGGAGCAGATCGGTGGCGGATCTGCCGCCGAGGCCGATGCTCGCGCTTGGACGGTCAGCGAACGCGCATCGCTCGTGTCCCGATTCGGTGATGCCCTGACCGAGGGTCGCGCCACCGGTGTCTGGATCGAGGCACGCCGCACGATTTCTCGGCTCAGGGCGCTCGCACGCATGACGGATGTCGGCAGAGTGCGTCAAGGCTGAACGATGTCGATCGACCCCGCCTATATCTCGCTGGTCGCCGCGCTGCCGCCCCTGATCGTGGCCAGCGCCGTGTGCAGTTCGAGCGAGACCGTGCTCTTTGGACTTTCGCACGCTGAGCGAATGCACCTGCGCAGTTCGCACCCGCGCATCGCCGGAATCGTCGATTCGATGCTGGCCGAGCCGGCTGGATTGCTCGCCACGATCCTGCTCGCCAACATCACGATCAACGGTGCCTACTTCGCAGCAGCGAGCGTCATCGCTCTGCATGAGACGGACCCAGCGTGGCAAGTCGGGATCAGTGTCGGACTGCTCGTGGCCATCGTGCTCGGCGGCGAAGTGATCCCCAAGATGGCAGCGAATGCGTTCCGGGATCGCCTTGTGATGGTGCTCGCGCCAGTGCTGTACGCGCTGCACGTCTTCTTGAAGCCTGTGCGATGGGCCATCTCGCGACTTGTGGCAGAGCCTGTCGCGCGGCTGACGCGCGCGGATCGCGTGCAGCAGGTCACTGAGAGCGATCTCGACGCGCTCGTCGATCTGTCGGCCCGGCAGGGCGAAATCGGCGCGGTCGAGCGCGAGTTCATCCAGCGCCTGATCCGCTACCGCCGTGTTCGTGTGCGAGATGTGATGACGCCGCGCGTCGAGTTGGCCATGGTGCCAAGGACTGCCGGTCGCGCCGCCGTCGTCGAGGCGTGCCGTCGTCATCGTGTGAAACGGATCGTCGTACACGGTGCGCGCACCGACGATGTGCTTGGACTGCTCGATGTGCGCGGCTATCTGCTCGATGTCCGTGCGGATCAGGCTCCAATGGAACCGCACCTGCAGCGACCACGGTTTGTGCCAGAGGTCGCCACGCTCGAGCAACTCGGAACCTTCTTTCGCGCCGAGTCCGTCGACTTGGCAATCGTCGTGGACGAGTACGGCGGACTCGCAGGGGTCGTCGCTGTGGAAGATGCGGTCGAGGAGATCGTGGGCGACATCGCCGCTCCAGGTGAGCGATCGGTGGAGTTGCCGCGCGAGATCGAACCCGGAGTGTGGAGTGCGCGCGGCGATGTGAGCGTGGTCGCGGTGTCGCAAGCGCTTGGGGTCGATGTTCCCGATGTGCACGCGTCAACGATTGGTGGACTCGCTGTCGAACTTGCCGGCGGGGTGCCCGAGGTCGGACGGCGTCTGTCGTGCGATGGGTTGGACATCGAGGTGTTGGCTGTCGAACACGGCACGGTGCGATCGGTGCTCATGCGCAGACATGGGGTGGACCATGTCGACTGAGCTCTTGACTGGCATCGCGTTGTTCCTGGTCGGTCTCGGCGCATCCGCGCTCTGTAGCGGCATCGAGACCGGGCTCTACACCATCAATCGCGTCAGGCTGGCTGTGCGCGTGGGGCGCGGCGACCGCGCGGCGACGCGGATCCGCGATGAGCTGCTGCGACCAAACCGCATGCTCGCGACCGTGCTCGTGGGTAACAACGTCGCGCACTATGTCCAGAGCGCGGGCGCGACAGTCTTCCTCGAGACGCTGCAGTGGACCCCGACCCAGATGGCGATCGCCAACACCGTCGTGCTCACGCCATTGGTGTTTCTGCTCGGAGAGCTGTTGCCCAAGGACCTGTACCGCGCGCACACGGATCGATTGACCTACGCGACGGTGTGGTGGGTGCGGTTTTTGCGCGTGGTGTTCTCGATCATTCCGATCGTTCCTTTGGTCCGTGGGACCGGTGAGCTCGTGCTGTGGATGCTCGGCGTGCGGCCGCAGGATGCTGCGACCCAGCGCGATCGCGTCGGCACGCTGATTCGCGAGGGCGCGGGGAGCGGCGTCTTGGGCGAGGAACAGTTGGCCGTCGTGGATCGCGCGCTGGGGATGCGCGGTCGACCGATCGTCGATCACGCGGTGCCGTGGCGAAAGGTCGTCGCGATCCGCATGGATGCTGATCGAGGGCTTCGCGAACGAGCGCTGCGCGAACATGCCTTCAGTCGCTTTCCGGTGACGAGCGCCGATGGTCAAGTGCTCGGCGTGTTGCACGCGCTCGATGTCTTGATCGATCCGGTTCGACCGACATCAGGACTCATGCGCCCTGCACTCGTGCTCGCTCCCGATGCAGCGGTGGGTGATGCGATCGCCGCGATGCGCAAGGCGCGGTCCACGCTCGCGGTTATCCGCGGCAATGACGGCCGACCGCAGGGGATCGTGGCACTTCGGGATCTGGTTCAGCCGATCGCCGGGCGCCTGTCGGGGTGGTGACTCCGCGGGATCCGTGCTATGCTTCCCGCCCCCGCGCCGGTAGCTCAGTTGGCTAGAGCACACCCCTGATAAGGGTGAGGTCGAAGGTTCGATTCCTTTCCGGCGCATTCTGAGTCGCGGCCCTTCGGCCGCGAGCAAGGCATCGCGAATCGACGGGGGTCGAACGCGGCCCTTCGGCCGCGAGCAAGGCATCGCGAATCGACGGGGGTCGAACGCGGCCCTTCGGCCGCGAGGGCCGCGAACAGGACATTGCGGAACAGCCTGAGGTGGTGCGCGGCGTCTCGTCGTGCAGGGGCGTGGCTATGATCTGCCCCCTCAACTGGAGACCACACAACATGCGTCGAGCGAAGATTTCTGTCATTGGTGCGGGCAACGTCGGAGCGTCTTGCGCCGTTTGGGCCGCGAGCAAGGAACTCGGCAATGTCGTCCTTCTCGACATCAATGAAGGTGTCGCCAAGGGCAAGGCCCTGGACCTGTACGAGTGCGCGCCGATCGAGCGTTTCGACTGCACGATCACCGGCACGAAGGACTACGCCGACATCGCCGACAGTGATGTCGTGGTGGTCACCGCCGGCATCCCGCGCAAGCCGGGCATGAGCCGCGATGACCTGATCGCGACCAACGTCAAGATCGTGAAGGACGTCGCGCAGAATGTCGCGAAGTACGCCCCGAATTCTGTGATGATCATCGTGAGCAACCCGCTCGACGCGATGGTCTACACCGCGTGGAAGGCCAGCGGCTTCCCGACGCACCGCATCCTTGGTCAGGCGGGTGCGCTTGATGTGGCTCGCTTCCGCGCGTTCCTTGCGATGGAACTTGGCTGCAGCGTCGAGGACATCCAGGCGCTGCTGCTTGGCGGTCACGGTGACGACATGGTGCCGCTGCCGCGCTTCACCAGCGTGCATGGCATCCCGATCGAGATGCTCCTGTCGAAGGAGAAGATCGACGCGTGCGTGCAGCGCGCGAAGGTCGGCGGCGGCGAAATCGTGCAGCTCATGGGCACGAGCGCCTACTACGCGCCGGCGTCGGGCACGATCCAGATGGTCGAGGCCATCGTGAAGGACAAGAAGCGCATCATTCCGTGCGCGGCCTACTGCGAGGACGAGTTCGGCGTGGCGCCTGGCCAGAAGGGCAAGGGCTACTTCGTTGGCGTGCCGTGCGTGCTGGGCAAGGGCGGCATGGAGCGCGTCGTGCCTTTGCAGCTGAACGCCGACGAAACCAAGCTCTTCAACGAGAGCGCGCAGCATGTGAAGGACCTTGTCGGGGTCGTTCGCAACCTGGCGCCCGAACTGGGCTGAGCCCGGGGCATTCGACCGCGCGCTCCGCGCGGGATCGATCGCCAACAAGCCATCGCCGACCGCCCCGCACACCCTGCGGGGCGGTTGTGTTTCGAGGGGGAACGCGTTGGGACACGCGCCCGGGACCGGATGCTCGCGACTGCGCGGGGCGGTTGTGCATTGAGGGGGAATGTGGGGGAGTGCCAAGCGTTTGTCCGATACTCGCTGCATGGCTTCGACGCAGCCGCTCTTCGAGATCGATCCCGGTTGGCCCTATCTGTTGGCCGGGCTGGGGCTCGTGTTCGGCGCCGTCGTGATCCCCGAGCAGGCCAAGCTCCATCAGGGTGAGCAGCAGCTCGCCCAGATGCAGCACATGGTCACGCGCTCTGAAGCGGTGGCGCTGGCCTATGACGATTTCGCGGCTCGCGTGAAGGAGGTCGATCCGACCCTGATGCGCCGGCTGGCTGTGAGCCAGCTGAACTTGCTGCCTGAGGGCGAAGTGCCGATCGTGCGAGCTGAGAGCGCGACCGTGCCCATCACCGAGTGGATCGAGGGCTCCGTCCCAGAGAGCGATTTCGTGGCCGAGCCGTTCCGCGACAGCCTGTTGTCGCGTTGGGCGCTTGGACGCACGCGCTTGTGGGTCATGGGCGGCGGCGTGATGTGCATCTTCGTTGGGCTCGTGACGACGGCACCACGGCGTCGCGCCGGCTCGTCGGAATCTGCACCGGAAGGCACCGAACTTCCTGCGGTTTCTGGTGGCCCCGAGGTTGGCACCGCTACCGTGGCGGCGTGCCCAGTGACCTCCGCGAACTGACCCTCGATTGCCTTGCGCGTGCGCTGCCACCCGACTGGGTGGGTGGTGCCGATCGTGAGCTTGAGCGACTTCATCAGGTCGGTGGAACGGTGTTGGTTCCGACTGACCCCGAGTGGCCGGCGGCGCTCCGTCAGGTCGACGATCCGCCCAAGGCGCTCTGGGTCCGGGGGTCGCTCGCGGCGGTTGGCGCGCCGAGCGTGGCCATCGTGGGAAGCCGTCGCGCGAGCGCGTATGGACTCGATGTGGCGGGGCGATTCGGTGCGGATCTTGCGCAGTCGGGTCTCACTGTGGTCAGTGGGGCAGCGCGGGGGATCGATGCTGCCGCGCATCGGGGCGCTCTCCGAGTCGGTGGTCCGACCGTGGCGGTGGTCGGATCTGGACTGGGCGTGCCATACCCGCCCGAGCACACGGGTCTGCTGAGCGCAATCGTCGAGGCCGGCGGTTGCGTGATGACGGAGTTGCCGTGCGATGCGGAGCCGCTCTCGCATCACTTCCCGCGTCGAAATCGGATTCTGGCTGGGCTCTGCGTCGGGGTGGTCGTGGTCGAGGCCGGGCTCAGCAGCGGTGCCATGATCACCGCCCGGCTCGCTGCCGATGGTCGCCAACGCGAAGTGATGGCTGTGCCAGGTCGAGTTGACTCGCCCGGCGCGGCCGGCTGCCATCGCATGATTCGCGAGGGCTGGGCCACGCTCGTGACCAACTCAAGCGAGGTCGTCCAGGCGCTTGGCGGTGCGCCCGGTCTGCTGGCGGCCTGTCGGCGGGGGGCTCCGCCGAGCAGCCTTCGGCCTGAGCTCGCCGACGCCGTCGCACGGATCCAAGCTGCCGAGTCGGAGGGGGGTTCGCCCATGGATCCTGACCAATTGTGCTCGGTCACGGGCCTGAAGGCGGGTCTCGTCCTGGCAGCGCTGAGCCTTCGCGAGACATGGTCGCTCAGCGAAGGGTAGGGGTAGACTCGTCCGCTTCCCGGTCGATCCAACGGCCGGGCCTGGACGACCTCAACCATGACGGCCACGCTCAAGCCTTCGGCGCTCACGACGGACACCATCCTGATCCTGGACTTCGGCAGCCAGTTCGCGCAGTTGATCGCGCGGCGGGTTCGCGAGGCGGGTGCCTACAGCGTGCTGGTCCGGCCCGATGCGTCGCTCAAGGAACTCCGTTCGTACTCGCCCAAGGGGATCATCCTGTCGGGTGGCCCGGCGAGCGTGAACGAGCAGGGCGCACCGCGCTGCGATCCGGGCCTCTTCGAGTTGGGCGTGCCAGTGCTCGGCATTTGCTACGGCATGCAGTTGGGCTGCCAGATGCTTGGCGGCACGGTCGTGTCGGCGAGTCATCGCGAGTTCGGCCGGGCTGAGATCGATGTCGGCGACGGCGCCGACTTGATGAAGGGCATGCCCACGCGAGCGACGGTCTGGATGAGCCACGGCGACCAAGTGACCGGGCTCGGCTCATCGTTCGAGGTGCTAGCGAGCACATCGACCTGCCCCAACGCTGCAGTGCGCCATGCGGGCAAGCGATTCTGGGGCGTGCAGTTTCACCCTGAAGTCACGCACACGCCGCAGGGACGCGATCTGCTGCGGAACTTCCTGTACGGCGAGTGCGGATGCACCGGCTCGTGGACGATGGCCGACTTCATGGAGGCGGAGTGCGAGCGGATCCGCGCGGTCGTTGGATCGTCGCGCGTGATCTGCGGACTCTCGGGCGGCGTGGACAGCAGTGTGGTCGCGGCGCTCTTGGCCAAGGCGATCGGGTCACAAGTGACCTGCATCTTCGTCGACAACGGGTTGCTGCGTCGTGGTGAGCGCGAACTGGTCGAGCAAACCTTCCGCAGCCACTTCGAGGTGGACCTGCGCGTGGTCGATGCGAGCCGGGAGTTCCTGGATGATCTTGCTGGGATCGATGAGCCGCAAGAAAAGCGCCGTCGCATCGGTCATCGCTTCATCGATGTGTTCAAGCAGGCCGCAGCGGGCGTGGACGGCGATGTGCGTTTCCTTGCCCAGGGCACGCTCTATCCCGATGTGATCGAGTCGGGTCACGGGCACGCTGGCACCGCCGCGAACATCAAGTTGCACCACAATGTCGGTGGCCTTCCTGAGCAGCTCGGTTTCGAACTGGTCGAGCCGCTGCGCATGCTGTTCAAGGATGAGGTGCGCCGTCTGGGTGAGGTGCTTGGACTGTCGCGCGACATGGTCTGGCGGCACCCGTTCCCGGGGCCGGGCCTTGCCGTGCGCGTGCTGGGCGACGTCACGCCGGCGAAACTCGACCTGCTCCGCGCGTGCGATGCGGTCCTGCTCGAGGAGATCCGGGCCGCCGGGCTCTACGACCGCACGAGCCAGGTCTTCGCGGTGCTGCTCCCTGTGCGAAGCGTGGGCGTGATGGGTGATGGGCGGACCTACGACAATGTCGTCGCGCTGCGTGCCGTGACGACCGAGGACTTCATGACCGCCGACTGGGCACACCTGCCCTACGAGGTGCTCGGCCGCATCAGCAACCGGATCATCAACGAAGTGCGCGGCGTGAATCGGGTGGTGTACGACATCAGCAGCAAGCCGCCGGCCACGATCGAGTGGGAATGAACGGGTGATGGAGGAGCCGACGATGGACAACACAGGCAACCTTGGTTCCGGGGCAGGCGTGCATGGCATGGGAAGCCGTGGTGCGGGCGGCGCCGTGACAGGCGCTGCGTCACGGGACCTGGCGGGGCGTCGGGCCGTGCTCGGCGCCGGCGTTGCGGTGGCGGCGCTCGGCAGCGCGGCGTGGGGAGCGATGCAGGATCCGGCCATCGCCGCCAAGCCGAACGACAAGGACGCCAAGCCCATGCGGATCTCGCTCGCGCAGTGGAGCCTGCACAAGTCGCTCTTTGCCGGCACCGTCAAACCGCTCGATTTCCCGGCCGTTGCCGCACGGGACTACGGGATCCGCGGCGTCGAGTATGTCAACGGCTTCTACCGGGACCTGTTGGGCAAGGATGGATTCGCCGAGGACCTTCGGCGCCGTTGCAGCGATGCCGGGGTGACGAGCGTGCTCATCATGTGCGATGGCGAGGGTGCGCTGGGCGATCCTGACGGAGCCAAGCGCGCCAAGGCCGTCGACAACCACCGGGCGTGGCTCGACCTCGCCAAGCACCTGGGCTGCCACTCCATCCGGGTCAACGCGCAGAGCGATGGTGAGCGTGCCGAGCAGGCTCGGCTGAGTGCCGACGGCCTCCGTCGGCTCGCCGAGGTGGCCAAGCCGCTGGGGCTGAATGTGATCGTCGAGAATCATGGCGGCATGTCGAGCCATGGCGACTGGCTCGCTGGCGTGATCAAGTCGGTCGGCATGGACAACTGCGGGACCTTGCCGGACTTCGGCAACTTCTACGAGTACGACCGCTACCGGGGAGTCGAGGACCTGATGCCCTTCGCCAAGGCCGTGAGTGCCAAGAGCTACGACTTCGACGCCAAGGGCAACGAAACGAAGATCGACTATCCGAGGATGCTGGGGCTGGTCCGTGCAGCCGGGTACTCCGGCTGGATCGGCATCGAGTACGAGGGTGGCAGGCTGTCGGAGCCCGATGGCATCAAGGCGACCCGGGAGCTTCTGGCGCGGTTGGGCTGCGGAGCCTGACGCCGCCTGCTCATACACTCGGGGGATCCCATGTCGAGCACCATGACCGAACCGAAGTCATCCACACGCGCCACCACCATGACCGGTGCAATCCTCGTCACCGGAGCCAGCGGAGAGATGGGCCACGCGCTGCTCAAGCACCTGCACGCCCAGTGGGGCGGACAGCGCGAGATCGTGTCGGTCGATCTTCGTGAACTGCACGGCGAGGCCGTCGCTGCCTCGACCCATGCGTACTGCGGGAGCGTGGCCGACTCTGAGTTCGTGCAGGCGCTCGCCTCGAAGCATGACATCGGCGAGGTGTGGCACCTCGCAGCGCTGCTCTCCTCGAGCGG
>Ga0194120_10006640_pt1 | contig 16244 bp, 8 predicted proteins | sample TA2MahCa65mmetaG_FD_148642 | JGI IMG/M metagenome (GOLD analysis project Ga0194120, IMG submission 148642) | Freshwater microbial communities from Lake Tanganyika, Tanzania - TA2015019 Mahale Deep Cast 65m | ecosystem: Environmental > Aquatic > Freshwater > Lake | place: Tanzania: Lake...
ACACCGCCCGCCATCGTGTCCTGGCTCAACCGCGAGTCCAACCGCGTGTTTGCCATGCCGGATGCGCGACGGTCGTTCATCGACCAGGGCGCATCGATGCCGCTCGGCACGCCGGAGGCATTCCGCGGTTTCATTGCTTCGCAGTTCGCCCGCTTCGGCGATGTGATCCAGCGCGCCGGGATCAAGCTGTAGTCAGACCGCGCGTCCGCCGGACCGCTTCAACACCAGCGGGATCGTTCCTGTCACCAGGCACAGCACTGCGGAAAGCAGGGCGATGGCGACCATCGGACCCGGCGTGCCGTCGGCATAGAGGCCGTAGAGCTGCGCAAAAACCGCCGCGCACAGGTGCTGCATGAATACGCCGATGCCCGCGGCAGTCCCGGCGTAGCGCGGAATCTCCGCCATCGCGGCGGCCTGCCCGTAGGGCATGGCGATGCCTTGCGCCAGGGTGAGGAAGAAGCCGGGAATGAAGAAAGCCAGCGGCACGACGATCCCCGACAACAGGACGAATGCCTGGCCGGACACCGCGGCGAGCGCCAGCACCGAGCCCGCGAACACCATGGTCTCGGTCGAAAGCCTCATGGCGACCCGCGTCGAAATGAGACTGCCCGTGGCGAAGCCAAGTGGAAACAGCGCGAAGTACAGGCCGAACTCGGTCGCGGGCCTTTGCAGCAATTCGGTCATCAGCGAGGCCGCCGCCGTCGCCATCACCATGAAGGCGCCGGTCGTGAACCCGCTCTGAAGCACGAAGGCATTGAAGCGCAGACGGCCGAACAACGCGGCGTAGCTTTGCGCAACGCTTTCGGTGCTCGGCGTGCGGCTGGCAGCGGGATGGGTCTCGTAAAGCTGAATATAGGCGACGAGCGCAATCGCCCCGCCAGCCAGCACGGCAAATACGAACGTGCTGCGCCAGCCCAGCGTGTCGATCAGCACCCCCGCGATGGTCGGCGACAGCATCGGCCCGAGCGTGCCGAACATGGTGAGATAGGCGATGGCCTTCACCAGCTGGTCCGCGCGATAAGCGTCGCGCGCAATCGCCCGCACCAGCGGCAGGCCGCAGCCGGCGCCAAGCGCCTGAATGAGCCGGCCCAGCACCAGGAGTTCGGGCGTCTGCGCAACCGCGGACAGCGCGCTGCCGACCAGGAACAGCGCGAGGCCGCTCAGCAGCACAGGCCGCCGGCCGTAGCGGTCGGACAGCGAGCCGTACACCAGCGTCGCGAACGCCATGCCGAACAGCGACACGCTGAAGGCCAGTTGCGCACCGGCATGGCTCAGTTCGAATGCGGTCTTGACCTCGGGAATGACCGGAAAGAACAGATGCACGGCGAGCGGCGTGACAAGCGCGACCGACGCCAGCGACAGCGCAAACACGCGGCCTGGGTTGCGTTTCGGCGCTTCGGCGGTCACGTCAGTCCCGGGAACAGCCGCAGCGCGTTCCCCCGGTCGATGGCCTCGCGCTGCGCCGGCGGGATCGCGGCCAGCGCTTCGTAAGTCTTCACCGCTTCCGCGGTGACGTTGACGTTGGCGAACGGCCAGTCGGTCCCGAACACGATCCGGCCGGGATCCGCGACCTGTTCGAGACAGCCCCAGGTCTGCGCGCCGGGCGACAGCGCATTGTCGAACCAGAATCGACCCAGCAAGGCGAACACCTCGTCCTGCGTCATCTGCTTGAGCCGCTTGTCGATCATCGGCGACACCGACAGCCGCCATGAGAAATACGGCACCAGGCCGCCGGCGTGCGGCAGGATGAACTGCACCCGCGGATAGCGTTCAAGCGCGCCGCCGAAGATCAGATTCACCACCGCGCGCGTGGTGTCGAACAGGTACTCCATCATGAACGCCGGCCACGGCAGGTCGATCAGCCTGTTGGTGGGATGTGCGCCGGGATGCACGAACACCACGCCGTCGCGGGCGTTCAGCGCCTCCATGACCGGATCGAAGCGCGGATCGCCCAGGAACTTGCCGTCGTAGCTCGCGAACAGGCTCACACCCTGGAACTTCAGCGTATCGAGCGCATGGCCGATCTCCTCGACCGCGTCATCGACGTTCCACATCGACACGGTGCCGAAGGCGCCGAAGCGCTTCGGCCAGCGCACATTGAGCTCGGCGGCGTAGTCGTTGCAGCGCCGCGCCAGCGCCTTCGCCTTGTCCGGCGCGCAGAACTGCACGCCCGGCTGCGCCAGCGAGGTGAGCGCGGTGGCGATGCCGAACCGGTCCATCACTTCCAGCGCCAGCTCCGGCGACCAGTCCGGATAGCGCCCGATCGCCGGTCCCGAACCCGCCGAATAGACCTCGTCGGCGTAGAACTTCGGGATCAGATGGAAATGAACGTCGACCCGGCGCGAATTCGCCATGATCAAGTCCCGCCCTTGCTGCTCGCGAGCATGTCGCCGCAGCCGGCGCGGCGCGCCCAGTATTCCCACGCGCGCTGCATTTCAGGCGAGCCGGCGCGGAAGTTGGTGCGGGTGCGGATTTCGTTTTCGGAAAGAGCCTTGAACTCGCCCATGCGCATGGCGGCCAGAAGAATGCGCGCATTGCGCGGCAGGTACACGGAAAGGCGGACGAGCTTCAGCAGGCTGTCGGCTGCGGCCGAAAAACCGTGCCCGCGCATCAGCACCACGCTGTCGGGGCCGAGCGCACGCGCCATGTCCCGGCCCTGCGCCATGTTGACCACCAGCAGGTTGGTGGCATCGCCGAATCGATCGGCGATGTCCCACACCGGCACGTTGTTGCCCATGTCGCTCGCCACATGCGCCACGCAGCACAGCCGCGTCCTGGAGATGCTGAACGGCAGGATGTCCTCGGCGTGGGAATGCACCACCGCGTTGACGTCGGGCCGCGCCTCATAGATCGCGCCGTGGATGAAGCGCTCCAGATAAGGCGGCCGCGCATCGCCGACCGGCGCGCCGTCGAGCTGGAACTCCAGAATGTCGTCCTTCGTCACAAGCTCCGGACTGAGCGAGCGCGACAGCAGGTAGCGGTCGGGACGCTGGGGATGGCGGATGCTGACGTGGCCATAGGCGTCCACCACGTCCTCGTGAGCCAGGATGCGGTTTGCGATCACGAGATCGACGATCGAACGCTGCAGCTCGTCCATGCCAAGGCCTCCCTCCCCGAACGTTCCGGCTGTCGCCGAAATCGCGGAGCACGTTAGCGGAAGGCTTGGATGGAGTCTGCCCTGGGCGTTGCGCCGCAGAGCTGTCATTCGCCGCGCGCGGGCGAAGCGCTCAGCGCGTCGCGCCGTCCGCGTCCTGCCTGATGGCCTGGCGGTAGAAATTCAGCGCGCGGTTATAGAACGATTCCGACCGGTTGTTGCTGGCCAGCGCCGGAGCGGTGCCGTTCTTGATGGTCTGGTTGACCTCCTGGATCACGCGGTCGTCGTCGCGGCGATTCTCGTAGGCGCTGCCCCGGTTGCTCGCGGCAACGGCGAAGTTCGGCGCGATCCGGATCGCGACGTCGGTCTCCGGAACCGCAAGGTCGTATTCGCGGCGGTCGTAGTTGGTGATCCCGCGCTCGCGGAACGCACCGGCGGAATTCGGGTTGATCTTGGCCGCCTGGTTGAGGTCGGCGCCGGCGCGGTCGAACTCGCGCTTGTCGTAGTGCGCGATGCCGCGGTTGTAGTAGGCCAGCGCATAGTTCGGGTCGAGCTTGATCGCCTGCTGATAGTCGGCGATGGCGCGGTCGACGTCGCCCTTGTTGCGCCAGGCGAAGCCGCGGTTGTTGTAGACCAGCGGATCGTTCGGATTGAGCTTGATCGACTGGTTGAAGTCGGCGATGGCGCGGTCGTAGTCGCGCTTGTCGTCGTACGCCAGCCCGCGGCTGTTGAACGCGGCGGCGAATGCCGGGTTCAGCTTGATCGCCTCGTTGTAGTCGGCGATGGCGCGGTCGTGGTCCTTCTTCATGTAGTGCGCGTTGCCGCGATTGTAGAACGCCGCGGCGTAGCGGGGATCGATCTTGATCGACCGGTCGAAGTCGGCGATGGCGCGGTCGAGATCGCCCTTGTTGCGCCAGGCAAAGCCCCGGTTGTGGAACGAGCGCGCATCGTTCGGCTCAAGCTGGAGCGCCTGGTCGAAGTCGGCAATGGCGCGGTCGTGGTCGCCCTTCAGCCCGTGCGCCACGCCCCGGCCGGCGACCGCCACGACCATCTTCGGGTCGAGCTTGAGCGCCTGATTGAAGTCGGCGATGGCGCGGTCGGCGTCGCCCTTGCTGCGGTAGGCGAGCGCGCGGTGGTTGTAGGCCTGCGCGTTCTTGGGATCGAGCTGGATCGCGCGGCCGAAATCGGCGATGGCGCGATCGGTGTCGCCCTTGTCGCGCGCCGCCAGCGCGCGGCTGTAGAAGGCCTGATCGTAGTTCGGGTTGATCTTCACCGCCTGGTCGAAATCGGCGATGGCGCGGTCGAAGTCGCGCTTCTCGTAATGCGCGTTGCCGCGATAGAAGTACGCCACCGCGTGGCCCGGCTCGAGCTTGATCGCCTGGTCGTAGTCGGCAAGCGCCATGGCGAGATCGCCCTTCATGCGATGCGCAAAGCCGCGGTTGCTGAAGGCCAGCGCGTCGTTCGGGTTGAGCTTGATCGCCTGATCGAAGTCGGCGATGGCGCGCACCGCGTCGCCCTTGGCGCCGTGCGCTGCGCCGCGGTCGTAATAGGCAACGGCTTGCGCCGGATTGAGCTTGATTGCCTGATCGAGGTCGGCAATGGCCTGATCGTAACCGCCCTTGGCGAGGTGAGCGTTGCCCCGCGCATACAGCGCCGCCGCATAGGTGGAGTGCAGCTTGATCGCCTGATCGAAGTCGGCAATGGCGCGGTCGAGGTCGCCGCGGTTGCGCAGCGTCAGGCCGCGGTTGTAGTACGCCAGCGGGTTCTGCGGGCTGAGCTTGATCGCCTGGCCGAAATCGGCGAGCGCGCGCTCCGCGTCGCCGCGCGCGCCGTAGATCAGGCCGCGGTCGTTGTAGGCCAGCGCGTAGTTCGGATTGAGTTTGATCGCCTGGTTCTGGTCGGCGATGGCGCGCTCGAGATCGCGCTTGTTCGCATAGGCGTTGCCGCGGTTGTGGAACACGACCGGATCGTTGGGGTTGAGCTTGACCGCCTGATCGTAGTCGGCGATGGCGCGGTCGAAGTCGCGCCGGTCGTAGTGGGCGTTGCCGCGGTTGTAGTAGGCGAACGAGTAGCTCGGGTTGAGCTTGATCGCCTGGCTGTAGTCGGCGAGCGCACGCTCCGCATCGCCCTTGACGCCGTAGGCGACGCCCCGGTTCGTGAACGCCGGCGCGTATTTCGCATCGAGCGAGATGGCCCGGTCGAAGTCCTTGAGCGCCTTGTCGATCTCGCCCATCGCGCCGTAGGCCAGCCCGCGGTCGTTGAACGCCAGCGCGCTGTTGGCGTCGAGCTTGATCGCCTGGTCGAGGTCGGCCAGCGCTTTCGCGTAGTCGAGCTTGCGCGCATGCGCGTTGCCGCGGTTGTGGTAGGCGAGCGCGATCTTGGCGTCGAGCTTGATCGCCTGATCGAAGTCGGCGATGGCGCGGTCGAAGTCGTTGCGACCGTACTGCGCAATGCCGCGATTGTAATAGGCAAACGCGTCCTTCGGATCGAGGCCGATGGCACGGTCGAAGTCGGCGACGGCGCGCTCGAACTCCTGGCGATCGTAGTAGGTCAGGCCGCGGTCGTAGTAGGCCAGCGCGTTCTTCGGATCGAGCTTGATCGACTGGTCGAAGTCCGCCAGAGCGCGGTTGAGGTCGCGCTTGCCGTAATAGGCGTTGCCCCGGTTGTAGAACGCGACGCTGTAGGCCGGGTGGATCTTGATCGACAGGCTGTAGTCGGCGATGGCGCGGTCGTACTCGCCCTTGGCGCCGAACGAGAGCCCGCGGTCGTTGAACGCGAGCGCGTAGCTCGGGTTGAGCTCGATCGGCTGCGCCGTCTCCTGGCCGCCGCGGTCGTAGCCACGCAGCCGGTCGGCAGGCTTGCCGCGCGCGCCCGTGGCCGCCGTGAATGCGACGTTGAGCTTGATGAGCTGCTCGTAGTCGGCGATGGCGCGGCCGAAATCGCGCTTGTCGTAGTGCGCCACGCCGCGGTCGTGCAACGCGAGTGCGAACGACGGATTGATCTTGATCGCCTGATCGTAGCTCTGGATCGCGCGATCGTACTCCAGCCGCTCGTGATGCACCGTGCCGCGGTTGTAGTAGGCAGCCGCGTAGTCGGCCCTCAGCTTGATGGCCTGATCGAAGTCGGCGACTGCGAGATCGTGCGCGCCCTTGTTGCGATGCGCGACGCCGCGGTTGTTGAACGCGACCGCGTTGGTCGCCTCCAGGCGGACGACCTGGTCGAAGTCCTTGATCGCGCGCTCGCTGTCGCCCTTGGCGCCGAACGCGATGGCGCGGTCGTTGTAGGCCTGCGCGCTGTTCGGATTGAATTTGAGCGTGTTGCTCAGGTCGGCGATGGCGCGGTCGTAGTCGCGCCGGTCGAAGTGCGCCAGGCCGCGATGGTGATAGGCGGCCGCAAAGTTCGGCGTCAGGCGGATCGCTTGGTCGAAGTCCGGGATCGAACGCTCGGTCTCGCCGCGCGCGCGATACGATGCGCCGCGGTTGGCGTAGGCCAGCGCGAAGTTCGGGCCGAGCTTGAGCGCCTGGTCGAAGTCCCGGATGGCGCGGTCGTGATCGCCCAGCGCTGCGAGCGACATGCCGCGCTCGTTGTGCGCCCAGGCGCTGCCCGGCGACAGCTTGATCGCCTGATCGAAGTCCTTGACCGCGCGCTCGTGCTCGTTCTTCTCGGCGAGCGCGCTGCCGCGGGCGTGATAGACAGGCCCGTCGTTCGGGTTGAGCTTGATCGCCTGATCGAAGTCCGCGATCGCCTTGTCGACCGCGCCCTTCTCGCGATGCGCCTGGCCACGGATGCTATAGGCCGCCGCGAAGCTCGAATTGGCCGCGATCGCCTGGTCGAGGTCGGCGATGGCGCGGTCGATGTCGCCCTTGCCGCGGTAGGCGAGCGCGCGGTTGTGATAGGCCACGTCGTAGCGCGGGTTGACCTTGATCGCCTGGTCGAAATCCTCGATGGCGCGGTCGACCTCGCCCCGGCCGCGATAAACCTGGCCGCGGTTGTTGTAGGCGATATCGTATTTCGGATTGAGCCGGATCGCGTGGCTGAAATCCGCAATCGCGCGGTCGGCGCGGCCGGTCGACGCATGCACCAGACCGCGGTCGTTGTAGGCGCCGGCAAAACGGCCGTCGAGCCGGATTGCGTTGTCGAGATCGGCAAGCGCGCGCGTGTAGTCGCGGCGGTTGCTGTGAGCGAGACCGCGGCTGGCATAGGCGGCGGCAAACTTGGAATCGAGCTTGATCGCCTGATCGAAATCCTGGAGCGCGCGGCCGGCGTCGCCCCGGTCGCGATGCGCGAGGCCGCGGTCGTGCCAGGCGGCCGCGCTGTTCGGATTGAGCTTCAACGCCTGATCGAAGTCGGCGATGGCGCGCGCGTAATCGCGATTCTCGTAGTACGCCGTGCCGCGATTGGTGTAGGCCGCCGCGAACTTCGGATCGAGCTAGAGCGCCTGGCCGAAGTCGGCAATGGCGCCGTCGCGGTCGCCGCGATTCCACAGCGCGAAGCCGCGGTTGTTGTAGGCCGCGGCGTTGTTGGCGTCGAGCTTGATTGCGTGCGCGAAATCGCTGGCCGCGCGCTCGAAGTCGCGCCGGTCGCGATAGGCGAGACCGCGGTTGTAGTAGGCCGCGCCGAAATTCGGATTCGACTTGATGGCGTTGTCGAAGTCGGCGATGGCGCGGTCGAGATCGCGCTTGCTCACAAAGGTTTCGCCGCGGTTGTTGTAGGCGGCGGCAAACTTGGAATCGAGGCGGATCGCCTGGTCGAAGTCCTGGATCGCGCGATCGGTCTCGCCCTTGGCGTTGTAGGCCTGGCCGCGGACGTTGAACGCCAGCGGATAGTTGGGCCGGCCGTTGATCGCCTGATTGAGATCCTGGATGGCGCGGTCGTAGTCGCGGCGCTCGAAATGCGCCAGGCCGCGGTTGTAGTACGCCGGCGCGTAGCCGGGATTGATCCGGATCGCCTGCTCGTAGTCGGCCAGCGCCCTGTCGAATTCGCGGCGGTCCCAATAGGCAAGACCGCGGTTGTAGAAGGCGAGCGCATTGCGCGCGTCCATGCGGATCGACTGCGAGAAGTCCGCGATGGCGCGCTCCTGGTCGCCCTTGTCGCGGAACGCCAGGCCGCGGTTGTAGTAGGGCAGCGGATTCTTCGGATCGAGCTTGATCGCCTGATTGAAATCGGCGAGCGCACGATCCATCTCGCCCTTGGCGCGATAGGTCAGGCCGCGGTTGTAGTAGGCGAGCGAGTCCTTCGGATCGAGCTCGATGGCCTTGCTGAGATCGGCGACGGCGCGCTCGTACTCCCGCCGGTCGTAGAACACCACGCCGCGGTCGTAATAGGCGAGCGCGTAGTTCGGGTTGATCTTCAGCGCCTGGGTGTAGTCCTGGACGGCACGGTCGTGCTCGCGCTTGTCGTACTGCGCGTTGCCGCGGTTGTAGTACGCCGGCGCGAATTCCGGGTTGAGCTGGATCGCCTGGTCGTAGCTGGCGATGGCGGTGTCGGTCTCGCCCTTGTTGCGAAACGCAAGCCCGCGATTGTTGAAGGCCAGCGCGTCCTTGGGGTCGAGCATGATGACGTGATCGAAGTCCTCGATCGCGCGGTCGGTCTCGCCCTTGGCGACGTAAGCCAGGCCGCGGTCGTTGAAGGCCGCGGTGAATTTCGGATTGATCCTGACCGCCTGGTCGAAATCCTTGATCGCCCGGTCGTGATCGCGGATGTCGCGATAGGCAAGGCCGCGGTTGTGATAGGCGAAGGCGTCGTTCGGATTGATCTTGATGACCAGGTCGAAGTCCGGAACCGCGCGGTCGGGCTCGCCCTTGGCGCGGTAGGCCATGGCGCGGTTGTAGATCGCGAGCGTGTAGCGCGGGTTAAGCCTGATCGCCTGGCTCAGATCCTGAATCGCACGCTCGTAGTCGCGCTTCTCATACAGCGCGTGGCTGCGGCTGTGATAGAGCGTGGCGTTGCGCGGATCGATCTTGATCGCGTGATCGAAGTCGGCAATCGCCTGATCGAGATTGCCGGCGGCGCGATGCGCCAGCGCGCGGCTGTAATGCGCTCCATCGACCCTCGGGTCGAGATTGATCGCCTCGTCGAGATCCTTGATCGCGTTGTCGACCTCACCCTTGTCGCGAAGCGCTTCGCCGCGCCTGGCGTGCGCGATCGCGAGCACGTTCGGCCGGTCCTTGCCGGCTTCGATGACCGCGGTGCAGGCGGCGATGGTCGCGGCCTGCTGCGTGTCCTTGCTCAGGCACGCGGTCTTCTCGGGCGTATTCCTGGCCGGCGGCTCCGGCCGCGGCTGCGGCTGACGCGCCTGCACCGGCTCACGCTGCGGCGCCGGGCGAACCTGATTTTGCGGGACTGCATTGCCGCGCTGCGCGGGCCGCGCCTGCTGCACCGCCGGACCGCGCTGCGGCGCCGGACGCGCGACCGGCTGCCGCGGCGGCGCAACGTATTGCCGGCGCTGCTGCTGCTGCTGCTGCTGCTGAACCCACAGCGGAAGTTGCGCGAGCGCAGGCGACATATCGATCGCAACGATCGCTGCGAGCGCTGCACCGCTGATGACGTGCCGCATTCCCCGGTTCATTTCCGCCTCTCTAGGTCCCGAAACTGCGCGCGCCGACACGGACCTATCCACACTTGCGCGGTCACCTATAGAACGGCGCGCATGGTGAACGTTGCGGTTTCGGCGGGTAACATTAATCCGCGGGCCCGCGTTTTACGGCGCGGCGCCTGAACTTGCGCGGCATTCGCCGAGGCGTACTTGCGCGCATCGGGCGCGCGGCGTCGTCGCCTTGCCGGAGTTCCGGCATCCGGCGGCGCAATGAGAATTGCGGTCGCGACGGGGCCGCCGACAGCGCGCGCGCAAGCCCGTTAACCCGGCGGAAACGGTAAACGCGAGCCGTTTACCCTAACCGCGTTGCAAGGCGGGACCGGCGAAAGCGTAGTTAATACTAACGCGATCAATCCGCGTGCAGCGCGGCGTTCCGCATGGCCCGCACCTTCGAAAGCGAATACAAAATTTTCGCACGCTTCGAATTTGCGGCGGCGTCATGCAGGCAGCGCGATGAATCTCATCCTCGTCAAAATGTTCGCGACCGCGCTCGCGCTTGCGCAAGTGACCACGCAACCGGATACGTTGAAGACCGAGTTTCATCCGACGAACGATGAGGCCGAAGTCGTCCAGCTTCTCAAGGACGGCTGCGCGCACATGCGCAAGGCCTTCGACATCGAGTCGCTCAATCTCGATGCGCTGATCGAGACCGCGCTCGACGATCCGCAGACCGTGGCGGGCGAGATCAAGGCGTTTCGCGGCATCAACTTCCAGGATTTGCACGTCGCCTACAAGCTGTTCTGCAGCAGCGCGCCGTACGAGAACTCGCCGTTCGATCTCAAGCTGGTGATCGAGTTCTACAACAAGGTCGCCGCCGATCTGCCCGACCACGCCAAGCTCAAGGGGCTGAAGCTGCCGGGCACGAGCGTCGTGCTGGATCGCAAGGGCGAGCGGGTCGCCGAGCTGTTCGAGTCCGACCACCGCCGCGTCTGGGTGCCGCTCAGCGAGATTCCGGAGTTCGTCCAGCAGGCGTTCATCGCCGCGGAGGACAAGCGCTTCTACCAGCACAAGGGGCTCGACGAGCGCGGCCTGATCCGCGCCTTCATCTCCAACCTCACCGAGCCGGGCCGGCCGCAGGGCGGTTCGACCATCACGCAGCAGGTCGCCAAGAACCTGCTGGTCGGCGACGACGTGAGCTATGAGCGAAAAATCCGCGAGATGATCGTCGCCTCGCGCATCGACCAGGCTCTGACCAAGGCCGAAATTCTCGAGGTCTATCTCAACTCGATCTTCCTCGGCCGCGGCTCCTGGGGCATCGACATGGCGGCTCGCAGCTATTTCAAGAAGCCGGCGTCCGCGCTCAATCTCAACGAGGGCGCGATGCTCGCGGCGATGGCCAAGGGCCCGGCCTATTTCAGCCCCGACCGCTTCCCGGACCGCGCCCGCGAACGCTACGCCTACGTCATCAAGCGCATGCAGGAGGACAAGGTCGAGGGCGCCGACCTGCACGTCCCCGGCACCACCTTCGGCCCGCGCATCGTCCCCTACGAGCGGCCCCGGCGCGAGTCGGGATTTCATTTCGTCGACCACCTGATGCGCGAGGCCAGGACGCTGGTCGGCATGCAATCGCTGACGGTGGAGTCCTACACGGTGCGCTCCACCATCAACGTCAAGCTGCAGCGCGCCGTCGAGGCCTCGCTTCAGGAAGGATTGGCGCGCTACGAGCTCTGGAAGCACCGCGTCAAGTACGAGGGCCCCGAGATGAATCTCGGCGAGGCCGTGATGCGGGCGCGCACCGAACAGAACACGCGCGCGCAGCGGCGCGGCCGCGTGGTCATGCCGGAATGGCGGATCGCGCTGATCGGCGCCCGGCTGCCGCTCTACGACGTGCACTGGTCTCCGGCCGTTGTGCTGGAGCGCCGGCCCGGCGACGGCGGACGGTTTCAGATTCGCGTCGGCCTGAAGGATGGCCGGATCATGCCGCTGTCCATCCCGGAGGGCGTCGACTCCAGGGATATCAAGCTCAACGACGTCATCTATGTGAAGGTTCAGGAGAACAAGGACGCCAAGAAGCGCGCCGAAGTGCGCGCCGAGCTGCGGGTGCGGCCCAATGTGCAGGGCGCGGCGCTGGTGCTGGAGAACAAGACCGGCCGCATTCTGGCGATGGCCGGCGGCTTCTCCTATCCGATGAGCCAGCTTAACCGGACCGCGCAGGCGCTTCGCCAGCCCGGCTCGTCGATCAAGCCGCTGATCTATCTCGCGGCTCTCAACCGGGGCCTGCAGCCCAACACGCTGGTGCAGGACCATTCGGTGACGCTGCCGCCGATCCCCGGCGTCACGACGCATTATTGGTCGCCCAAGAACTACGACCGTTCCGCGGCCGGCACGATGACGATGCGCCGGGCGCTGGAGAACTCCAAGAACATGGTCACGGCCCGCCTGCTCGACGGCGGCGTGGACAAGGACCCGACCAAGAGCCTGGAACAAATCTGCGATCTGGCGCTTGAAGCCAGGATCTATACCGAGTGCATGAAGAACTATCCGTTCGTGCTGGGTGCGCAGTCGCTGCGGATGATTGACCTTGCGGCGTTCTATGCGGCAATTGCCAACGAAGGCCAGCGTGTCATTCCCTACGCCATCGACTCGATCGAGCAGAACGGCAAGGCCGTCTACCGCCGCAAGCCGCTCGCGCCCCACATCATGGCGAACGGAGACCGGGTGGCGTTCTACCAGTTGCGCACCATTCTCGAAGGCGTGGTGACGCGCGGCACCGCGGTCGAGAAGCTCAAGGCCAATACGATCATCTTCAACGACCACCGCGTGGACGAGAAGACCGATCAGGGCACATTCATCCATTTCGACGAGTGGTCGAAGGCGAAGCCGGCGCAGTACAAGTTCCTGAACATCTTCCCCGGCTTCAAGGAGGGGATGGTCCACAAGATCATCGACGGATCGAAGAAGGAGGTCCGCGACGAGCTGCAGATGTACGTCACGGAAGCGCGCTTCAAGCTGGCGCGGCCGGCCGCCTCGATCGACCTGAAGACCTACGCCAACCTTCCGTTCATCCAGAGCATCGACCCTTCGATCAAGCACTCGCTGATCCAGGCGTCCGAGGTGTCGGTCCTCAAGGACGAGAAGTCCGCCAACATGCGGAACCCGAACCGTCCCTGGTGCGAAGGCGCGGGCGTCACCGCCTGCATCCGCTCGCACTACAAGCTCGAAGGCAAGCTGCCGATCGGCGTCGCGCTGGCCAACAAGATCCGCGACAGCGAGCGCAAGCTTTCCGACTCGATCGAGTTCGAGAGCGAGTTGCGGCTGCTGACGGCGGCCGACGTGGACGAGCAGGGCCTCAAGCAGCTGACCGGAATCAACACCCCGGTCACGGGCGTGCTCGAGCAGAACATGTTCTACGTCAACCAGGTGATGCGCTTCGGCAAGCTGCTTGCGGTGTTCCAGCCGAACCCCGCGGACGCCAACAGTTCGGTCGCGACCGTCATGATCGCGCTTGCGGTCGGCTCCAGCACGCTGGACATGAAGAAGAAGTACCAGGCGGTGCCGGTGCTGCGGAACCTCGTGCCGTCGCAGGTGTTGCTCGGCTACAGCTCGTTCAACACCGGAAACTCGATCAGCGCCGGCCTGCCGAATTACGTTCGCAACCGGATCAAGGCGATCGCGGAAATCCTCGACAAGGGCTGAGCGAAAGTCTTGCATCGGATTCGAAAACGGCCCGCCTCACGGCGGGCCGTTTTGTATTGGGTGTGTCGTCGATCCGGTTAAGCGGTTCGCGGTCATTCCTGGGCTGCCCGTTCGGAGTTCACGGCTCTGGATTCCGGGTTCCAGCCTCCGACCGCCCCGGAATGACGGCGAATCGATCAAGCAGACTCCGCACCAATCGTTCGACGCACAAAAAAGCCGCCGGCTGCATTGGCGCAGCCGGCGTAAGGTCTCGCGAAGCTGTGGATCGCTTGGAGCTTCGAAACTCAGTTGGTCTCGCGCGGGATCACGTAGCCCAGCACGCGGTGCTTGGGATACTTACTTTCCCAGACCTTGTTGCCGTGATTGCCGGAGATGACGATCGGGTTGCCGTCGCCGTCGGTGCCGCGCACGATGCCGACATGGCCGCCGTTCTTGCCGCGCGTGAGCACGACGATGGCGCCGACGCGCGGGCTGTCGACACGCTTGCCGTAGTCGAGGAACGACTTCGCCGCGCGTGAATTGGTCGTGGGGTGGCCGGTGCGGCGCAGGACGAAGTTGATGAAGTCCGCGCACCACAGGTCGGGATAGGGCACGCCGACTTGGCGCGACGACGCGCCGACCCATTTCAGGGCTTCGAGGCCGATGGCGAACACGCTGTCCTTGGCGTCGGCCCGGGGAGCCGGCGCCGACAGGGGAGCCGCGGTGTTGACGGTGCGGTGAGTGGTTTCGACGGCGGAGCTGAGGACGAAGCGCGCTTCGTCCTTCTTGGCGCCGGCTGCGAACGCCGGCGAACACATGGCCGTCATGGTTGCAAACACAAGGAGCGTCTGAACGGGGCGCTTCATGGTCATTTCCATCCGATCGCTGGGTCTTCCACGTCCTCCTATTTCCTGAGCCGCCGCACGCGGGAAACAGTCGAATTATTCAGGCTTTTGCCGACGATTCTTCTCATCGCTGCAGCCGCCTCGCAAGACGATAAGGTGGGCGAACGCCGTTTGCCTTTCGTTATGGTTAACGTGGCCCGGCCCGCGAGGCTCAAATCGTTGATTCGGCTGGCCCATCGTCGTTACGCGGCCGCGGGCTTCACCGCCTCCGGACTAGCCGTTAGGGTGCTCCCCGCAAGCGCCGACGGCGCCCGAAAAATCCAACGGGGAGACGGACGACAATGCCCGCAGAGCCGACCAAGGCGCTGGCCGAGTTCGCAGCTCGACTCGAATACGACGCCATTCCGGAACGGGCGCGCGAGCAGGCCAAGAACCTCCTGCTCGACTCGCTGGCTTGCGCGGTCGCGGGGCATCGCGGCGACGAGACCTCGCAGGTCGCGGGACTGGCCGCGTCGCTTGCGCAATCGCGCGAGGCGAGCGTGATCGGCGGCGACCGGCTGTCGCTTGCGGGCGCTACCCTGCTCAACGGCTTCCTCGTCACCGCTGTGACGATGTGCGACACCCACCGCGCGACGCTGACCCACGTCACGCCCGAGGTGGTGCCGCCGGCGCTCGCGATCGCCGAGCGCGACGGGCTTAACGGCCGCGACCTGCTGGTGGCGCTGGTCGCGGGTCTCGAAGTCACGACCCGCGTCGGCCTTGGCCTCGACTACAAGGCGTTCCGCGCGCGCGGCTGGCACGGGCCGGGCGTGATCGGTCCATTCGGCGCGGCGGCCGCGGTCGGACGGCTGCGCGGCTTCGACGCCGAGACCATGGCCAAGGCCTACGGGCTTGCGGGCTCGCAGGCCGCCGGCACCTTCGCCGCCTGGGGCACGCCGACGGTCAAGTTTCACCAGTGCCGCGGCGCGCTGTCCGGTCTGATGGCGGCGCTGCTCGCCGAGCAGAAGTTCCTCGCGACCGCCGAGTTCCTGACCGCCAGGGACGGCGGCCTCTACAACACCTACACCGACGGCGGGAAACCCGAGGCCGCGCTGGCCGATCTCGGCACGCGCTGGGAGTTCGAGCAGATCGCGCTCAGGCTGTGGCCGTCGGCGTCGTCGACGCAGGCGATGAACACTGCGCTGTTCGATCTGGTCGAGAAGCACGACATCGATCCGGCGAAGGTGAAGCGGCTGCGCGTGTCGCTCAGCCCCGCGGTGTTCGACCTGCACGGCAAGCTCGCCAAATACAAGGCCAAGTTCGACGCACTGATCTCGGCGCACTACACGGCCGCCGCGATCCTGCATGACCGCGCGCTGACGCTCGATCAGTTCGAGCCCGCGCGCTACGACGACCCGGCGCTGCGCCGCGCCGCCGCCGAGCAGGTCGAGGTGGTCGCCGATCCCGCGCTGAAAGGCATCGTCGCCGCGGTCACCGCCGAGATGACCGACGGCAGCAAGCTCGAAGCGCGTTGCGAGCATCCGCGCGGCTCGTTCGAGAACCCGCTGACGCGGGCGCAGATCGAGGACAAGTTCCGCAGCTACGCCAAGGGCGTGATTTCGGATGCCGCCGCCGGCGAAGTCGTCGCCTCGGTCAACCGGCTGGAGGACCTGGCCTCCGTGCGCAAGCTGATGGACCTGCTGCGCGCGACGGCGCGGCGGGCGAACGAACGGGCGGCGTGACCATGTCGAAAACTGGTGCCGGCGGAGGGATTTGAACCCCCGACCCCCCGCTTACGAAGCGGATGCTCTACCACTGAGCTACGCCGGCAGCGCCGAAATCGGCGGGATTCGGGCCTCTCTTATCGAGCGGCCGATGGCTTGGCAAGCAACCGCCCGGCGCCGGTCGCGATCTATTTGAACAGCCCCAGGCCGCGCGAGCCTTCGGACGGCTCGGGCTGCGGCTCCCGGTCCGGCGCGGGCTCCGGGCCCGGATCGTCGGGCACGTGCATCAACGGGATCACCGCATCGACGCGCTTCGGCGGCGCTGCACGCGGTGGCGCGGACGCGCGCGCGGGAGCAGGCTCCGCGGGCGCCGTCAAAACCGGAGCCGCGGC
>Ga0194120_10006642_pt1 | contig 16238 bp, 21 predicted proteins | sample TA2MahCa65mmetaG_FD_148642 | JGI IMG/M metagenome (GOLD analysis project Ga0194120, IMG submission 148642) | Freshwater microbial communities from Lake Tanganyika, Tanzania - TA2015019 Mahale Deep Cast 65m | ecosystem: Environmental > Aquatic > Freshwater > Lake | place: Tanzania: Lake...
TAGGGTGGAGCTGGCGTTGTTGGCGAATTTAATGCCCATGGTTCACCTCAATAAAATTCCCGCATGCGTACACCCAAACTACGCCCGGTGTAGCCCTTCCGTGCCTCGGCATTCGCGGTGTTGCATCCCGAGACGAACCGCCTGCCGAAAAACTCGGCGAGCTTCGGGTTCGACCAGTTCTTCCCCGGCATCACGCATAGCCGGTGCAGCGCCCCGGCCTCGACGATCCACCCCCACTTGGCCAAGACCGCCTGGTCCATCCCGGTGGCGCTCCTAAGCGGCCGTACGGCCGCGAATATCTCGAGCCCTCCGGTGATGTTGGAGTCGGGAACCGGCACCAGGTTGATGGTCTGCTGCTCGGTGAACTGGTAATACTGCGAGGGGGACTTGTTCACCGTATCCGGATGGTCCGGATACATGGTACGCACGGTGATATTGTCGAGGGGAGTGATCACCACGCTGTCGTACTTCACCACCAGCGGCACGATCACCTCACCAGTAGCCACCGGCATGGCTGCCGCAAGTGCATACGAACTGGTTCCGTCCACCACGTTGATCGCGTTCAGATCCTCGCGCCAAGCCTGCGTGCGCTCGCAGAAATCGATCGCTGCCTCACGGATGGCGATCTCCACGACAGGAATCGGGCACCCGGTAACATAGGGCAGGACCCGCGCAGTGACAGTGCTGAAAGCCAGAGTAGCCATTAGACTGTCGCCTCCTCCGGCAAGCCGCCGGACTCAGTATCCGTCACGATCCGGTTCTGCCCGGAAACCCCTAGGGCTTGGGTGAACGAGTCATAAAACAGCTTTGCCCGCCCGCTGTTGACATGCTCGTTGTCTATCGACTGGGTCAGGAACACCACGCAATCGACCAGGACCGGCAGATACACGTCAGGCAAGGCCAGGGTGCCACCAATCGCAACCTCGACCGGAGACAGTGCGTACTCGATCTCGAGCGTCTGGGAAGAAGGCGCCTTCGGGTAGATGAAGAACTTGTTGGGGTCCCGCGGATGGCGCATCCACACACTCGCGGCGGCGGCCGTATCGGACGGCCAGGAGGGGAGATTCTGGTCCATCGTCTCCCGGTTGCTTTCGACCACGGCGGCGCCGTTCTGGATGCGCATCACTTCCATCAACCGGAAGCTGCCGGTGGGGGCCGACTGGATCACCGCGCCGGCGGTGCATGCTACGGTGCCAAACGTGGAAAAAAGATCAGGACGAAGGACCGCAATGCGACCCATCGCCTCGTTGACGAACTGCAGTAACGCCGTATCCGAATACCGATAGGTTATAGTCGTATCGTTAATCAGGACGCGGACGTCGTCGATGACGTCCTGTGGAGTCATTGCTCATCCATAGCGGGCGGCACGACATCTGCCACCACGTCCTTGTTCAGCACCGGATCGGTATCGGCTGCGACCGGGCCGGGCTCGGGTTCGTTCGCCGAGTCAAGTTCCTCGACAAATGCCAGGAACGGTGTCCCATCCATGTTGCACGGCTCCATGTCATCCATGCCACGCAGAATCGTGGTGGCGACGAAGACGACCCCCGTGCGCTTGTTCATCACATACGCCGATTGCTGTGCCATAGTGGCCCTCCGCAGTGTTCGTGGTGGAAGGGAGGAGCCGAAGCCCCTCCCGTTCCTATTAGGCCATCAGGATGCCGTAGATACGGATCCGGATGCTGCCCGAACCGAGGGCTGCGGTGTCCATCTCGAACGTGAGCTTGTTGGTGGACGCGGCCAGGTTGGCAGCGGTAGCCTTCTTGTGGACGTTGGTGCCCGCAGTGGCGTCGAGGTCGAACGCGGCCAGGCCCTCGATGTTGGAGTGCGAGCTGGCCCAGATGCCAAGATCGAAGTTCGCGTTCGCGGTAGCCGCGACGTTGACGTAGACCGAGGCACCGAGGATCAGCAGGCTTGCGCCCGTCGGGACTGTGTAGAACTCGACCGTATCGGTCGCGGCAACCGCCTTCTTGCTGCCGTCGACGACGTAGTCGATGACAGTGAAGCCGGGGAAGGACGCAACGTCGGTGAGGCCCGGGTTAATACCCGCAGCCTGCATTTGCGCAATGGTCTGTGCAGCCATGTTTCAGTCTCCTTTCAATTTGGAACGAGGTTTCGAGTCGACCGCGCCTTCAAGCACCCTCTCCCACCCCCGAAAAAGAACGTTCGGCAGGGTAGTAGGTGGGTACAGATCTGTCAGCACGGTCAACTCGCTACGTCGCTAAGTTGTTGATTTCGCTCACGGACGCGCGTACAGGCGGGCCAGGGCTTCACCTTTGACGGTTTTGAACCCGTAGACCTGCAGGCCGCGAATAATATTTCCGAAGGTGGATTCGGCGCGCAGAGTCTCCATCTCGGTCATCTGCGAAGCGAACGTCAGACCGATCTTGTGCCCGGCCAGCACGTTGTAGCAGGTGTACGCGCCATCCACGATCTTCGAGATGTTGTTGCTCATGTAGATGGTGAACCGCTCGATCGAGCCGATCCGGCCGTTGCGGAGAATCGACTGGCCGTCGCCGGTCATCGACGCATCCTTCAGGTCGGACTTCTTGATCAGGCCGCACATCCAGGCCGGCATGACCAGCCAGCGGCTGGACTCGGGCACGTTCTGCTCGTCCAGGACGACACCCAGGTCGACGATGTAGTCGAGGATGTTCATCTTGGTCACCTGCACCGGCGAACCGGAGGCGCCGAGGGCGATGTTACCGCTGATGCGACCGGCAGAGTTGCCGGTGTTGGCGGCGGCGACGTCAGCGTAGACCGAACCCAGGAGGTTGGTATCGATCTTGATCTTCATGCGCTCGGAGGCGTCCTTGGACCAGGCGTCGAGCAGATTGATGTCCGCCTGCACCTTGTCCACATCGTCCTCGATCGCGGCGAAGTATTCGCCCTGGTCGATGTTCAGCGTGATCTTCGCCTTGTCCGGACGGTCCAGGGTCAGCGTCTGGCCCTTGGAGTACGAACGGATGGTCATCTCCGGCGTGGTGCGAATCTGCACCTTGTCGCCGAACGACTTGATCTCGCCTTCATAGTCCGTGTTGGCGATATCACCGAAAACGGTGGCATCGTAAAAATTCTGGATCAGCTTGGCTGCCCAGAGCTCGGGGATAAAGTTGCCAGTGTAACTGGCCGAACCTGCAGAAACGGGAAACGGCATGATTTTCTCCTATCGAGTTAGCGTTTCGCGTACCGGCCGGAGTTGATTGCCTCCAGCAGTTCGCGCTCCTTCGTCTGAAATTCCGCCTCCTTGCCCTTGTACAGGCCACGACGCCAGTCGGCGTACAGCTTGTCCAGGTCCTTCTGCGAGTACGTCTTCGTCTCCTGCCCGCCAGCGGGGGGCGTCGGACGCCGATTCGACTCGACAGTGACCTGTTTCTCGAGCTCGGATTGCGGGTGAACTTGCGCAGCACTTGCGCCGGCTTGGGTGGTGCTGCCGCCAACCCCAGGCTGATACGCCTTGAAGATGGCAACAACCCGGCCCGCGTCGAGATTGGCGCGGGCATCTGACAGGTACGCGTGCCGGCTGATGCCGGTCATCGAATCGACCACGCCGAGCCACTCGAGGAACTTCGGATCGACGTTGAGCTGCTCCCAGTTCGGCACCGCGTTCGACACATCCTGGAAGAACTTGTCTTCCCGGGTAAGCGCCTGCGTCTGCGCGACCGTCTGCACCTGCGACGTGAGTTGCTGCACCGCCGGGGCGATGCTGCGTTGAAGCTCGACAATCGCATGCTTGATCGGATTGAGCTGAGGCTCGAGCCACCGCTGCATCATGGAGAAGAACTCGGGCGTGTAGTCCGTGAGTTCGTCTTCGGTCAGCGCGGAAGCGGGTGCAGCCGGTTTGGACGGTTGCGGAGCCTGTTGCAGCTGCTGGACCTGGTTCTGGAGAGCCATGATCATCTGCCGCTGCTGGTCGGAGACCGCTTGCGAGGTCTTCAGCTCGTTTTGAAGCTGGGGTAGCTTCGCGTCGAAAATCCCCTGCAGCGCCTTGAAGCGCTCTTCCCACGTCTTCTCCTCCGGTGCTTTGGGGGTGAACGGCACAACTTCGCCGGTGGGAGCGGGGGGTTCGCCTTGAGGGGGTGACTGGTCCGACGGAGTACCAGCGTCAACGGGCTTGGCCAGCTCGGCGACGGTCTGATCCGCGGCTTCGATTTGCTTGCGTACTTGTTCCGGCAGTGGCATAGCGGTCCTTTCTGGAGTGTCGCTAATCGATAGGTACTTATCCGTTATCCGGGGATCCTATCGGGTTTTCTCCGCACCTTTGAAGGCGTGCAGAAGCTCCTTGAGGGCCAGAGCCCTCCCTCGAGTGACGTCATTGCCATTCATCTCGAGGTTGTCTCGCTCGAGCTCACGCTGGGCACGCAACCAGTCCATGAACCGGGGGTTGTGGCGGGCGATGAGCTTCATTTCTTCCAGTACCTCTGTCGGGACCAGCATTACGCGGTCTTGACGACAAGGAAGGTGTAGGTCTGCGACGCGGTCGGCGTCACCGAGCCAGCGGTCGGATTGACGAACCGCAGGGTCAGGGTGTTGGCCGCCGAAACGCGGGCGCCGCACAGGCCGACAGCCGTCGCGCAGGTGTAGGGGCCGATAAAGACAAGGTCGGTCACGGCCAGACCAGTAACTGTGACGTTCTGTTCGGCAGCAGTTACCGTGGCTACGGCAGCCGGTGAGAGAGTGACTTGAAGCAACGAGCCTTTCAACGGCGAGTCGACCACCTGCATGGCGATCTGCGTGGGGGTAATACATTCTGTGGTGCCTGAACTCATGACGAATCCTTTCCTTTTCAGGTTAGTTAGCGCTAACTATAGATGATTCGCTCGACCTGTCAATGGACCTCTCCCTCGCGCCCGTAGGAAAAGACCTATTAACTCCTCATCGGTTAAATTCTGTATCCCGGCAGGGTACACCGGAAAAAGCCGCGCGCCTTGATCGTGGAGTTGGCCCCAGCGGGGGCTGGTGCACCCCATCCCAGACGCCCTGCAGCGCGCATGTGCAGAGCCCCGCGATGATCATTGCTTACCTCTCGCTGACTCGAATGCTATCGCTCCAGGCGACCTGGTCGACGCGACATTGTTCCCCGCATGCCTCACCGCGGTGCCCGTCATGGCCCCGCTGCCGTCCCGCTGGGTGTCCATCTGCTCCTGGGGCATGCCCATCTGCATCTCCTGCAGTCGCTGCTGCATTTTCTGCTGTATCTCCAGCTCGTCCTCGGAGGGAATGATGTTGTCGACGTCCATTTCAAGACCCTTGGCCACCTCGCGCAGGATCGCCGCGCGGCCCTTCGGCCCCACGATCTGCGCATCGATCGGGTTCGCCGTGATCTGCAGGAACTCCACGCGGCGCAGGTTGAGCTGCTCCTTGACGATCGACGAGACGCCTTTCGGCACGATCATGGCATCGCCCTTGATCGTCTCGTCCGGGTGGAACCGCATGTTGTAGACATACAGCCGGCGCAGCAGCCGCGTGATGATGTCCTGGTCGATGTGCGTCACTACTTGACGGATGCCCTTACCCGCGCTGCCCATCAGCATGGACAGGCCCGACGCCGTGCGCCCCGCGCCCTGGATGTCCGTATCGCCGTAGACATAGGCCGGGATGCCCGACTGCTCGTCCGCCATGCGCGCGAACTTCTCGTACAGCTGCATCAGCTGCGCCGTCATCGGGTTGGCATTGTTGAACCGCACCGCCGGTGCCGTGGAGCCCAGCGGATCCGATGTCGTCTGCCAGATCTTCCAGGGGTACATCTCCTCGATGTCCTCCCCCGGCGGCAGCCGGTCCACGGTCACTTCGACCTGCGGCCCGGAAGCAATCGCCATGTTGTTGACCATCGCGCGCGCGGCTGCGTTGCAGATGTCCTGCACGTCGCGCACCGCGTCCGGCACGCCTTTGCCCCACAGTCCGCCCGGCACCTTGATGAAGCTCGTCATGCCGTACGGCTTCTCGCCCATCGGGTCGTAGTTCATCACCGCGCGAATGGTGAAGCGCCCGACCTGCCAGACATTGACCTCGTACTCGCGGTCCGGATCCGGCACTTCCGCCGGCGTCATCCCCCAGTCAAGCAGCAGCTGTCCACTGACGCTACCCCAGCCCTCGAGAACGTAGAACGTCGGATTCGGCGACTCGATCAACGACAACCCCACGCGCTGCTCGAGTCTCTTGCGCGTGAGCTCGTTGTAGTCCACGCTCAGCCAGTTGTTCAGCAGCCCGTCGTCGTGATCCCGCAGGGCCTCCGATATGGCCTGGTCGTCGTAGCCCGGCATGCCCTTCATCTGCGCGAGCTGCTTGCGCGTGAACTCGTGCCGCTCGAACACCCAACCGTCGTCGAGGCTGCTGATACCCGCCTCGGGGAAAAAATCGAACGGACTGACCCGCTTGAACACCGGCATGATCTTGTCGGCGACCATCGGCACGGTCTTGCCGCTCTGCATGTCCCGTCCCCAGGAGAGGTACGGCCTGCGCGAGACGATCGGTCCCTTGATGATTCCCGCGGAGAACGTAACGAGGTCCGAGATGAAGCGGTTTACCGCCTCGACCAGCCCGCCTTCCGCCGTCTGGTCCTGCATCTCGGCCTTCATGCCGTCGACGGCTTCCTGCGCTTCGGTGTTGCGCTTGGACTTCACCTTGCGCATCACCAGTTCCTTGAGGTCGTCCAGCTCGTGCTGCTGCGGCGCCATGCCGGTCATCTGCACGTACTGCGACACCTGCTCGCCTATGGCCATCATGATGAGCTGCATCTCTTCCGGCGCGATGTCCGGCACTGGCGTCGGCTGGATGTCCCATGGCAGCTCGCCCTGGCCCAGCATGATGTCCCGCAGCCAGCTCTCGGCCGCCCGGCACTTGACCTCGGTCAGGAGCATGTAGACATCGGCTCCGCCCTGCTTGGCGATCTTCTGCGCCTTGTCCACCTCGTACTCGCCGTTGCGTTGCCGCAAGGCCTTGAGCATGTCCTGCTCGAACGACCGCTTGTTCTCGTAGGCCGAGTCCCAGAGCTTGCGGACATGACCGGCAAGGTCGCTGATCAGCGTAGAGAAATCCGCCGGCGGCGCCATGGCCGCCTGCTCGGCATCGAGCTGGGCGTTGTTCTTGAACTGTACAAGCCCCGTGTTCGCCATGTCAGCCCCTCGTTATCCGTTGAGCGTGGATCATCCCCATACCCTTTTCGGTGCTGCCGGCTGCGTCAAATACGGCTCCAGCAGGGCGAGGCGGATCACAGCGCGTCCTTCGCCGCCCACGATGCCGCGTAGATCGCTTCGCCGTGTTGCCGCAGCGCGTCGGCCAGATCGGCGTGCTCGGCCCGATCCAGCATCACGATGCTGTTGTCCATGCGCCGCACGGGCAGGGAGATGTTGGCGATCTTGCCCTCCTGCCACAGAGTCAGCCTACCGTTCAACGCGGCGATCATGGTCTGATCGACGTAATAGCGGTGGCCGTTGTGCATGAATCCGGCAGCGAGGGCCACGTCGCGCTGGCGTTCGATGTCGGTGTGTGCTTTTTCCTTGATTTCTTCCAACGTCGGCTGTGGCAGCGGTTTCTGGTTCGCCAACACTTCCGCGATCAGAGCTTCGTACTCGGATACTTCCGCACCGAGGTCATCCCGCAGCATGTCCATCTGGCGATCGTCGTAGGAGTGGCAGCGGGTTTGCTCCGTCACTGCCGGAATGGTCTGCGCCGGAATTACTTGTGCTTCGGTAACAACATTACCGTCCTCGTCCCGAACTTCGTCGATGCGCTGTTCGGGGACAAATTTGGAAGGGGCGACCTCGCGCATCCAAGTAACTTCGACGCTGTTGGTGTCGGGGTAGTGGATTACTTTAATCATGTTGTTGCTCCCTTGATGATGGCGAAGTTGATTACAGGTGTCTCTCCAACAAGTGTCCCTGCAGTATTATTCTTAATCGCAACATAGAACGATCCAGCCGCAACCTGTCCTGCTTCAACCGTATAATTCACAAGAGAATACTGACACGTAACGACCACCGTATCGGTCGCCGCAACCAAAGAGTTGTTAACTTGAAACACGATGCGCGCGCTGGGGGTCATATCCTGATTGTGCATCATGATCTGACCAGTCGGCTTGTTCAGCGTAACGCCTGTACTCTTGCTCGTACTCTGCGTTACCGTTCCACCTGCGCCTGTGCCGTAGCCGAGGCCAGCGGCAGTCGTAACAAGGACGTTGCCGGAGGAGTCGATCCGCATCCGCTCGGTATCATTAGTACCAAATCGCAGCGGATGATTGCTACGTGAACCGATAGTCACTTCCGCTGCAGCCGATGCAAGCAATTGCCCTGTATATGTTCCATTGCTCCACAGAATAGAACCAATATTTGAGTTTTGAACTTGAAGGTTAGCTCCTCCAAAGTCTGACGGCGAACTCGTCCCAATACCCACGTTGCCGCTGGAGTTGATACGCATACGTTCGGTAGGCGTACTTGGGCCACCACCAGTGGCAAAGGCTAACGTATGCCCAGTTGGCCCATAAATCATTCCTCCACCATTATTGAATTCGATATTGGGAGAGGCTGCCGATAAACGAATGTTTCCAGCCACATCCAGTTTTGCCCCCGGACTTGTCGTCCCAATCCCCACGTTGCCAGAAGTTGAGATGTCCTGGAAGGTCTGAGTGCCTGTCCAGGTGTTGTTGCCTGTCCAGGTGTTGTTGCCGGACAGGCTTACGCCGCCGCTCGCGAGCGCCGCAATCGCCTGCTTCACCCGCTCGGCCGTCCACATGCGCGGCGTGGTGTCGGTGCCGGCTTCGGCCACGGCTTGCGAGACTGTCGCGGCATCGACGGCCTGCGTCGTACCCGTCCCGATGCTGCTGCACTGAAACACCAACTTCTTCGTCGTGTCCGAGTCGTCCGTGATCTCGAACTTGTTGTCGCGGAAGGTCTGAGTGCCTGTCCAGGTGTTGTTGTCGGACAGCCCGGTATCCAGACCTGCGATGTGGGTGTTGATGGTGGTGGTCATTATATGCCCATTGTCAGGGTGATAGAGGCGGCGGTGCCGGAGATGGAGTCTACGTAGCCCCGAACGAACGGCCACACGGCCGACGAGGCGAAGCCGTCCGAGGTGGAGGTGGTGCCCAGGGTGAGCGAGATGGTGCCGAGCGTCACCCAGTTGGACTTGTCGGTGGAGACTTCGACTCGGACCGAGGCTGCGCCGGACCCGGATGTCGTCGTGCCCGCACATTGAAAAACCGTATTCGGCGCGCCGGACATGGTGGCCGGACCGGCGCCAGTGGTAGTTGCCGTAAGAAGCACGTGCGCGTTGGCCATGGTATCTCCTTGTCAGTTAGCACACACTAACGTGAGTGGAACATAAAAAAGGCCCCTACGCAAGGTAGGGGCCAGCAGAGGAGGGTGTGGCCTGCGCAGACCCGCCGCAGGCAAAGCAACCATAGCACGTTTGTCAGACCCACACAACCCCTTCTCGGCGCTTTATGGGCCGGGCCCGGGCGGCCATGTTCGTAGGCAAAACAGCCCCTTCCAGGTGCATACAAAGGTACTCAAAACTTTCGGCAATGTGACTGAATTGGTTCTTCTCCGGCTTGTCGGCATACCCGCCATCCTTTAAGTCCTTATATTTGTACTCCGACCGCAGAGCCTGTATTAACATCTTACAGGATGGGTCAATCTGCAAGGCCGCCCTGCCATCCGCTTGCCGGGTCAGCCAGGTTTCAACCGCCGCTATGCGTGAAGTGTGATCGTTGGACCTCGCCGGAACGGCGTGTATGCCCTCCGCCCGCAGGATGTCGAACGCCGTCTTCTCATCCGTCTGCGCGCGCTGCCGGCCGGCGGGATCAATCACCACCGAGTACGGCATGCCGGGGAACTCCGTGTGCAGCATGGGCTTGAGCTTGGTCTGGACGAAGCGTTTCAGCCCCATGTCGAAGGTCGCTATCTCCCGCAGGATGCTGACGCCCCCCATCGGCGTGTGCTGCCCGATGACCGCCGCCGGGGTTAGGCCAAGATCTAAGCCTATGATTATATTATGTTTTTGGGATCGGTACGGGCTGAGCGGGGAAGTGGCGATGTGGTATTCCGGCACGAAGCTCCCCTCGAACACCGGCCGCCCGCCCAGGCTGCGCCCGTACTGCCCGTCGATGTACACCCGGATGTACTCTTCCGAGAAGCCCTCCGTCGAGTAGTAGTCCGCCGGCAGGTTCTCCACGTTCTCCGCCTGCGGCGTCCGGCCGCCGGGCTGCCGGTACACGTCCCAGCCGCTCGGTCCGTCGATGTGCTCCATCTGCTTGTACCACCAGCTGTCCATGATCGGAGGGTTCGTATCGCCCCATATGCCCCACCAGGTGGCTCCGCCGTCCCGGGCCGGGGGGTAGCGTCCAACGCGCTTCTGCAGGCCCTCCACGATCTCCTGGTGGATCTCCCGGCACTCGTTGAGCCATGCGAACGTGGCTTCGAGGGAGAGGAGCTTGGCGACGTCGTCGGGGGTGTCCAGGGCGAGGAACATCACCTCGCACTCCACGTCGGAGAACTGCAGGGTGAAGAGCTTGTCCGTCTTGTGCCAGGTCCCGGCGATGCCCGGCTTGAGCCAGTCGTGGAACGTCTTGATGGTCGTGCTGTTAAGTTCCTTGTACGTGTTGCGGATGACCAGCGCACGGGAGCGCCGCACGCCGTCGGTGGGGGAGGGGGCCTGCTGCGAGGCCCGGTGGACGACCTCCATGACGCATCCCACGCTCTTTCCGGAGCCAACGCAGCCGCTGATAACGCGTTTACGCGCGTCGGAGAGCATGAACTGCCTAACGGTTGGCGGGGGTGTGTAGACGACGCTCATGGCATGGACGCGCCGGTGTGGTAGGTGGTGATGTAGGTGGTGATGTAGGGTGTTTCCGGACCTTTCCACACATACCGCATGTTGTCCTTTGCCTCCTGCATCGCCCGCTCGATTTTCACCCGATCGGCGATGAAGTTCGCCGCGATGTCCAGGTCGTCGTGGGCGGTGTAGGAAGATGGGAAGGGGATCATGGCGGCGCAGTCCGGGGTCTTCACGCCGAGCAGTGCGCACGTTGCGTAGAGCTCGTTGGGTTCGACGACGAACAGGGACGAGGCCTGCAGCCCCTTGAGCTGCAGCAGGAAGATCAGTGGGGCCTCGCTTTTCTCGAGCCAAGCGTTGATTTTCTGCGTTTCGGTGTGCATCCTGGAGCGGGACCGGCGCAGCAGGTCGGTCAGGCTGTCGGTGGCGGCTGCGATTGTCGTTCCGCAGGCAGTCATGATTTGCCCTCCATGGCTTTGGTGAAGACGCCCTCCAGCACGGCGGAGGCGTCGGTTGGATTGTTCGGGACTGCCGCGGCTTCGGGCAGGGCTGCCTGGGGTGCCAGGTTGATGGAAATGGAGAAGCCCGTGCCGGGCAGGACGGCGCCTTGCTGGGGTTTGGGCTCGTAGTCGGCCCATTTGACCGTAGCCTTGATCAGATCGGCCTTTACGACGGCCGGGACGTCCTCCTTGTGGATGAGGTTCCAGCTGGTCTTGAGCAGCTCCTCGGCCTGAATACGGGCCTTGGTGCGGAAGGACATGCCTTCCTTCTCGAGCGACCGGACGGCGGCTTCCACGGCCTTGGTGAAGAGGGGGTCTTCGCGCAGCAGGTCCCACTCCTCCTTGTCTATGCCGTACGACGTGCAGATGTTCTTGACCGAGTCCACGCCCAGGGCGAGCTCCATGGGGAGCGTGACGGGGAAACGTTCCTTGATCGGCTTGGGCGGATCGTAGATTTCAGTCATTGGCTTCGACCTCTGGCTTGCGCTCGCGCAGCGACGCGCGGTACTGGCGGGTCCACTCGCGGGTCTTCTCGCGGTTGCGCTTCTTCCAGTCGCGCATGTAGGCGTTGCGGCAGGCGCGGCAGTACGCCTGCTTCCCGTCATGGGTGAGCGAGCTGTGGTTGTAATCGTCCAGCGGCTGGGGATGCCTGCAGCTGGCGCAGACTTTGGTTTCGGCGGTCACACCACGTAGCACCAGTCGAAGGCCAGTATGTCGGTCTGGCTGGCGAGCCAGGGGACTCGTGCACCGGGGGTGTTTTTCGCGTCGAGCGGGTAGTTGAGGTAAAGGTACGGCAGGGTCATCCTGCTATGCTCGTCAGGAACCTGCAACTCGATCCACATGCCCTTGCCGTTCCAGCCCTCGCGGGCCAGCTTGTGGCCCAGCCGCAGTTGCTCCAGCGCGTCTCCGAAGTTCATGTCCCGTCCTTTCGCGTGTGTGGTGGTAGAAGAGTTGCACGGCTGGTAGAAAAAGTCAAGGGGTGGTGGGTGTTGGTAGAATCCTGGATATGCTAATGTCATAATCCAAAAACCCAGGCTCGGCAAATGCGGAATGGCCCCATACCCCCATGGCTCGTTTCGTCCCGTCCGACCTACCCCCCTTGACATTACTCCCATATGAGAGGATAATAGTACTTGTGTTGGGGCAATACCGCTCCCGCACGAGTGGACAGACTGTCCACTATTCCCATGAAGTGATTACACGGAGGAAGTATGCATCTCGAACCTAAGCAAGTGAAAGCCCTTGGCGTAGCTATCGCTAACGCGGATGATTCCATGGGCGCTCTTGTCGCTCTCATCATCAAGTTATTGGGAAAGCGCAAGCCGAATTGGGAGAGCGATACCATGAAGGAAATCCGCCGCTCTGCGCTGGACGCCGCGATCACGGCGAAAGGGTATGAGGGGCCGCGCAGTACAAAAGAGGGCGGTCGAGAGTTTAACACCATCGCAACCAATGTGCGTCGCACCCTCCAGCGTGCTTTCGCTAAGGCCTACCCGAATACGGCCACGGCGAAGAAAAAGAAAAGCGCCGCTGGCACGATCACCGCAAAGGGGTGGTCAACCGCGACAACGGCAAAGAGACTTGGTTTCATCAAGTCTCTGCTCAGCAGCATGCTGAAGGATGAGAAAGTGGTACCGACGGAAGATCAGCACAAGCATATTGTCGCGGTACTCGCCGCAGCTAACAAGTAGTCAATCAATCCCCGCCTTCGGGCGGGGATTTTTTTTGCCCATAATTTGCGTAAGGGGTGGACAGCCTGTCCACCCCTTAAGAGATAGTACCCGCAAGGTCGGCAAGATGGTAAAGCACATAACAACGCCTAAGCCCCTAAAAGATAATATACCGCTTTAATGCGTAGCATCAATGGGTTGCGCGCAGTATTAGACGTCGGCAGTTAGGTAAGAGGGGAATTACGCTACGAATGTCTAAATAAAGTTAGTGGCCACCAACTACATATGGAAGTATTAGCGCGCGCCTAACCCATTGATACCACTGGGGACGGTCTGTGACGGGAGAAAAATGAATGATAAAGTGTAAGACTATATAGGTAAGTAAGACATGAAATTTGTAGGGAGTAGCCATAGGGCAAATTATATTGCTCATAACATAAGACGTCGAAGGTATTTCCCCCCGCTATAAATTTTCCCATATTTTTCACTCCTACCCTCAAAAAGCTGTCTAACAAGCTTACCTCAACGATTTCCCTTACGCATCAAGCACCCCGTATAGTCAGGCACGCTATAATTCTGTCTATGCGCCTGACTATACGAATTATTTCTTGTCTAATTGGGGTTGTCCCAGTCCCTCATGTACCCGAACGCCCGATCATTCAGCAGCCCGCGCACCGTTTCTTTCCCCAACGACCGCAGCACTCCACCGAAAACTTCACTTCTGGCGTCCCCTTCATACGCGGCCAGCTTCTTCAACGTCAGCTCGTTCAGCCTGCCCTCCCTCTCCAATCCTCCTACATAGGCGAGTACCCTCGACTTCGTAAATTTGTTATACCGCCCTTGCAGCATATTATGGATGACCGCGTGCTTCTCCCCCTTGGTAGTCCCCACGTAAATTAGCCTCCCGTTGTGGTACATCCCATACACCACCGCCTTGGACTTCTTCACTTCATCATTGCGCCGTATCGTGCCACCGACCATAAGGTGGCTCTGAAGTTTGTAGCTAGTACGCTTGTTCAGCAGCCCAGCCTGCACATTACTTGGCAGGCTGGCGATGTGGTTCATCACCAAGTTATCAACCAACCGGCGGTAGTGCCGCCCATCCTGCCCTGGGCTCATGCCCAGTTCCTGCGCCGAGCGAACAATCCTCCCCAGCACCGCCACCCTGCGCCCGTTGGCCCTCTCCGCGCGTACCCACATATCCAATTGGCTGGGGGTGTAATGCGAAGACGCCCCCCGCTTGATCAGCGCAGTTCTGTAAGGGAACGCCGCACGCCGACTGGCCCCCACAAACTTGAGCGCACCCGAGCGCTCGTCATACACCCCGAAGACGATCACGTCATCGCCCCTTGCCCCTGGCGCGTACTGCACTTGCTTGCGACCCATGTTACCTCCGTATATGAATGTGAATAGGACAGCCAATTCCAATGTAGCCTACGAGAAGAACTACGTCAAGCACACACGCAAAAAACACCGAAAAACGCTGGCGTCTCAAGGGCCTGTATTCAAACTTCATAGTCGCCAACCCCTTGCTATAGCTCCTAAATAGGAGTATAATATGGGTATAGTGATAAATACATCACATACGTTCTTTAACAAGTCGAGTCCAGCGGCCCAAAGCATCTTGAGGGTGCGGGCGAAGCGGCGAGCGGTGAAGAGCCAGTGGGGTGGACAGCCTGTCCACCCCGGGTCAAGCCAATGCAAACCGATGCCCCATCCCTGCCTGATGCGAGCGGCAGTACAAAGCGCAGGCGTGCTGGACACCAAACCCTGGGAGCATCCCGGCGGGCAACTCCTCTCCTTGTCGAGAGACAGTACCCGACCGAGGCCCAGGTAGCACACGAGTCGTAGCAACGCCTTGCAACCCCGGAATATCAGGTCGTCTGACCGAAGGAAAGCCGACACGGAGCGCAACCCGCAGGTGAGGGACAGAGAACCCACATACCCTGCGCGTCACGTTCTCCCCCGAGATGGGGGACAAACTCACCAAAGCGGAATGGCGGCGGTGAATGAGACTGGCAAAACCTTCGCGGACTGCAAGACACCCGGCAATTTCGCCGGTGGCGGCGCGAGCTGATCGTGTGCTAGGCAGGCGACGGACACGCACTCGCCCGACCACTGCGCGCAGCGCATCCCCACTTAACGCCATGAGGCACATGAACGCGATGGCTCACCACGGTCAGCGCGAAGGGGAACCCGCGGACTCGAAACCAACGGAATGAGTGGACAGACTGTCCACCATACATGCAGCGCAAGTAGAGCGATACCGGTCACCTGATCACCCAGTCCCCGTAACCCATACGCACAAGCGTACTGCGATAAAACAGCAGAGGGGGCGATTACCACAGTGAAGCGTGGTATGCCCGTTCGCAAGAGCGGGCATATAGGCTATCCAGTCCGGCCTAAAGGATTGGCAATAACGAGATGGGGAAAACGGAAATGAACGATTATCAAAAGCAGCAAATGCTTCGCACTCGTAAGGCGGCTTCCATGATTCAGGGCGAAATGACGCGGCTGCGTCTTTTGTCGCAGTTTTTCTTTTCCGAGGCAGACGAGGCAATCTCTCGCAATGTGGGGCGGTTCAATGAGCGCAAGCTTGTTGAACGCATTGCCGGGGAGAATGAGGGCATGATTGGGCTCAAGCTCTATTCGCGCGACTGTGACATGTGCGAGGGGCGCTGGGGCGAGGTTATTCCTGCGTCCGAGCTTTCGGCGCGGATTGATCGTCTGTATGAGACAGCAGAAGGCCCGGTTTCATACCTGATCTGTGCGCCGCATGAGGCCGAGTCTTACGAGTCAAGCTCGCGCGACTTGGCGCTAGAGGCGTTCGAAGATGGGCATGCGCACGTTGTGTTTTGCTGATCTATCAACCAGCGAAGGGGAATGAAATGTCAATAAGCAAAAAACACTCTGAAGCAATTGCCGACGAACTTCGCGCAGCGCGAGATCTGGATAGCAACATGGCCGCGCAACAGGCGGTCGAACGAGTTGCTGAGGGGCTGTCGGTCGTCTTCGCACGGGAGAACCCGCGTTTCGACAAGGCGCAGTTTTTGAAAGCCTGCGGCGTTACGGCGTAGCAGTCTAACCACGGTATGCCCGTTCGCAAGAGCGGGCATATAGGGTGAAGCAGGCAGCCCGAAATGCCTGAGTGAAGGGTGGACAGACTGTCCACCCGGAGAAAGGAGAAACGAAATGAAACCGATTCCGATGAGCTGCATCGCAGCATACATGTTGGTTAATGGCAAGGTGGCCGAGACCGACTTTGTTCATCGTATCTTTTTCGAGGGAGAAGCGGTCG
>Ga0194120_10006650_pt1 | contig 16223 bp, 18 predicted proteins | sample TA2MahCa65mmetaG_FD_148642 | JGI IMG/M metagenome (GOLD analysis project Ga0194120, IMG submission 148642) | Freshwater microbial communities from Lake Tanganyika, Tanzania - TA2015019 Mahale Deep Cast 65m | ecosystem: Environmental > Aquatic > Freshwater > Lake | place: Tanzania: Lake...
TTTCTTACGCCGCTTCGACCGGGGGCGGTCGGCTTTCCAATCCCGCGAGGGAGGCTGGGACGAATTGTGCGAGGTCGGCGGCGGTTGTTTGAGACGCTCGACTTCTGCTTCCAAACGCCGGACTTCTCCGAACAGGCGTTGGATCAGCGTTATCATTTCCTCCCGTGACAAGTCGCGCAGGGCATTCACCGTCGGTTCGGGCAGCACGTCTTGTATAACACTCAACTCTCAAGAAAGTCGTGAGCAGTTACGTTTTTTGAACTCTCGTATACGGTTTGCGTCTTGGCATGGCCTGAATTCTAGCATACTGGTAACGCAAGAAAAAATGGCGCGGAATTGGTAACGGTGCGCCCAACAAGTGCTTAAAGTTGCGCGTTCCGTTATGCACCCCGTAGGGGGTGCTTATACGGAAAATTTCCGCTTAATGCGCTTATAGGCGGAAGTGTATGATATTTTTCGCCGCCGTGTAACGGCCAGTTTTCAGTAGGTGCGTTCGCAAATTATGGGTGGGGTCGGATGCCCTCGCCTCACCTCCCCGGCAACGACACCGACTCCACAATGCGCTCGAAATCGTTCTGCTCTTTGGCGGCGATCTTTTCGTCGGCGGAGAGGGTGAGCACCCAGTATTCGGCAGGGGTGTAGATCACGACATCGGCGGCGAGGACGACGACGGGCGGGGAGGCCATGAACGGATCATCAATGGGCTGGGCGACGAAGGCGTAATCGATCCGCCGCGCTTCGGCTCCGGCGACGGCCAGCGATTGAATGTCGAGCAGATGATAGCCGAGCAGTTCTTCTCCGTGCCGCTCGACGAGTCGATCCACGATGGTGTCGAGATCAATGGGGTTGTCGGGGTCGAGCAAAAAGGATTGGCCGATGATGGCCGATTTGTAAACGGAGTCGGCGCGGGAGTTGTAAGCCGAGATGAAGGTGTCGAGCGGGAGGTCGTCGTTGATCGTCCAATGCGAGGGAAGGCTGAGGGCGAATCCGGAATTGGGATCGGCGACGGGGGTTGTTTGCGCGGAGAGGGATTGTTTGAAGATGAACGCGCCTACGAGGGCGGTGGCGACAACTAGCGCCACGAGTGCATCGGCGCGAAGGTCGCCAGTGAATCGGCGGGAGAGAGTCACGGTCAGTCTCCTGTTTGCGCGGGCTGTTGCTTGAGGGTGTGGGCGATGGCGCGGCGGATGAGGGCGATGAGCGCGGCAAAGGTGAGCACGGCCACGGCGAGGGCAAAGAGCAATCCGCGCCACGGCGAAACTTGCATTCCGGTTTGGTTGACTTCGATGAGCAGATAATTGAAGAGTCCGTTGAGCACGGCGGCGATGGCGACGCCGAGCGGCATCCACCACGCAGGCTCGTCGGTGAATTTCATTTCGCCCATGAAGTAGCCGACGATGCCGCCGAAGGTTGCCTGCGCCAGCGCGGTGATGACGACGTGCACCACGCCCGCGCTCAGTTCTGCGCCGCCCGATTCGAGGATGAAGTTGATGTTGAGCATGGTGGCCACGCCCAGCCCGGCGGCAGTGCCGTACACAATGCCGTCCATTCGCTCGTCGAATTCGGCGGTGGGGTAAACGGTGAAGCGGACGACGGCGTAAATGAGGCCCTGCAAAACGAAACCGACGACGAGCGTGTTGCCGACGATGGCGCTGAGGTTGTTCGCCGCCACCCAATCGCCGAGTTGAAAGAAGTCGGCCACGACTCGCCGCCACAGAACATCGGCGGCGAGCAGGGCGATGAAGAACACGCTGAGCACGTAATGGCGCGGCTCCGGCTCGAAACGATCCTGCCGATAGAAGAAACTGAGCCACAGCGCGGCGGGGATGATGGCCAGCACGATGCCGATGGGCACGAGGTTGCTCTCGACGAATTGCGGCGGCAGGGCGTTGGCCCCCAGCGCGACGACGAGCGTGAACACGACGATGAGGCCGACGTGCGCGAGGCTGGCGGTGGTGAAACTTTTGCTCTCGCGCATGGCGCTGGCCCAATGCGTTTCGCAGAATGAGCGCTGGCCGATGCGCCGGGTGGCCGGTTGGTTGCAGACACAGCAGAGGTCGTGGGTCATGGTGAGTGGTGGTTGGTGGATGGTGAGTAGTAAATAGTGAATGACGAATGGTGAATGGCAAATTACTACTTACCAATTACCAACAACAGCCGATGATTTTGCTACCTGCCACTTGCTACCTCTTCTGCATCACCACATCTTGCGTCACCGTGTTGGGATCGGCGGCGGTGATGGAGAAGGCGGAATCGACGGCGATGGTTTTGTAGCCGTTGGCGATGATGACGACATTGTACGACCCCCCGCGCGGCAGTTTCGTGTCCAACCGATATTTGCCGCGTTTGTCGCTGATGCCCGAAGCGAGAATTTCGTTGCTGGAGAGCCGCCCGTCGCGCGAGGCTTCGGCGACGGTGACGGTGAGCACGTAGAACTCCGCGCCCTCGATGGCTTTGCCGGTTCGCGAGTCGGTGATCGTTCCCTCGACGGTGACGGTTGATCCGCCAGCCGTCACGGGCGATTGCGCGCCCGTGCATCCCAGCACACTCACGTCGTCCACAAAAAAGTTGCTCAGGTTGCCGCGAGCCATGTTGGCGGTGAAGGCCAATCGCACTTTGTCTCCGGCGAACCCGGCCAGATCGATGCTCGACTGCGCCCACTGCTGATCGGCCTGACTGCTGGCGAACTCTTCGAGTGTGGCGATCACGTCGCCGCTCTGCGGGTCGGCCAGCACGGCGCTGAAGAAGGCGTCGGGCGCGCCCGTGTCCGCGTTCTCTTCGAGATAATGCCAATACGTGAACGTGACCGCTCGCAAGTTGGCGGCAATCGAAAGGTCTTGAAAGAAGTATTGGAAACTTTCGTGATCCGTGCCGCCGAGCCACGCGCTTTTCCTTCCGGTGTGCGGAGTCTGTTCGGCGATGATGGGCGAGTTGAGATTGGTGCGCTCGATCCATGGGTCGGCGCGCGCGGACTCGAATGTGCCGTTGACGATCAATTCACTGCACCCGCTGGCCTGCACGGGCGCGGGCGTTGGGGCGATGGTGGCCACGGGCGCGGTGGTGGGCGCGGGCGTCGGTTCTTCGCCCCCGGCGGTGATGCCCGACTGCGACAGGGCGCTCTTCACCGCTTTGGATTCTTTGCTGTTCGGGCCATACAGCTCGTCGGCCGATTTTTGGATGGCGGCGGCGAAATCTTGAAAATCGGATCGAGGGGTGAGATAGGTGGTGAGGGCACGATACCAAATCTGCTCGGCGGCTTCGCGGCTCGATGCAGTGACGGCAAGATACAACACGTGATTGGGGATGCCGCTGTTCACGTGGACGCCGCCCCAATCGCCGTCGCGGGTGTTCGACAGATTGGCGTATTCGCTCATGAATGTCGGCTGGCCGAATCCGTCGCGCGGGTCCTTCGGATTGTAATCGCCGCCGAGCGAGGGGTCTTGCATGTCGCGCAGCCACGGCTTGGGCACGGGCGGCGAGGCGGTATTGTCCTCGAAGAGATGCCAATCCTGCCGATCCACCATCACCGCGAACACATCGGAGAACGATTCGTTGAGCGCGCCCGACTGCGTTTCGTAGTCCAGCGCGGCGGTGTATTGCGTCACCGCGTGGGTGAACTCGTGGGCCATGATGTCGAGCACGTAGGCGTCATCTTTGTTGGTGGTGTAGTCGTCTTTGTCGCCGAACACGAGCATCTGCCCATCCCAATACGAGTTGCCGAGTTCGGGCGAGTGAACCACGAGATAGATCGGGCCGCCGTTGTCGTCGTACGAGTCGCGGCCAAAGGTGTTCTTGTAATAGTCGTACACGATGCCCGCGTTTTTGTAGGCCGCCGCGCCGGCCGCATCGCGGGGCACGGTGCCTTCGCTGGCGAGCAAACGCCCGGGTAAGTTGTCGCGCAGCTGCGCGTCGTACACCTCGCGATACTTGTCTCCGGCGTCGAGCGGAGTGATGTGCCGCACGCCGCCGTTCGACGCATCAACAAAGTAGCCGATGTTGCCCACGCTCCGCCCATGAACCCTGACGAACCATGTGAGATGCGATTGCTGAGACTCGTCCACCCAAATCATCAATTGCGGCGATGCATACACTTGCGGATCGATTCCATCGGCGGCGGCCAATGCGCGGGACTCGGCCTCCCCCGCCGTGAGACTCGGTTCCGCATCCAACTCGATGCCCGGTTGGAAGTCGCCGTTGATCCCCAACGCCTGCCGTTCGCCGAGATGAACGAGCATCACTCGACCCCACACCGGGATTCCGTTTCTCACTTGCTGCAAACGCACGTGCGTTTGGCCGAGCGAGTCGGCGGTGATGCGCGCGAGTTGAAATTCGGCGGCGGCGTCGCGGATGCCGAACACATCGCGGAAGTGGTTGAGCACGTTGCGGGCGGCGAGTTCGGAGTCGGCTTGCTCTTCAGCGGAGAGGGGATAGGGCAGGGGGCCGTCGAGCCAATCGGGGATGCCGAGCGCCGGGTTGTATTTGACGGTCGCGCCGGGGGGCGGGTCGGCGAAGCGCGGAGGCGGCGCCCCGATGAAAGGCAGGGCGAACGCGATGGCGAGAATCAATCCGCCGAGAGGGAATATCCAGTGGCCGAGTCGTTGGCGCATGGGAACTCCGAAGAGGGGCGAAGGACGATAGTCGATAGACGTTGGATAATGGATGGCTGACGGCGGATCACTGAGGAATGATTATACTGAGATTTGAGGAGAAACCAATCGATGAAAACAAAAAAGCCGGAGCGCGCCTCCGGCCTTTTTGTTTGCGTGAAGTTGGTTACGCCGGGACGGCGGCAACCAGTTTTTCGACGCGGGCCCTGATCACCGGGTGGGGCGCCGCGCCCACCATCCGATCCACGATCTTGCCGTCGCGCACGAACAGCAGGGTAGGGATGCCCTGCACATCGTACTTCATTGCCCATTCGGGGTTGTCGTCGGTGTTCACTTTGGCTACGATGAGTTTGCCGTCGTATTCCGCCGCCAGCGATTCGAGCGTGGGGGCGATCATCCGGCACGGGCCGCACCACGGCGCCCAGAAATCCACCACCACCGGGGTTTTGGATTGCAGCACCGCTTTCTCAAAGACGGCATCGGTAACATGAATTGGTTCAGCCATTGTTGTTCTCCATTGTGGGCTGTCGCCCTGTAATCATTGGGTTGAATTGTACCGCGAGTCTTCAATTGCTCGTCGGCAAAATTTCGTACTCGGTAGTCACTTGCGCCGCGCCGCGCACGGTGGCCGTCACCGAGCAATACTTCTGCTCCGAAAGCTCAATCGCCTGCGCCACCGCTTTCTCGGTGAGCCCCGCGCCGCCCAGCCGATACTTGACGTGAATCTTGCGGAACGTCCACGGCGGTTCGGGGTCCTGCTCGCCGCTGGTGATGATCTCCAGCGACTCGAGCGGCATACGCTTCTTGGCCAAGATATCGATCACATCCACCGCCGTGCACGAGGCCAGAGCGATGAGCAGCATGTCGCTCGGCTTCATGCCGATGCCGTCGGCGATGCTCGACAGAACAACGGAGTGCTGAGTTGAGTCGATGCCGACGAACGTTTTGCTATCGACCCATTTAACGGTTGTCGTTCCCATCTTACGCCGCCACCGGCTGTGGTTGCGCTTCTTCGATGATACGGTAGCGGCTGTTGATCTTCGCCGCCTTCTCCAGCATTTTGTTCACCGAGCAGTATTTGCTGAGCGAGAGTTCGATGGAGCGCTCGACGGCTTTCGGATCGATGTTGCGCCCGCGCACCACGAATTCGAGATCGATCTCGGTGAACACCATCGGGTGTTCGGCGGCGCGGGCGCCCAGCACGTTCACCTCGAATCCGGTCACGTCCTGCTTTTTCTTTCGCAGGATGTCGATCACGTCGGAGGCGGTGCAGCCGCCGGAGGCCATCGCCACTATTTCCATCGGGCTGGCGCCCGTGGGCCCGGAGGGGTTATCGAACCGAATCGTGTAGCCCGATCCGCCAGTGACGGTGAACGCCAAACCGTTTCCTTCCCAAACTAACTTCGCTGTTTTTGTGTTTGCCATGTCAATTTTTTATCCTCTGCCCATCAGCCCAATCAAATCATTGACCAACGTTTCGCGAGTCGCGCTGTCGCCGGTGTCCATATTCATGAGGCAGTCCGAGGCGTAGTCTTTCATGAAAGTCAGGCTTGCGCCTTGCACTGCCGACCGTATCGCGGCCAACTGTTGAATGATCTCATGGCAGTCGCGATCTTCCTCGATCATTTTCTGCACGCCGCGAACCTGCCCCTCGATGCGTTTCAATCGTTTCTGCAAATCATCTTTGACAGCGGAGCTGCGTACTTTCATCGTCGACTCCTTTTTTTCCAGCGCACGGCCAGATGGCTACCCTGCTCAAGAGAAGCCCCCGGATGATCCGCAGGAAGCGATGCTCCCTCCGGCGCTCTTGGCGAAACCGTGCGAGGCGAAAGTGGAAAGCCGCTTCTGCGTGTGCTTGCCTCCGCAGTTTGGGCATTCGGGTTTGGCGGCGGCCTCCGAGAGCTTCACCAGTTTCTCAAACTCTTCGCCGCAGTCGGCGCATTCATATTCGTAGATTGGCATTGTCGGTTCGGCGCTCCTTCCTGTATACTATAGGGGAGTATAGCATACATTTTGCCGCTGTCAAGCCCGAAAATCAGCCTTTCAGTTTCATCGGCAGGCCTGCCACCATCAAAAGCGCCTCATCCGCCGCCTCAGCCAATCGCTGATTGGCCCGACCCAGCGCGTCGCGATACACACGCCCCAACGGGTACGGCGGCACGAGCCCCAATCCCACTTCATTCGAGATCACGATCCACTCGGCGTTGCCGGCCGCATGTGCCGCTAGCAATGCCTCCACTTCGGCGTTGAGCGCGGATTCGGCGGCGGCCTCCGTTACCGGCTCGGGCAGAGGCGCGATGACGTTGTTTGCCAGCAGGGTGAGGCAATCGATCAGAATGACATCCACAGGCGTCGGCCACGATTGAATCGCGGCCCCGACCTTTGTCGGCGCTTCGAGCGTTTGCCAGCCGGGGGGCCGTTCGGCGCGGTGCGCGGCGATGCGAGCCGCCATCTCTTCGTCGCCCGCCTCTGCGGTGGCAACATACAACACCGCCTCCCTGCGCTCCATCGCCAACCTCTGCGCGTATGCGCTTTTGCCGCTCCGCGCCCCGCCGAGAATCAAAGTGAGTCTTCTGCCCATGCCGTTTCATAACACGAAGACACAACGACGCAAGTCACAAAGAAAATGACTTAGCGGCTTGGGTCTTGGCGCCTGTGGGGTGGATCCTTTCCATGCTCTGTTCGAACGCCGCCATGGATGCGGCGAAATCTTCCTCGCCGAACACTTCCAGTGTCAGCACGCCGCAGTAGTTTTCGCGCAGAAGCAATTCGATCACTGCGTCGAGTTTCTCCGGTGGCGTGTGCGCCAGCGATGAATGATCGCGTCCCGACGGCGCGATGCCGTGAAGGTGAACCACGCGCGCGCGGGGCAGAGCGTCGCGCAGATGGGGCAGGGGGTCGTGCCTGTCGAGCCACAAGTGCCCCACGTCCACGCATCGGCTCACCGGCAGGCGCTCGATGATCGGCAGAAAGAAATCGGGCGGGTACGTGTCGAGATTCTCTACCGCGAGTCTTTCGTGCCCGCCGATCCACTCGGACACGATCTCCAACGCTCGCGCCGAGTGGCCCCGCCACCGATCCATTTGCTCTGCCGTCGCGCTGTCTTTCACACGGCGGCCATCGAGGTGAGCCACGTAGGCCAACGGATTGAGCGCGCGTGTGCAATCAATCACCTTCCGCGCTTTGAGAAGCGATGGGTGAGTCTCTTCGCCATCATCACCGAGCCGCAAGTCGAGAGGCAGATGAACGGTGTACGTCAGCCCGCGAGAGTCGGCCACCCGCCGGAGTTGGGCAACGGCCTCCGGCGAAGGCAGGTTGCTCGGCCCGTCGTCGAGATCGAAAAGCACGAGTTGCATATCGTCCACTTTGTCGGCGAGGTAATGCGCGTTCGCCACAAGCTCAGCAGGGACAACGTATGACGTTGCGCCGAGCCGGAAGGGGCAGTGACTCATGCGGCGGCGAAGACGAGCAGGGTGGCGAGTTCGCCCGCCTCGATGGTGAGGCCGAACACGTCGCCGGTGACGCCGCCGATTTGATTGCGGGCCAGGGCAATGATTCCGAGCGCGAGGGCGTGCGCGGCAACGGCGGCGGCGATTGCGCGCGCGCCGCCAAGCGCGATGAGCGCGAGCGGAATGATCGCCGCGACAATGAACACGGCCGGCTTGAGGCCGAGCGCGAAATCGGCGCCCATGCCGCCGGGGCGGGCCGAAGGCTGTGTGGCGACGAGGAGGATGAGCCAGCGGGCGAGCGGAGGGGCGAGAAGCAAAGGATGAAGGATGAAGGATGAACTCCCTGATGGGGGCAGGTGATGAATAGAGGAGATGGCGAGGATTTTGAGGATTAGAAAAATGAAGAGGCCGATGTCGCCGTATGCGCCGAGTCGGGGATCGCGCATGATTTCGAGTCGGCGTTCGCGCGTGGTCGACGCGAGCAGTCCATCACAGCAGTCGGCGAGGCCGTCGAGGTGCAGGCCGCCGGTGAGCGCGGCCCATAGCGCAACGGTGAGCGCGGCGGCCAACAGCGGCGAAAAAAGTTGGCCGAGCAAAAAATGCGCGGCGGAGAGAGCCGCGCCGAGCGCGAGGCCGACCAGCGGAAACCACATCGCCGCGCGCCCGAGATCGCCCGGTTGCATTGCGTCGGCGCGGATGGGAACGCTGGTGAGAAAGCCGAGGGCGAGGCGGAGGGATTTCAAAAGGATGAAGGATGAAGGATGAAGGATGAAGGATGAAGGATGAAGGCAGAACAATGAGCGCGGAGTGTCGCGCCCATCATTCCGCATTAATCGTTCATCCTTTCTCGCTCACGCCCGCCTCGGCAAACGTCGCCATTTCGTCGAGCAGGCGCGCGGCGGCTTCGACGAGATGAAAGGCCAGCGCCGCGCCCGTGCCCTCACCGAGCCGCAGATCGAAATCGAGCAGGGGCCGCAAGCCGAGATGTTCGAGCATCACTCGGTGGCCGATCTCGACCGATTGATGGGCGGCGATGAGATAGGGCTTGACTTCGGGCGCGAGGCCGACAGCGATGAGCGCCGCCGCGCCGGAGATGAATCCGTCGATGACCACCGGCGCGCGTTTGCCCGCCGCGCCGATGATCACTCCGGCCAGCCCGGCGATCTCGAAGCCGCCCACTTTGCTCAACACATCCAGCGCGTCTTTCGGATCGGGGGTGTTGACGGCGAGGGCGCGTTCGATGATCGCAACTTTGCGCGCCAGCCCGGCGTCGTCCACTCCAGTGCCGCGCCCGGTGACTCTGGCGGCGGGTTGGCCGGTGATGGCGGCGGCGATGGCCGCCGACGGCGTGGTGTTGCCGATACCCATATCGCCGGTGGCAATCAGATCGAGTCCTTTGGCGATCTCGGAATGGGCCACGTCAATGCCTTCATTGATGGCGGACTCGGCTTGCGCCCGAGTCATGGCCGGGCCGTGCGCCATGTTTTGTGTGCCGCGCGCGACTTTGCGAATCTGTAGGGGCAAGTCGCGACTTGCCCCTACAGGAATATCGGCGGCGACGCCCATATCGACGATGACGACGCGCGCGCCCGCCTGCCGCGCCAATACGTTGATGGCCGCGCCGCCGCGCAAAAAGTTGAGCACCATTTGCGGCGTCACTTCGGAAGGGTAGGCGCTCACGCCTTCGGCGGCCACGCCGTGATCGGCGGCCATGACCACGACGGCTTTGCGCGCCAGCGAGGGGCGCGGTTGGCCGGTGATGCCCGCGAGTTGAATCGAAAGTTCTTCGAGGCGGCCCAAACTGCCGGGCGGTTTGGTGAGGGTATCCTGCCGGGCGCGCGCGGCGGCCTGCGCCGCAGAATCAATGGGCGGGATGGGCGGAAGGTTCATGAGCGGTCGACTCCTTTGGTGATGGCCCAAGCCGACGGCAGAACGATCGCGGCGAGGATCAGTTTGATTGTGTCGCCGATCAAAAATGGATAGACCCCGGCGATCAATGCGTTGTCGAATCCGACAAAGGCCGACAGCCACGCCGCACCGCAGAGGTAAATGACCAGCGTTCCGGCGAGGAAGGGGAGGATGGCCGTCTTCCAATTTCGGTCGAGGCCGCGCTCGGCGAGGAGGCCGACGACGAATGAGGCGGCGGCGAAGCCGATGAGGTAGCCGCCGGTGGGGCCGACGAGTTTTGCCAATCCGCTCGCGCCGCCGGCGAACACCGGCAAGCCGGCCGCGCCTTCGGCGAGGTACAGCGCGAGACTCGACGCGCCGCGTTTGGAGCCGAGCGCCGCGCCGACGAGAAGAACGGCGAAGGTTTGCCCGGTGATGGGTACGGGAGTGAAGGGCAGGGGGAGGCTGATCTGCGCGAGCGCGGCGACAAATAAACTGCCGATGATGACGAGCGCGGCATCGGCCAGCATCGAGTTGCGCGCCGAGAGTCGGTGGGTGAGGGTGAGAGCGAGCGTGGGTTGCATGAGGTTCTCCGTTGAGTCAGGCCAGTTCATTCCACTGCGGCTCGGCCACGCCGCGCAGCTTGTTTTCGTAACGCGCCATCACGAACAACGTATCCGAGAGGCGGTTGAGATACGGCACGACCCATTGGCCGATGGGCTCTTCGTGCGATAACGCCACCACTTCGCGCTCGGTGCGGCGGCAGATGGCGCGAGCCAGTTGCAGAGAGGCCGCCGCCGCCGAGCCGCCGGGCAGAATGAAGTTTTGTAGTGGGCCAACGATGTCGTTGAGTTCGCGGAGCAGGGCTTCCAGTTTTTCAACGTGCCGCTGTTCGATCTGCGGCAGGTTGTGTTTGGCTTTGTCTTCTTCGAGGAAGCAGAGATCGGAGCCGAGATGAAAGAGCTCGTTTTGGATGACGAGCAGGGGTTGGGCGATTCGCGGATCGAGGCCGGAGGCGAGCGCCACGCCGATGGCCGAGTTGAGTTCGTCCACCGCGCCATAGGCTCTCACGCGCAGTGAATCTTTTGCCACGCGATGCCCGCCGCCGAGCCCGGTGGCGCCATCGTCGCCCTGCCGTGTGGATACGCGAGTGATTCTCATGAGTGATGCCCGTTGGCGATGGGGGCAATGAGCGGCGTGCCGTGCGCAGGATGTTCGCTCACTGCCACGCGCACACCGTACACTTTGCTCAACTGCTCCGCCGTGAACACATTGCGCGCCGTGCCCTGCGCCACGATCTCGCCGCCCTTCATCAGCGCCACCCGGTCGGCGTACACTCCGGCTTGATTCAGATCGTGCATGGTCATCAATACGGCGAGGCCGTGCTCTTGCGCCAGCGAACGCGCCAATTCCAGCACGCCGATCTGATATTTGAGATCGAGGTGCGAGGTCGGCTCGTCGAGCAAAAGGGCCCGCGGCTCTTGCGCCAATGCCCGCGCGATCATCACCCTCTGCTGTTCGCCGCCCGAAAGTTCATCGGCGCGGCGGTCGGCCAGCGATTCGGTTTGCGTGCGGCGCATGGCCGCCCACGCCATCTCGCAATCGTGTTTGCTTTCGGCGGCCCAAAACGGCAAATGCGGCGTGCGGCCCATCAACACGATCTCGGAGACGGTGAAGGCTTCGGGCAGATGAATCAGTTGCGGGACGACGGCGATCAGCTTTGCGCGTTGCGCCGGATTCATCCGCAGAAGATCGAGTCCGTCGATCCGCGCTTCGCCGCCCCGCGCCGACACCACGCCGCTCACCACTCGAATCAGCGTGGACTTGCCTGCCCCGTTCGGGCCGACGAGGGCGATCACTTCTCCGGCTTTCACCGTGAGCGACATGTTGCGAAGGATGATGCGGTTGCCGTATCCGGCAGAGAGGTGGGAGAGGGTGAGGGTGGTCATGGGGGATAAGTCAAACTCCAAAATTCAAACTGCAAACTGCAAACTTCAAAAGACGGAGCGTTTGAGGCGGCGGAGGAGGAGGATGAAGAAGGGCGCTCCGGCAAGGGCGGTGACGACTCCTACCGGCAGTTCGGTGGGGGCGATGATGGTGCGAGCGACGAGATCGGCGATGACGAGGAAGGCCGCGCCGCCGATGGCCGAGAGCGGGATGAGTCGGCGGTAATCGGGCCCGGCGATCATACGCAAAACGTGTGGCACAACGAGTCCCACGAATCCCACCAGCCCGCCGAAGGCAACCGCCGCCGCAGTGATGAGGGTGGCGGCGGCGACCACCGTGAGTTTGAGTCGTTCCACGTTGATGCCCAACTGCCGGGCCTGCTCTTCGTCGAGTTGAAGCACGTTGAGCGCGCGGGCGTTGAATTGCAGAATGATCAATCCCACGATGAGATAGGGGAGGACGATCCAAAACGGTTGCCAGCCGCCGCCGTTGTATCCGCCGAGCAGCCAAGTGAAGGCGCGGCGGAGACCGTCGGGCGAAAGCAGCATGAGAAAGGTGGTGACGGCGGTGGTGAACGAGCCGATGGCAACTCCGGCCAAGAGCATTGTGGAGACGGGCGTGGTGCGCCCCACTTGCGCGCTGATGACGACGACGGCCACGGTGATCACCGCGCCGAGAAATGCCCCGATAGGCGTAGCGTTCAATCCGAGGGCTGTGTGATGGAGGTTGAGTCCGAGCGCGAGGGTTGCGCCCAGCCCCGCGCCCGATGCCACTCCGACGAGATACGGATCGGCCAGTGGGTTGCGGAAGAGACCTTGATACGTTGAGCCGGAGGCGGCCAACGCCGCGCCGATGAGGGCAGTGATGGCAACTCGCGGCAGGCGAATCTCGAACAGGATCGTGTCGAACGTTTCCGGGTAGAGGGCGGGGCGGGGGAGGCTGAGCAAACGTGAGAGGGTGAGCTCGATAACGGCCAGCGGCGGCACCGACACTGCGCCGATGGCGACGGCCAAGACGACGGCGGCGAACAGCGATGCAACGCACGCGCCGAAGATGCCGATGATGCGCCAGCGATCGGGGAGAAGGTCGGGGGCGGTTGAGGTTTGCAAGGCAGTGGTTCGAGCCATTGGTGGTCAGCGGCCAGCGATCAGCGGTTAGCGAGTGGAGCGCTGACTGCTGATCGCTGAATGCTATCCGCTGCATCACTTGAACAAATCGGGATGGAACAACTTCGCCAGCGTTTCTAGCCCATCGACCACGCGGGGGCCGGGGCGGCTCACAAGGTTGTCGTCAAAGGTGTAAACGGTGTTGTTCTTCACCGCTTTCAACGAATCCCAACCGGGGCGTTGGGCTACGAGTTCGGGTGTTTGCCCGCCGTAGGTGAATGAGCCGAGCACAATCACATCGGGGTCTTGCGTGACGAGCTGCTCGAAGCTGATCTGAAAGTAGTCGGCGGCCACAGCGCCGGCGTTCACTCCGCCTGCGGTGGCGATCATTGTGTCGATGAATGTTCCTGTTCCGGCCGTCCACGGTTTTTCTGGCTCGGTGGCGTCTACTTCATAAAAGACGACGGGCTTCACTGCCGCCGCGCTCACTTTGGCGGTGACGGAGTCCACTCGCGCTTTGAGTCCCGCCACCATGGCGTCCGCCTCGCCGCTTTTGCCGATGAGCGCTCCCACAGCGAGGATGTCGTTGAAGATATCGTCGAGATCGGTGGCGAACGAAGTGGCATACACGGTGACGCCGAGATCGGCGAGTTTCTGCACGTCGGCTGGATTCGTGATCCCGGCGGCGAGGACGAGATCGGGCTGAAGGGCGACGATGGCTTCGGCGTTGACGTTGGGATACAGACTGCCGATGCTGGGCACGTTGGCGGCTTCGGGCGGGTAGTCGGAGAAGTCATCGCGGCCAATGAGCAGGCCGCCGGCGTTGAGGGCGAAGAGGATTTCGGTGTTGGAGGGCGCGAGGCTGACGATGCGCGCTGCCGGAGCGGCGAGAGTCACCTCGCGTCCGAGTCCGTCGGTGAGGATAATGGGCGCCGCCGTTGGTTCGAGGGTCGGCGCGAGTGTGGGAACGGTAGTCGGCTCGATGATCGGCGCGGCGGTGGGTTGAGCCGCCGGGGTGGCGGCGGAGCCACATGCGGCGAGCATGAAGCCCAAAATTGCAATCAGCAGAAACTTGCGGTTCATCTGAGGGTCTCCTCCAGACTTCTTCGGAAATAGTAATTTTGCGGCGCGGGCGACGGCATTGCCGTCGCCTATTCATTATTTCCGATAGAGTCTTCTGTGAAAACTTCTTTCTAATTCCAAAACAAAAGCCCCCTCTCTCTCGAGAAGGGGCTAAGGGTGGTTGGGTTGGATGGTCACGGTTCCCATCTCCTTTCGGCGAGGCAATGGTCACGCAATGCGGGCGGGCGACCTGGCTTGTTAGTCACGTGGTCACGTGGTCGAGTGGTCACCGACCATATGACCACAGGACATCTCGACTATTAGACTAACTTACAGTTGCGCGACAGCGCCGGACTTGAACCGGCTTCGCCTTTAAGCCCTTGCCATCCGGGGCAGAGGGCACCCACACTGCTGAGATATTCGATTGTGTCGGCAGTTTACCGCCTCCCTCCGAAAAGTGTCAAGTGACAAAAAGCAGGTTACGCCTCTCGGCACTTGGCGCAGTCCCCGCACCGCTTCGGTGATAACTTCAAATCTCAAATCTCAAACTCCAAACCCAACCACCTAACCACCCAACCACCCACCTCATCCCGTGTACAATACCGCGCATGATCACGATACTCGGCCTCGGGCCCGGCAACCCCAACCACCTCACCTGCGAAGCGTGGGACGTTCTCTCGAATGCAACCGAAGTGTGGGCGCGCACCGCCCGCCACCCCACGCTGAGAGGTTTGCCGCCGACTCTCACCGTGCGCTCGTTCGACGATATTTATGAGTCGACTGAGAAGTTCGAGGACGTGTATCGGCAGATCGTGGATCGGGTGATCGAACTGGGACAACGGCCCGGCGGGGTGCTGTATGCCGTGCCCGGCCATCCTTCGGTGGGGGAAGCGACGGTGGAACAGATTCGCAAACGCGCCGCCGAGATCGATCTGCCGGTGCGTATCGTCGCCGGGCTGAGCTTCGTCGAGCCCTCGCTCACCGCGCTGAACGTGGATGCACTGCCCGGCCTCTTCGTGGCCGACGCGCTCGAACTCGCGGCGCGCGCGCATCCCTCCTTCGGCCCCGATTCGCCCGCGCTCGTCGCCCAGCTCTACAGCGCCGATCTGGCTTCCGATGTGAAGTTGACGCTGATGAATCAGTATCCCGACGATCATCGCGTTGCGCTCCTTCACAGTGTCGGCCTCCCCGAAGAGATCGTTGAGTGGATGCCTCTGCATGAGATCGATCACTCGGAGCGCATCGCCCATCTCACCTCGCTTTACGTTCCGCCGTTGGTCCGCGCCGGATCGTTCGAGTCTTTCGAGAACACCATTGCCCGCCTGCGCGCGCCCGACGGCTGTCCGTGGGATCGCGAGCAAACTCACCGAACCCTGCGCGCCAATTTGCTCGAGGAAGCCTACGAAACGCTGGCGGCGATTGATGCCGATGACCCGCAGATGCTGCGCGAAGAGTTGGGCGATTTGCTTTTGCAGGTTGTTCTGCAAACGCAGATTGCGATTGACGACGGCGAGTTTCAGATGGCCGACGTGATCGCGGGCATCAACGAAAAACTGATTCGCCGCCACCCGCATGTGTTCGGCGGCATGAAGGTGAACGGCGTGGGCGATGTGCTGGCGAATTGGGAAAAGTTGAAAGAGCAGGAGCGGGCGGGGAACCCGGACAAAAAAACGAACGGCATTCTTTCGTCGGTGCCGGTTGCCCTTCCGGCATTGGCGCAGGCGCACACGTATCAATCGCGCGTCGCTCGCGTGGGCTTCGATTGGCCCGACATCAGCGGTGTGATCGCCAAAGTGCGCGAGGAGATGGCCGAGATCGACTCGGCGGAGACTGAGTCGGAGCGGGCCATGGAGATGGGCGATCTGCTGTTCGCCGTCGTCAACTGGGCGCGTTGGATCGATGTGGAGCCGGAGTCGGCTCTGCGCGAAGCCAACGAAAAATTTGCCAAGCGGTTCGCGCACGTTGAAGCGCGAGCGAAAGCGCAGGGCAAAGAGTTGAGCGCGATGACGCTGGATGAAATGGACGCGCTGTGGGACGAAGCGAAGTCTTCATGCGTTGTCGCGCACACCCCACGATGAAAATGAGTCGCCGTGCGAGCTAGGGTGTGCTAAAGTGTGCTTCACGGCAAGTCGCACGTTGTGCTCCGCAGTGATGCTTCCAGCTCG